>JAEEGL010347190.1_pt1 | contig 27409 bp, 22 predicted proteins | sample 9134231 | NCBI WGS metagenome assembly JAEEGL01 (sample SAMN16246548, study PRJNA631951) | gut metagenome | biome: gut microbiome; feature: rumen; material: fiber-attached | host: Bos | place: Iran: Karaj | collected 2018-10
ATGCTAACTTTGATTTTTTTGAGAAAAAATACGGTTGAGAAGGGTTCCCATAATCTTCCAATAAAAATGGTTTCATTTCTTCAAACGCTTCTATATCCAATTGTGTTGTTGCCGCATTATCAGCGTAAATTATCTTTTTCATCATCTTATGTAAAAAGTGAACATCCTTCGTTTTTAAATTCTTCTACCTTTTCAATCAATTCTTCTTCTGTAACCTCTAATTGATCCGCAAGACACTTCAAGCAATAAAACTGCTTTGCATTCTTATCTATCAATTTTTTAGTCAATCCAACCTCATCCTTAGATAAATCATTTTTTCCACATACATAACAAATAGCCATATATTGCCACCTTACTGTTCATATTGTGTTGCAACTGTAAAATTCGGAATATCCTTTCCTTGATATTCCACATCCAATATTCCGAGTTGATACTTTATTGTATCTCTCATTTTTCTTGCTCTGTCCAAGCAATACCGCTTAAATTCCCGAACAGAAATATCTCCAGGTTCTCTAACATTTGGATACAAAAGCTTTAAGTAAGCTGTAGCTATACGTTTTACCGCCTCGGTATCTCTTGTATCCGCTGCTTCGGGAACTTGAATCAGCTCATCTATTATAGCCCTATAACTCATATCATTTCTTAATTCATGCATAATTGAGCAAAAATATTCTGAATTTAACGCCCAACCAGAAATTTTCAAATCATCGTTCATTCTAGGTATATTCCAACCTTTAATAAATCCATGAAAACGGTCTATAAGTGCTGATTCGTGAAATACATTTGGCAATTCTTCGAACATATTACTATATCCATCTGAATCCATTATTTCTTTTCGTATATTTCCACATAAAATCATACCGGAATCCGCAGTGCCTTCATGGTTTCCCACCGTATAAACACCCGATTCTAGATAGCCCTTCAATGCTGCCCTCATTTCATCCACATCAGTAAATGAAATAGTTTGAACCTCATCTAATGTAATAAAATCATTACCTGCAACTAAACCTTCCATATGTTTACTTTGATCGTAAAACATTTTTGCTCGACTCATCACGCCACCGTTAGATAACCATCCATAACGGCTCACGCGTCCATATAGATATGATTTGCCTGTTCCTTTTGGCGCCAATTCAATAAGATTTAGTCTTTTTTCAACGAAAGGAAGAAGTCTTGTAATCATAGTAAGTTTCTTTTCTTCATCGCCTTCATACCCAGCCGCATTATAATCAACTGCTCCTAAAATAACATCAATCCATTCATCTATACTAAATTCTTTTCTAGCCTCTTTGAAGTATTCCAAATCAATATGATACGGGCAAAAGGTTTTAAACGATATTAGTTTGATTTTTCCCTGTTTACCATCCTTAGATTTACTTGATTTTTTTTCGAATTCAAATGACCAATCAAAATCATCTGGTGCACGATAACCTAATTCAACCATACCCCAGGTTTCATGTTGACCTATCAAATCTTCCTTGCATTCTTGCCAAACATAATCTTCTATTACAGTATCTTTGTAAGATAATCCAAAATCAGGTAAAGCAAATGACACTTCACTTGTTCTAATATTTATATCAACAGATACTTTCGCTAAAAATTTTACTCTTTCTCCTTCTATTACTACCCTGTTCTTTATTGCATTCCAGTCTTCTTTTTTAGGAAGATAAGTTTTTACAAAAGTAGTAACTTGTTCTGTATCAAAGTTTCCTTCCTCATCTTCAAATTTCTTTAGTATCCAATCTCTCATAAAAGAAGGAAGGCTAAGCGCATTAAAGAAATTACTTTTTTTAAGATCTTTATACACAACCATTTCATCAAAACAATTTCTTATTTTTTCATCAACCATTATTCCCCTCCAAAACTAAAACAAATCATCAAAGTCTGAATTCATAGATGCACTTTTGCCCGTAACATTTACCGACAAATGCGAAATCAAATCTTCTCCTAGATATATATCTATTTCAACGATGCCAGCGCGTTTAATTTCATCAATTGGTACATTATAATGGTTTTCATCCACCACATTAGCCTTGTATTTCTTACCTTTATAATCAACATACAACGGTTGGAAAATGCTTTTATTTACAAATAGTTTAATAATTGTACCTGTTTTAAAGTCAGCTTTTACTGTTTTATCTACCAATTGAATAACAATGCTCGAATCTCTTAAAGAAAGCGAAACAATTGGTACAACAACTTCCTCAAGAGTTGCTCCACCATGAACTTCAACATTTGCTGCTCTGCTTTTCTTAAACCTTCCATAATCTGCTAAAACAATATAGCCGTTTTCTTCAGTCGCATATGGAAGATCACATCCTTCAAAGCTCTTACAGCAACGTCCGGAATGCTCTCCTTGAGTGTCTGTTTCATATTTCTCTTCTTGCTTACGAATAACAGCTAATCTCGAAGCCCCATGGTCACTAGCTAATACGTATTTATCATATTTTCTAAGCCCCAATTCCGTTGCAGCCTCATTTATTGCTTCCTCAAGTATTTTTAATTCTTTCGCTAAATGTATTGCATACTGATTGCTTGGTCCGTATCTGTATCCGCCTTTTTCCTTATGTTTCACCTCATCCAGGTCTTCTATTTTTTTCTTATGTTCTTCTGGCCACATTTCATAAAATCTTTTATTAATGCTAGTTATTGTTGGTAGATCAGCTCTTCCCACATTAACAGAAACTGCAAGGCCTTTCTTTTGGGCCATTTCAACAATAAAACTCAAATACTCAACACCTAATGCATCTATCCAACATAAAAAAGTTGAAGAAGTATCAATTGAAGCAACCAACTCATCCCTAGTTCTAAGGCGATTATATACTCTCGTATTTGCTAATTCCTCAACTTTAGCCATAAAATCTTCGTTAATTACATTTAATACTTTTTGTTTCTTATAAGCATTAAAATATTCAGTTAACAATTCATTTAATGTATCACCATTAAAATGATACTCCTTAAGATATATAGCTAAATTGGGAAAAATACTCTCCAAATTCTTTGGAATTCCATGTTTTGCTATATCTGCAATTATTTCCTGCTGTTCAACTAAAGTATTGTCTGTCAACTTGTAGATGCTTTCATCTGGATTCACCCTGTTATTTGAAACAAATACTGATACCTCCGATTCAGGAAAACTCTTTACCAACCTCTTTCTTGAAGAATACAACTCATCAAAAGAAGTATCCGATGCGGAAATAAAAGAAATATAATTCAATACATTATATTTAAACTCACTTAAGCCATTACTTTTCTCTACTACGAGTTTTAAATAAGGATTTTTTATTTCAGAAACATTTGACATTAAATAAATATAGTATAACCAACTAATGTAGTCCGTTTTGCATATTTTCTCATAAAAATCAATTTCAGTAATGGCAAATCCATGTGCTTCAAAAAGCAAACTTAGATTCCTCTTGTCATTTAACTCATTTAATAACTGTGTCCAATATTCCTCAGAGCCAACTTCCTTCGGAATAGAAAAATTTTTATTAGTTTTACAAATCGCAACATATGGATTCTCAATCTTTTGAGTCGATATCAATGAATTAGGAAAATCCAAAGCCGAATTGGCAAAAATCCTTTCATCTTCACCATCTTCCGCTATGCTAAGTGCTTTTTTAAATCCATTATTTTCATACATTTCTAATACAGGTGAAGCAAAACTAAATGAAAGAGATGTCATCGAATCATCACATATTTCAATTTGTCTTCCTCTGAGTCTTGGATCTCCCATAGCAAGCGATTTAACCTGAGTCGAAACTCCTCTCAAAAGGAAAACGGCATGGGCACTCCCAAGATTAAACGATAATAATTCTGTGAGTATCATTGTCGCTTTGCTTTCACCCTCAAGAGCCAAATATTCTCCGAGTCCTAGAAAGACAACATTATTTGACTTACAATCAATGTCAATCATTCGCAAAGTTTCTCGTAGTTTATCTAAATCAGGTTTTTTATCTTCACTACGACAAAACTTACTTAACCCAATTCTTTCAATATCGCCAATCTCAACAAGCTTTGATTTAATGTTTCTGTATTCCTCATCTCCAACGGCGATATAGAACGGTTTATAAACATTTGATTTGAAATATTTTTCTATTGATTCCAATGCAACTGACATCAGTTTCACTTTCCTCCATTCATTATCTCTGCACCAAGTTTAATGTTTTCTTTGATGAGTTTTATTAAGTATTTTTTCAACTCATCATTTTCCATTTTCTCTATCTTGGCCACTACTTTGTCGCTTCCACCTGCATCATATTCAGCTTTTGCTAAACTTACGATTTTGCGTTTAACATCCGGGTGACTATACCAATCATATGTGTCTATAGGTAATTTTTCCAATGAATCTCTTACTCTGTTTAGATCTGTAAGAATAGAACCATAACTGCCTAATAATTTCTTGAACGCTTCATCAATTTTTTCTTGATTATTCAAAACCACATAAATACTTGTATTATTCAAGTATTCTAGAGCATTTACTATTTCTGTATCAGTTGATGTTGTTCTATTTAAGGTTTCAAATGTTTTCTTTGCGGCATCATACTCATCAAATGGAACCATTGCCATTATGGGTGTTCTATGTTTTGAAGACCAATCCATTGGATTCTTTGAATTTGTTTTCTCTTTCCATAAAGAAAACATTTGAGTTTTCTTTTGATTCTTTCTGTATTTATCCGCAATTTCTTTAACAGTGCTATTCCCTTCCGTCTTTGACTTTTTAAATATTCCAGATAACTCAATAACTTTTAACTGAGGAATATCTTCTTCGGATAAATCCTCCAGATAATCTTCATAGATTTTACCAAATACTTTTGTTTCACTATCATAATAATCCTTAATGTCATCCGAATGATTATTTAATTCATCTACAAAAATTTTCATTTGATCCGGTAAAATATCTTCATTTTTGTATACCTTCAATAAATATTCAAGACAAGTAGATAAATCAGTATATTTTGCTTTTAAAGACTCGCAAGAGCACATTGTATAATTCAATTTTTCGCACCAAGAATTAAACGATGAATTCTTTGATGAATCATTGCAACCTAGTATTCTATTTGATATTTTCACAAAAGAATAATCTACTATTAACGAACTTATCTGATCTTTTCCTGTTTCAATATTCCACAAGCTCGAATACTCAACTTCAAATAGCTTACTAATATCCTTCAAAAGATTATCTTTGGCACCAATATCATCTGCAAGAGACAACAATTTGCCCTTTTCAAAACTGGACAAAAATAATTTCATACCCTCCTGGCAGTTTTCTATTGAAATTAGATTTTTTAATTGTTCTCCTAAAGAAGGTTTGTTTTTAGAAATTCCACCTATAGTTATAGCAATTTTATGAGCTTCATTTCCCTCCTTTTGAACTAAATCAATATACATCTTAACAATGTCGAACACTCCTTGAGTATCTACCTCTTCGAGTGACCAAATCGGAAGGCCTAATTTTTGCATTTTGTTCTTAACACATATTCCGGCCTGTGAAGCAGAGGAGCAAGAGTTAGGAGTAATATCCCAGGCTTTTTCTGTTGTTTCATAAAATGCTTTTTCCTCTGCAGTCATTTTAACTATATACGTCGGGCTTGGAGTTTTTCCAACATAGTTTCCTATCATTTCCGATAGTTTATCTGCAGACATAGGTTCGTGGCTACCACTGGAATCGGAATATCTATAAGGTTCTCCACCATATTCTCTTAATAAGAATCCCGTTATAAATGCCGATAAGTTGCTAGGAGCAAAACCATATTCATTCTGAAGATAATCATATATATCTCCAATAGCAATTTGTCCATCTTTGTTAAAACTATCAATAATTAACGCGTCAACTGATTTTTTTATCATTGAAATCGGCAGACCGCTTGTAGATGCATCACTCCAATAATCTTCCTTATCCCAAACGTTCTGTAATACACTCTTTTCCGCATTTACTACAACGCCAGAAGTTTTTCCTATTATTCCACATTTGGCAGCTGGCTTTCCTTGCGTAAGTTTCAATTGATTTTCTGTTAACCCTCTAGAAAAATCAAAAACGTATTTATGCTTCTTTAAAACAATCGATTGAAGAACACTAGCTACAGCTTGCCCTCCTACAACTTTTTCTCCTTCAGGACAATCAGCATAATAAATCACAAAAGTTCCATTATATATTCTGTTTTTCCAAGTGGTAGATAATACTCGTGTTGCATTTATAGCATTTTCTCTTGACGAAGTGTTATTGTTTCCTTGGTAATAAAGAGCCATAGCTGAATAATCAACATATGTGTTAAAATCCTCTTCACCCAATGGAGTCGAAAGTGCATCAATAAACACTATTTCTTTATATTCATCTTTCACTACACTTTCTTTTATAATTTTTCTTAAGTTTTGAGCCTCTTCATCGTCTTTTGCAAAAGCTAAAACAGCATTAAAATGCCAAGGGCTGTCTTTTTCTTTTAAAGTATTTATAATTTTATTAATATCCGCCAAAGTAACTGGAATCATTGCCCCGGTAGTCATATCTGTTGCAAAGCGAAGACGCAAAGCTGGGCTCAATGATAAAGAGTTCTCCAACTTTCCATCCGTCACTAACTTTGTAGTTGTACTCGACTGACGTACAGTCTTTTTAAACTCATCTATTTTTGCTTGATCACCTGCAAGAACTGCAGCGCCATAGGCGAACTTATTATCTCCAATAGGATTTAAAACTAATATTCCTTTACTATTTAATCCTTTGGCAATATTTTTGCAGGTAACATCAAGACCGGAATTAATACCTTCGAAGGCATAACTAATGTTTTGCTCCGTTGGCTTAAGAAGGTCAATCGATCCCCCCAAACGTTTGTCTATCGCTTGCATAATAAGGATCGCCTTCAGCACTCTTTGTTCATCATCTCGAAGATTCTGTTGTTGAGGATAGGTATCAAGAATCATCCTGATATCTGAGGACAAATCATCGCGTCCTTTCTCGTAAAAGAAATTCCATAACATATCAATAGTTAGCAAAGGATAATCATCATCCGGTCCTGTCTGCTCAATAAACCATTGAAATGCTTTAACATCATCCGTATTAGAAGTTTTAATAAAATCAAACATGCTTCGCTGATTAGACTGAAAGGATGAAGCAATATTTTTTAATACTAATGCTGCCATAGGATGCAAAGGCATAATATCTTTAATGACCTTAGGATCATTAATTTTTGCAGCCTTCATTACTTCTCGTCTTGAATCATTTAATCTTGTATTTAAGTCATCTGCACAAATATTCCAAGTATCTTTCGCTGCAGGTTTAACATTAAAAGCGTGACCAATAAGATTAAAAGCTATATTATCAGGCAAAGTAATCTGAGAAAACTCAAATCTTTGTTTTACAACAGACCACGCTTGATCCTCAGAATTGATAATTGCTTCAGTTTGATGTGTGACAACAATAAAATAGAATGCTGTTTCTTCACATAACGCTACAATTTTCTGGAATTCATCTATAGAATTTTTATTTTGTTTAAAAAATCCACTAAATTCATCCCAAACTAATACGATTTTAATATCATTTTGAGAAATAATATCTTTAATCCAGTTCTTAAGTCTATCGGCATCTAATGACATAGCTGTGATGCCTTCTTTATCCGCCAAGTTAAAGATATTGTCCATTAAACTTTTAATATCAGAATCTTTTCTTAAATCATTTAAAATTTGATCAGCATTTGATTGGGAAAAAGTTGAACTCCATTCTGGTTTCTGAAGAAGCTCATTAAAAAAGTTTTTATGAGATGAATCTTCAAGCCAAGCAATTACATTTTCTTTTAATGTGTTTTCTCCGTAATAAGTTATCCTTGGATCTGACTCCATAGCTGATTTAATGCTTTCTTGAATAGCATAAAACAAATCACGCGGAGTTGTAATTCCTCCTGATGCATATCTATAAACAGTCAAAATTTTTCTTTCTTTATGGCCTAAAATCTTCTGTAACAAATCATTATTATTTCTTAAAGGTTCATACATATCCCAGTATTCTTTAACTTCTTCTTCTGGGACTTCAAGAATCTTTTTTAATGCATATGCACACTGGGATTTTCCGGTTCCATAAGAGCCATGAATCCAAACGGATCTCTTCGTTGATCCGCCCAACATGCGCTCAACACTTTTAAGTAATCCAATAAAAGTCTCGTGAGGATAAGTATTTTTCCAAGGAGCTCCTGCTAATATAGCGGAGTCATCAATACAAGGAAAATATTTTTCATCTATATCAAAGAACTGACGATACTTTCCAACTTCTAATGTAGCCATTACGCTTCCTCCTTAATCATTAACAATACATCCAACGAACTCTTGTCTTTAATACTTATTTTATCCAAATCATTTGTAAATGTTGCATCTATATAATCCGGATATTTAGCAGATAATCCAAGCAGAATCGATTTCATTTCTTCGTAGTCCAATCCAAATAATCTTGTCGGACTAATTCCATCTCTATCTATGCTATCATTCATCAACCACGCTAATGTAAACTCTTTAAAATCATTACATTTTTCAGCAAATCTATATAAGGAATACAGAATAACAACATTATTGGATATTAAACATTTGGATCGTACTAAGGAATCTATTTGTCTTCCATTTTCGAAAACACTACCCCATCCTAAAGACATTCCTAATGGTAATTCACAAAACCTTTTATACGCATTTATTATCGATGTAGCATCATTTTTGCTTACTCCTTCAGCCATAAGCAATTCGCTAACTTTTTCTCTTTCATAAAAGACACCCACATCAAAATTATTGATATACCATTTAAACTGAGTATTGTATGCAAGATTTGATGCTATCAATCCCCATACTGTATTATTCTCCCAACCAATTTTTAAGGCAATTTCATATAATTCGGTCGTCTTTATCTTATCATCTATTAGACCGGCTTCTCTCAAGAAACGCTTAAACATAGGAACTTGATTAGGTCCTAATCCATTGAACTCCCAGTAATCATTTCCAAGATCAAAAAAGTCTCTAACCCACTCAAGCTTAGGTGCATGGTTTGCAAAAGAATTTAAACTACCTTCTTTCATTTTTCCCGATCCTCCATTCGATGTTCGTAAAGAATGATACGCCAAACATCCATCATCAATTTCATGACATTGACCACAATGAATGCAGTCAGTGATTTCTAACCCATTCTTAAATGAAATGCAACCATTTCTGCAATTAATTTCACAGACTTTACATCCAACACAATGAGCCGCTTTATGAAATACCTGTTTGAATTTTTTTACATCTGTAGGTATTTGCTTAGCCAATTTGGCATCAAATGAAACTTTGTATCCTTTTTCTGTTTTTTCAAAATCATATTGTACAGGGGTATCACCCAAAGTTTTTATCCATTGATGCCAATCCGTTTTAGGATTTGTTACTGTAATGACACATTTGCCATCGATAATCTCATCTTTATAATGTTGTTCACTAATGGTTAAATCCCTGCCATTTTTTCTCGCATTCCATCCACCACATGAAACATACGACTCCAAATTCTTTTCATTTCCTTGATCACGCCGATTCATTTCTTTAATCATGGCAATGTAGGGATCAATCTCCTCTTTGTAAGAGTTGTACTGAATGAAATCTCCTTTATTTCCTCCCATGGGGCAAAACAAACAACCTGCCCTAGAGTTTCCTTTTTTGTAAGCCCCATTTATAGGCAAATTATACTGATAAAGATATAACCATATTTCCGCAGAAGTCCAATCTAAAATAGCATTATAGCTAAATTGACCTTTCTGTTTCTTTCCAAAGTTTTCATATTCGTATTCACTTCTAGCAGCACTTTCATGTTTTCTTACGCCAACATAATCTAACCCTATATAATCATTCTTTCCAGTAATTTCTCGAAGCTTCAGAGTCTGAGGGGTTGCTTTATGAACACTACAACACCAGCGTAACACTCTTGCCGGAGGTCCAAACAATCTCCAAGATTCACATGGTTTAAAATGCGATTTTGCCACATAAAACGGAATTTCTTCCTCTTCACATGACTTTTGAATTTCCTCAACAACTTTATATGTATCCGGGAATTCCATACCCGTGTCGCCAAAGACAACTACAAAACTTTTTTTGGGCAAAGCTTTTTTCACTAAATCTAAAAGAACTTCACTGTCTTTCCCGCCTGAAAATGCCACATGGAAAATATCTAATTTTTTCTTATATTTCTCATAACTGGAAACAATTTTCTTAACTGTAGTTCCTTCAACAATCTCCATTAATTCTCTGTTCGCCTTAACCATCGAATCAATGTCAATTTTCTTAAGTTCACCACCATTTTTTTCTGGTTCAATTACATTACCATCTTCATCAGTACAAAGTATTATTTCAGGAGCGTTATATAAATCTCCACCTTTAAGTTTTGCAACTTGTTTACCGCGATACCAATAATTTGCAGATTCGGCCCACATATACGGGTATTCAGATTGTTTCTCATATTTCCAATATTTATCAAATCCTAACAAATCTAATTCATCAGCGTAGACAGGACGCGGTTCTTTTGAAAAAACTGTCGGAGTAGAATTTAACAGTATTCCTCCCGTAATTTCATCATATGTATATGAATACACTTTTTAAAATCTCCCTTCCGTTTTTCGTAAATTCTCTGCTTTTTTTATCAAGCCATCCATATCATTGTATTGTCTTTTCAACATTAATCCGGATGTAATTAAATAATCAAAAACTTCTTTTTCTGTCAGTTTTACTCCTGATTGAGCAACTGCTTCCGCCATTACTTCATGATAACTAGCATCAAATTCTTTTCGAATAATCGCACCTGCATTTTTTGAATTCGAAGTCGCACAATCATATCTAAACTTTCGGCTAAAACGTCTGCAAAAACTTTCCAAAATATATAGATTCCACTGATATCCACAATACGGAAAGGATCCAAATGTTGTAATTTCTTTCATTCCGATTACTTTTCCGCCAATAGCGTTGTCCAACGCTTTATCGATTCCTTCTATATCAAATTTTACAAGTTTATCAGAAACAAATGTTTCAGAATCGATACGTATCATTATTTTATTCAATGCTTCAACTACAACAGGATATCTTAACACTCCAACTGTTTCTTTCATTATAGTTTCCGCTTCTTGCATAGAACATCTCTCTTTATCCCTGCAATATTTTATAATTTCTGTTTCCGCATCTACTTTTTCACCTATCCTAGTTAAAGCTTTATTGCTTCGAGAAAACTCATCTGACAATAAATCAAACAAAATATCTATAAACGCGGTTTCCGATAACTCATAGTTTTCTGCTAGGATATCTTCAACCGGCAATTCTTCAAATGTAGCCAAACCTTTTTCATCACACAATGATCTAACTTTTTCGCGAATCCCATTCAATTGATTATCCGTAACTACAAAACTTTCTTTTCTTGTATAAACTTCAAAAGAATTCCAAATAAACTGATTACCAACCGATAAAGCATATTTTATTTTTTCTAAAGGAATATAAGGCAAGGTTTCCTCAAGTTCGGAAAAAGATTTAAGAGTAGCGTCCCCCCATACCGTTTCTATATCCACTAGTAAAGCTTCTCTTTCATTGAGATGTTCTTCAGTCATCAAAAAATAGTTTTGCTTAAATTGGAACTTTTCATAACTGTTCTCCAAAAGATTTTTAAGCATTTCTGATGATATGATTTTTTCCTCGAATAACCAATTTTCATTCAACTCAAACAATCTGTTATAATAACAAATGTATAGGTTTCTATTCCTTAACGATTGGATTACTTCGTCAATTTTAGTATACGTTTCTTCTCTCACAACATATAATTTGCCATTAAAGGAAACACCGCATTCACAAATTTCTTCTACAAGTTTTTCGTCCTCGTAAAGATATGATTCGGAATACATGCTTTCATATTTCTTTTTAAATCTCAATAATTCAATCGGAGAATTCAAATTAAATCCGTATGCATAATTCTCCTGCAATACTTTCAAAACTTTATTATTTGTGCTTGTCTGCTCTTCTACTATTTCTTCAGAAAGCGCATTACCCGTTGCTTTTTCAAAGGAATTATTCTTACAATCAACTAGAAACTCCTTGTAAAGAGGAAAAGATTTAGACGCAGCCAAAAAAAGAATTTTATTATGTCCACGTCTAAACTCTTTATCACTAAGAATATTGCAGAAAAGCTTTTCAATTTCTTTTTTTTCGTTTATAGTCCAAAACGGCTTTGGGCTTATTCTTTTCAAATATATATATTTTGTACATTCCTCCAGAATCTCAACTATTCTTTCTGAATCTTCTTCTCCGTTTTTTATCAACCATTCTTTAAATATAATTTTTTTATTTGGAATATTGAATTGATCTTTTTCTTTTTTTTCTATTTTTTCTTTTGCTTCGTTTAGAATAATATCAAACTCGCTTCTATTTTCTTTATACATTTTCACCATCATCTCAAACATTCGGGATGATGTTAGCGATGGTCGCTCCGGGAAAAAGGCATGCGCTATTGGAGATAACTGCATCGATATCCCATTCTCGTTTCGAAAAACATCATCGATATCAATTCCCTCGTTAATCGCTTTTGCCCTTAATTGTTCTGATAATTGTTCAATATATTTTTTTTTCTCCTGAGGGTTATTCTCTATTTTCCAAAACGTGTCTATCAACAACGCCGTTTCATATTGATCCCACTTTATTCGTATTGCCATAATTTAAAACCAACTAAAAATTAGTCTTCTCCATATTCCATAATGTCATCAATTTTACAATCTAACGCACCACATATTTTTCGTAGTGCTTCCGAATTAACATCTTTTCCTTTACCCATTTGAGTCATTGTATAATGACTTACACCTGATAGTCTTTCTAAGTCCTTCCGATTCATATCTTTTTCAATAAGGATATGCCATAATTTTTTATAACTAACATTCATGAGGATTACCTCCATACAATCTAAATAAATCTTTTTTAGTATATCATATTTAGGTTGATTTTTATACTTTTAGTACGATTTTTTAGAGGGTAACTCTCTATAAATCTTTATATTATGTAAACCATATTTTAAATTTTTACCGTTCTACAATAGGCATATATTTTTCCACTATGTGTAACATTATAGCTTTACTGAATCACTATAGTTGTCCCCACCCCCCTTCCTTTCAAACATGCATTCATTTATCAAACTTAGCACATCCATCAACGTTAAGTCTAAAAAAATATCTTGTAGGTAAATAACGAAATTTTTCCATCCTATAAGCCCTCCTTTAAGTTTCCTTTTTTATCCTTCCAAATACATTCTTCATCAGAATCTTGGAAACCCGTGTCCCATAGAAGGGTCTCACTTATGGATCACTAAAACAAATGAAAAACCGCAATACTTTAATCCAAGTATTGCGATTTTTACATGCTTTTGCTAAGAAATTTAAGCACTATTTGGCCAACCGTGCAGTTCTTCCGGTAAAGACGAGAAACGAACCATTTTCTGTATTCTGTTCCACCAATTCTATCAAATCACCCTTATGGCAACCTTGATCCTGAAAAGGTTCATTCAATAAAACTCCAAACACAGTGTCATCCGGAGTAGCAAATCTGGCCCTTACCCATACTTTTTCTATACCATTCTCTTCGCTATATAGAAGTGCTGCTACATCATCGGGATACCATGGATGTCGATACTTATCCAAATAGCCAAATGCTTCCGTTCTAAGAATATCTACTTCTTCACCGACCGAATAATTCTCATCTATATCATCTTTAAGTTCCTTGGCAAAGTCTGTAACAAAATCAATTACTTCTAAGTCAAAGAACTGATTGGAAGCAGGATTAACTGCATAAAGATACATATGATTGCCATTTTGATGAAACTCACTCATTTTTACCTGATCATCTCTGAGTCTTAAAACATACATTGTATCCTCAATATGAGGCAAATCAAAAACCTGCAGAGAATCTTCTGTCATAGCTCCGAGCATAAAAGGCCTAAAGCTTATTCCTTCAGTCTCGTCAATATAACAATAAGCTATTAATCCGGTTATCGAATCTTCTATCTCGTCCGGAAACATTACTTCTAAAAGTTCTCTGCAATGAATATAAATATACCTTTGATATATTTCTCTAAATCCTATCTCAGAGAAACTCTTTAGTTCATCATATAGTTTCCTCATTTTTACCCCCTCACAAGAATAATTCGTTTATATAACCTCTTTTAGTTTCTGTAAAACCTTGACCATCGCATAAGTGTCCAGGCCACAGTATTTAAGAAGATTGGCTCTTATACTCGATATCTCTTCTGGTGTTTTCCTTGCTAATGATAGAAATGCCGCAGATGCCTCCGATCCGTTATGCACTTCATCCAGATTATGATAATCAAGTTCCGGATCATTTGGATATAAAGCAGGAAGAACATATTTAATGGAATATGAACCCTGCATAGCTTCAGAATAATAATCCCCTGCCTTAAACGGGTCCATAATATCCTTCATATTGTTCCTTATATCCAATAAATGATCTTTTAAATCCGGGAATAACTCTGCCAATTCCTTTAATCTTGTTTTTTCAAAAGACATATTGTAGGCTAATGAGCATACTCCTATCGGAATATCTTCACAAAGCCTTTCGGCAATAGCCCTTCTCGGATCTTCCCCTTCTTTTCCTAAAAATTCCTTATGTTCTAGTCTTCCATCCTCATATTCGATATGAAGCGAATACTGGAAAGGAATCTGCATATATGGCTTTTCACCGTCCCATTCCGGAATGGCATGTTGAAATGTTTCAAAATCCAAATGATATAAAGGATATGAAAGGGTATTCAAAAACCCCTGGATTTTTGACTTGTTAATATAATCCGGAAGATGTTTGAGCGAAAAGTCAACCTGTTTTCTTTGTTTATCGTTTAGTTTAACTACATTCTTTGATATGTCATCAAATGAAATAATTCCCTGTCTATAATATGAAACCTTATTTTTATCATATAATCCGCTAATATCAAATATCGAAGGGGAAGGAATTTTTCTAAAACAATATTGTTTAAAAGAGCACTTATACGGCTTGAAGCAATATACATCCAAATCAATATCTGGCTCTTCTTTTTCCATCGCGATTGCTCTTATTGCATCGATATTATTCGAAACACAATCAAATCTTGATTTTGCTTCAAGTGTAAGATCTTCAATAGAAAACAACCCTTTTAAATCCAACTCTCCGTAACGGACATATTTATTGTTTATATGCATGAGGAATGCATTCTTAACATTTACACCGCTTTTATTCAAAACATAATATTGAAAAGCTACATCCTCTTTATATATTTCTTTTACTTCCGTGGAGCTCTTAACTTCTACAATGTCCCACCCATCGTTGTTTTTATGAAGGATATCTACTGCACAATATAATCCATCATAGATAAAACTTGCTTCAGCTATATTTTCAGTTCCCCGGCTCATTAATTCCTTTGTATCCAGAACCATATTGGGTTTAGTTTCATCATCTTCAACAAGTTTATAATCTCCAAAATAACCCCTGGCAAGTTTCCCTACTTCAATGCCGTTATCAAGGATAACTTCCTGTGAGTCCCCTGTTGATTCTTCAGGCATATTACGTTGCATCCAAAGTATTTTGGGGCACTGCACGCCATTACAGTATTTTGATTTGCTGAGTCCGCACTTATCCATTTGCTATTCTCCCGTCCTTATTTTTTCTTCAATTTTGGGCATTAAATCTCTAAGCAGATCTCTAATCCCCATTAAGACAAATCCAAGCTTATTCTCCGATTGTTTGGAAGGATTATCTTCCGTGCGCCAGTCTCTGGGATGAACCTTTAACGTTCCATCAGAATTCAGTAAATCTTCTTTAGCTATACCGGAACCGTAAATACTGTCCCTCGAGCTTGCCTCAACCAAAATAGCATCACCGGTGCTTAGAAGCTTATCAACTAATGAAATATCTGCCTGGAATTTACCCAGATTTCCATGGAAAAGCACTTCCCTGGCCGCTCTTCCCCATTCTTTTCCGTCAAAATTCTTAACCTTACGTCCAAGGGCTTTACATTCCGCAGGATCTTTTTCTTTCATTATTTTATCGTAAGAATCATAATCCTTTGCGAGCAGAGCTTTTTCTGACATCATGTATTGTTCGGCGGTGTAATATCTTCTTCCGTTTATAACAAACGGCGCACCCTGATACCACTGCGAAAATTCTCGGTTTTCACAACCGGGATCAACTTTCCAAAATGTAATAAAGGTTAATTTCTCCCCGGAATCGACTTTATCGCTAAGCCACTGCATATTATAACGGTTGTAATACTTCTTTTTATGAGGAGCAATAACCCCTAAGTTTCCTAAACTCATCGCATCCATAAATGCCATTGCTATATTGGAATCCTCAAGCATCTTATCTATATACAGTTCTCCGGAATCACGCAGACCGTTGATCTCATCCAAATAAATTGAATAGGTGCGGCTGTCAAACAAAACCCAGTAAACATCTTCGATCTTGTCTGAATTCTTGACCAGAAATTCATTTACAGTATTAACCGCCACTTTAGCTGCGGCTTCAACTGGGTAGCCAAACGCTCCTGTCGAGATAGAAGGGAATGCTATCTTCTTAATGCCTTTTTCTATAGCTAATTTGAGAGAATTCAAATAGCAGGCCACAAGAATATCCTCTTCTCCTCTGTTTCCACCATGCCAACGCGGACCAACTGTATGAATAACATAATCGCAAGGCAGATTATATCCTTTGGTTATTTTTGCCTCGCCCTTTTTGCATCCATTCAAAGTTCTACATTCTTCCAAAAGTCCGGGGCCCGCAGCATGATGAATCGCTCCATCAACTCCGCCACCACCTAACAAGCTCTCATTTGCAGCATTCACAATGGCCTGCACATTTGTAATCTTCGTTATATCACCTTTAATGGCATGAATCATTATTTATAACCTCCTTAAACAAGAGAAAACTATTTTCTATGCTTAACCTATAAGCAATTTATAAAATCCAACTCATAGAAAATTTTTTCTTAATAGAAAACTCTTATTCTTCTCATTTATAGCCACATAGCAGCTCTCGAAAAATATGAGAATTGTCACATAAATCAGCCTTGCCCTAAAAATGGTCCAATTTTATACTATCTCTATAGTTCCGTCCGAGTTTCTTTTTATAAATGAGTCTGCAGATAGCACAATGCCTTTAGCTGGAGCCTCAAAACTTGAGTGTGGTCTCTCGCTTTCATCAAGAATACCCAACTCTATAAGCCGGCAAATTGTAACAAAAGCAGCTTCGTTCTGAATACCGGTCCCCCCCATCTCAGTCCATTCTTTGATATTCCTTTCCATATCATCAATTAAAATACAATCCGGTCCGGCACAATACTGAGGCTTTTCCTCTCGATATACGATATTGACTTTAATATCCTTTGATAAAAGTCTTCTAACCCAATTAATCTTATCTTCACCCGCAGTATTGATTCCTCTTTTTGCTTTGGGAATTCCTGTCAATATCTCACATCTGTCCTGATACCTGTTGTAAACCGCATCAAACATCTTTTTAGCCCCTGGCATAAGTTCAAGCTTATCATAGAAGTTCCCAACTTCTTTAATTCTCTCCCACATTTCATCATCCAGCTGAGGATTATTCTTTTTATCATTCTGGTTTGGCGGATCCATGTGGCACAATTCCTTAACTCCTCTTTCAAAATCCGCGAGAACACCATCCATATCAAAATAGATTTTCTTTACTTCCATAGTTTTCGCCTTCCCCTTTAATACATATAATCCAAACAAGTTGCTGTAGCCTCAGGGCTGTATCCTGCTACATTATTCTTTGTATAACCATCATAATGTTTTAATAGCATTTCTTTGATTTCCAGTCGAGATAAGTATTCGTCAACGTCCTTTCCTGCAAGACAATACGACAAATACTCCCTAACCTTATTATAATACTCTTCATAAGTCATTAGCATTAATTCTCCTTATCATATCCATTTAATTCATTCAGCGAGCTAAATGGTGTAAGCCTGCCACCCTTAATTCTCGCCGATTCATCCTCGAAACCTACTACAACATTGATTGAGAAGAACTCATTTTCATTTTCATCAAAGAATCTTGGACATTCAGGTGATTCATAATTATCAAGAGGTTCATATATCTTGTTATCAATAAGTATTCTTTCTAAATCATACTCTGATGCTCTTTCTAATCCGACAGTTGATAAGAATACAGTTATCATAGTGATCCCATCCGACGCCCAGCATTCAAGAAAATAAGGTCTTTCTTCAATAAATCACATGTCCAAGCCAATATTTACATCATCAAATTCGTTTCTTTCAAGGAAATAATTGGTTTCATGACTCACCAGCGGAAGGTATTTATTCTTATTATCTCTGTACTCTTTTAAACAATCAATAGAACTCATCATTTTATTGTTCATATTATTTTCCTCCATTAAACTAATCTTTTTTATCAAAAACGTTTATGTTTACCTTACATAATAATCATAAACTAAAATCAAAAAACAATGGTCTCCTGTAAGGCGACCAAATAAAAAGCGGGGTGATTAACCCCGCTTATCAGCATTTTCTTAGTTTTCATATCTTAACAGCACTTTTTTACATTCATCTCTAATTACACATTTCCCACACCTCGGATTCGCCGTACAGATTTCTCCCATATCAGTTGCGCAGTAAGCCCAGAAGATATAATCAATCTGTGACATCCAAAGTCCTGTTTCAATTGACAATTTCTGCAGTTTTTCTACAACTTCATCATTTGTAGCTTCCGGATATCTGGACACACCCAATCTTTCACTTCCCATAATACGCTTCATATGAACATCCGGTTTGCCACTGTCCACGCCGACATTGCGCAAATATTCTCTTGCCAAAGCTTCACCCATCATTTTTATCTTGTACTCAGATTCTGCTTTCGAAAGTTTCTCAACTATTTTCTCTACATTATCAGAAGTCACAAATGCATCCATACTGCCGTATTCTTCCTCGATTCTCATCATGGTTCTTATATTTTCATGCAAAACCTTCATCTGTCTATTGGTAAGACGGCTTCTGCATCGGATAATACCCAATGCATCAATGAAATATGTATAATCTCTTTCCAATATCTTCTCAGGATCATAATTAAAAAATATTCTGTCAATATTGGGCTTGTTTCTCTCAATATTCGCCCAGACGGTCTGCGCTGACATCAGGGAGTAAATCATCCCCTGGATATGTTCTTCTAAGGAGAAGTTCTTTCCTTTCTTTCTTAAATCCATAGGTGTTATCTCACCTGAAATCTTAATAATGCCCTTATCTTCCAAATAATTCTTAACCTTAATAACTGTGTTTTTGTTCATATTTTCTTCCTCCATTTAATCTCTTTTTAACAACCACTTTAATAATTCGCTAAATAAGCTCAACCCAACAATAAAAACCAGATAAATCAGAATACATGCAATCGCCATTAATGCCCCGATTATCGCAACAAAAATCAACAAAGTTGTAATCATCTTCGTTCCTCCTTTTAGCGCCTGTTACCTCTCTTTTCTTTGGATTTTTTTATGAGCCACGCTATCTTGGAAATAATCATCCCAAATAAAATCAATAAAAATAATGCCAATATCACAATTCCTATAACTCCATAAAAAGCGCATTGAAACACCAGATAACAAATGTAGATTATTAATGCTATAATTCCCAATATCCATCCCATGACTTATTCCTCCGTAATCTTTACATGTGAAGCAAGTTTAATCCCTTTGCTCACTTCAGCCGCATATCCTTTTCCTATTCCTGCCAATTCAACAAGTTCACTGATTGGATAGTTACCTTCCTGGATTTCTTTGGCATATTCAATCCCAAAAAGATGAATTTCCATTGAAGCCTCATTCCGTTTTGCCTTCTCATACCGTTCTCTGAGTATTTGGGCCAGTTCCTCTTTTTCCATCCTCATACCTCCTTTCCTTTTGCAAATTGCTTATTGCTATTTGCTTAATGCAATAATATATTTTTGCAAAAGGAAATTGGTACGCTGTCAGCATACAAATTGTTGCGAATTTAATACCGTAAATGTAAAATCTATTTCAAGAGGAAAAGATTATGAGCATACCTTCAACAGATTTTGTTTTAGAACAGATAACAAAAGGAGACGGTCTTAAATATATCGAAGAAGAGGTCACTAAAATTCCGGATATGACCTTCAAGAACTTTTTCGATTCTTTCATAGCGTCTAATCAATTAGTTTTATCCGATGTTATCAAATCTTCGGAGCTGCCACGAACATACGCTTATGAAATAGTAGATGAAAAGAAAAAAGGCTCACGTGACAAGATAATAGCTATCTGTTACGCAGCCGGCATGAGTCTTGATGAGATAAATCACGCTCTTATATATTCAAATAATGGGCAGCTCTATGCTAAAAACACAAGAGATGCCCATATAATCTATTCCATAAACAACAACACACCTAATCCTTACCGAAAAGTAATGGATTTGAATGCTTTTCTTGAAGAAAACAATCTTGATCCCGTGACTACCTAGAATTCCAGGCATTTTTAATTGCTTCTTCCAATTCTTCTATACACTGAAACCTGTCTTTTTTATTATATGAAACGCATTTAGCCCAAATATCGTGGAATACGCCAAACGAAATCATCTGACTAAAATACATTCCTGTAGATAAATAGGACATTGTAGCCCCAAACGAGAATATGTCCGCCGTTTCATCTGTCTGATCATATCCGGTAAGCTGTTCAGGAGCACCAAAATACTGTGTTCCAAACAACTGTGTATCCTGATTATTCTCCTTATTAACATTCCTGGATGCATTAAAATCTATCAGAACAATGCTTCCATCTTTCCTGAAAATAATGTTGGAAGGCTTTACATCCCTGTGTATCAATTTGGGTGAAGCATTATGCAATTCCTTTAATATCTCACACAGTTGAATTGATATTTCATATATTTTCTGCTCCGAAAAATCGCCCTTTTCTTTATGAATTTCTTCAAGGTTTTTTCCGGTTATATACTCTTCAACAGTAATCAGTTCATCTCCTTCTCTTTCCACACTTACTATTTCTGGAAGGCCATTTATGTGTAATTCTTTAAGTTGATGGAAAACACTTTCATTAAAAGTTTTATACCGTTTGCGAACAAGATACCTTCCAAAGTTCTTTTCTTGGACGAGATCTATTCTTTTTTCCGCATCCATAGTTGCAATAAAGACATATCGGGAATCCTCGAAATTTACATATCCTTTCTCGATAAGGAACCTTTTGAAATAGGAGATGTCTCTTGTATAGTATTTTATATCTAAATCAAGATTACTGCTTTTTCTTCTCGCTGCAGTCAGTAAGTTAATTATTTCCTGTTTGGCTTTTTCAAACGACTCAGCATTTTTAAACCAGGATAAAAAATCAACATTCCTAATCTGTCTTTCTAGATAAAATGTATCAGAAACAGCAGTCCTTACGCTTCCATCTGAGGAACTGTAACCATCAGCAGAAAGGCAGTCTTTAACAAACTCATAGTATTCATCGTAATATTTTTCTTTGTATGAAACTTTTGTTTCCTTTTTAGCCGAAGGTGAAGGGGAAATATTCTGATTATTCTTTAACAAATCAATCGCATCTTCAAGTTTACCGTCTGGAATAAACATCGCATATGGTCTTGCTGCATCAGTGGAATTATCCCCGGGCTCAATTCCTAAACCGTTTCGAAGACAATTCATGTCTTTTCCGTCTTTACTACAAAAGAATACAATTCCCTGCTTATTCCATTTGTTCTTACCCGTCCTGTATCCTAAAGAAGTTCCGTTTTGCAAAATTGCATACGGTGAACTGTCCGAAAGATTAATTTTCTTAAATACAAAGCCTTTCGAGCTCATATAATCACTGACTTTTCTTATTACTTCATTATTCGAATCCATTCTTGAATACAAGTTCATTTTAATCACCGTAACTGCTTCTTAATAAATGTAAGTTAACCCGCAACTCTTTCCTTCAAATACTCTCTCAACGCCTCATCCTCACAGAAAACAAAGCACCCTTTCTGACCTCTTGTCAGTAATACCTTATATGTATTTTTAATCAGGCGTTCTGCCACCTTGTCGTCCTTGCAGGTTTTAATCTTACTTGTATGGTCATCTTTTGAGATAGCTTTTTTATCTGTCTGAATATGACCGTCTCGATATATCAGGTCTTTGCCAATAATGACTCCAACATAATCAAACTCCATGCCCTGTACCGTATGAATACAGCCAACCTGTTCAAATGATTCTGGATTTATTGCGAATACATTGTCATTCTCAAGATTCCATTTAGCTTTGAAATCTCCAATCTCAATGTCCCATTCGCCTCGATGATTCTTTACATTCCAGTCGTAACAGTATCCGGCGCACATCCTAGCTTTATTTCTTACCTGATTATATTCTCTGAGTTTTTCTCTCATTTCTTCGAGCGAATCATATACTTTGAAATCAAATTCGTCTTTATCAAGAGTTTTATTGGCAGTTTCTTTTATCTCCAATACATCGTCTATGAATGCCATATATCCATCGCTTCCGTTACAACGGAACTGTGAATAAAGTTCAAACGGTTCTACGGTATCAAGTACAGCTCCTGCTTCTTTTGCATATTCTTTTATAGTATCAATCGTATAGCAGTCATTAAGCGTTACTCTCTGATCTTCATCCACGAAGAAAACTGATACTTTGGAAGCATTTATAGCATCACGAAGCATGTCATCGCCTTTATACATATAGGGCTTTTTCTGCATTCTATGTGCTTCATCATATATACCAACATCTATTCCATTGTTTGGAACAAATGGAAGGGCATGTGGAGAGCGGAATGCCAGTTTAAGATCAACCATTTTCTTGGCATTTCCTTTAGCCAGCAACGCCTGATAGCAATTTCGCGGAGCACTGTTTTTCGTGATATACGAGGCATTAAGTCCGAGTTTCGATATACAGTCCGCCAATACATTTACTGCCAGAACTGATTTGCCTGTTCCCGGTCCGCCTTTGATAATCAATATATGTTTCTTCAAATCTTTTTGAGCTTCTTTTATCGAATTGATTATGTAGTCATATGCCACAGCCTGCTCGTCGACCATCTCGAATTCCTTGTTTCCGCAAAGCATGGAATCAAGCGAATCCTGCAAGCTCTTTGAAGGCTTTATCTTTCCATAGTCAATCTTGTAGAGAAGTTCGTTATCCGATGATTTAGCTGTTATATACTGATTAATAAATGCACGAAGTTTAAGCACATCTGACTTAAGAAATACCGGCGCTTCTTCCGTCCATTCAGAATAAAGTTCATCCTCAAGTACATCTCTGTATTCCTCAGACATATTGTGGAGATATGCGCAGGGATTTAATGATGCTTTATCGAGTCCCTCTGCTCCACCATAGTTATACAAAAGGCTCTTATATGTATATGCCTGATACGAAGGATGCGGTACCGGTTCATGACTTCTTAAATCTGATAATACAGAGTGTCTGAATGTATCCTTTACCTTCTGAACCTTTGCCCACTGTTTTAATTCAACTATTACTACATGATCCGTCTTATCTTTATCCTGACCAAGAATCATAAAGTCTACTCTCTTGGCAGTCTGCGGAATGTTGTATTCTATTGCAACTCCACAATCTTTAGGAATACTCGGCGTATTCAATACATCTTTCATGAAATGAAGCGAATTGTTCCATGAATTTATTTCGCTGGTGCTGCCTCCGCTAAGGTGTTTTTCCTTAAGTTTTTCAGATAAAACGTCTGAAATGCGGTTAAGTGTAACATCCTCTGTGAAATTAGCTAATGTGTTCTCGTATATGATCATTTTTTATCCTTTATAAGTACAAAAAGCACAGGCTAATTCCACCTGTGCTTGTAATTATTCTCAGTGTTTTCTTATTCCCCAAATTGCTTTAGTTTTCATTGCTTTGCCCCTTTGTTATTATACCACAGATGCAAATATATTAAACTATTTCTTATTCACAGATATCAGCTCGACAAATTGATAATGTCCACAATCAAGCCCTATAAAGTCTAAAACTCTATAGACTTTGATTACACAATAAATATGTGTCAAAAGAATTATCACTTAGCAAAATTTTGAATCTAAAATAGATTTTATTAGTTTCTTAGCGTAATAGTAACTTTTTCAACATCAGAAAAATAAGTTATGTCATTATCCAATTTGAATCCCAAAGTATAAGTTCCTCTAAATGAATTAAACCTATAGCCTTTATATTTACTGAAAATACAATTTCCGAAGTGATTATAAATATTTATCTCAACTGAAATAATGGCATCAACACAATCGCCAAATAACGTTGTTAATTCAATTAATAAAACATTTTCAGAATTAATATCTGTCGAAAAATTATAATCAAATTTTGATATTCTTAAATTACAATTATCAAATCTCTTATAAACAATTTCAGTGTTGTATTTCAGTTCTCTCGTGATCTCTAATAAATCGATTTCTGTTAACAATTGAACTTCTTCGTCTGTATCATCAAATAATGTTTCATCTTCTTCATCCGGGAGATTATCATTAAGATCAAAATCAAAATTGTTGTCCAATTTGCCTTTATATCGTTGCAATTTATCATATAATAATTGGGCTTCAATGCCTATAGTATTCCTCACATTTTTGAAATAATAGCCAAAATACGTGCACACCCTAAAAGCGAGATGATCTAAATTATGAACCAAAGTACCAAGTTCCGAGGCGTTAATTTTATCACAATATTTAAGTTCTTCAAATTTTTCCTGAATATGATAAGCATATTCTGTCACCTTAAATTTTCCAACAAACTTATTAGGGCCAATATTATTATCTAACCAATAAATAATTTCTTCCAACAATGAATCAATTTGAAAGAGTGTATTATAACCAAGGCCCAATTCACATACGAGGCCTTCCAAGCAAAAGATATCATCCATAATTTTACTGAATCTACGATAATAATCTCCCCCTAAAGATTCCAAATTTGTTTTTTTATTTTTTTCTACATAATTTGCAGCTTCTTCTATGATTTCACCCGGAACGGTTGAATATCTAACTTCTGGCCATCCTTGCGTAGGTTCATTCGTTGTCCAACTTGCGCGAAAATGTGAAATTGTATAAATGTTTTCAGGTTTATAATTGCCAATAGGAATATCTCTGCTATTAGATTTTATATCACGGATATTAGTGATAAGTTTTAATCGCGCAACATCCCATTCATTAATAAAACAATCTCTCTCATTCTTTTTTTCTTTCGATATAGACGATCTTTCAATCTCTGATGAATATGGCGATCTTTTGAACCATGAAGGTAGTTCTATGGGCTCTGGCGAATGAGCCTTGTTTAAATCTATGTAATACGCATACCCTCTTAGTATGCTGAAACGTGTTTTATTCCATTCTCTTGCAAAAAATTTTCTCTCTTCGTCTGTCAGATCAAGAGAATTATTCTCCTCTATCGAATCTTCTTCTTCATAACAGGAATCATCTTCAGAATCCTCACATTCAATGCTGATTTCAGATTTTATATCAAATTTTGATAACGTTTCTAGAAACTTAGCAAAAAGACTCAACCCATAATCTACTTCCTCAAAAACCGAATCAACCTCCAATAATTCCCTTACCATTTTCGATTCATCTATTTTTAGTGAAGCATCTACATAATCCCACTTAAAATTCATCAAATACTTTTGAAAATTTTTGCATGAAGCAATGGCATGATCAAAATCCAACCCCACAATATCCGGCAAAATTTTTCTGTAATATCCACATTTTTCAATATATTCATCCAATGTTTGTATTCGATCCATAATCGAGCTAATAACATCTTCATATTTGTCTAGGTTTTTTTGTTGTTCTTTGCTCATGTTTTATCCCCAAATTTATTACCATCAACTTTACCTGAATGGTTTCCTTTATTATTCTTTAAAGAACGTATGTTTTTCGTGTATATGGTCTGGCATTTTCTCCAGCAGAGAGTCTTTTATATTTCAAATTACAAATCTTCTTTTTATAAGGATACTTCTTTCGAGCACAATGATATATTTATATTTTACCACAAAAGCCTGAAATCATTATTCGGGAATAAGACTTAATGATTATTTAATAATTTGTGAAAATTTGACTTACAATTCTCTTAGTCTCTTCAACGCCTTTTGGTAATGATAATCCTCAGAGTTTTTATGCACATTTACAACATTTTCGTAATGTTTTTTCGCTTCTTTTTTATCCTGATCAACTATTATCCCAAGACGATACATCTCGCCAAGATAGTAATCCTTGATCGTAGTATGATTCTCATCCGCCTCAAGCAGGTACTCGTATGCCTTTTGATAATCCTGTTCGACTTCTTCTCCCAGGAAATACATCTCACCGAGGCAGGCGCTGGCAAATGTAACTCCCCTTCTTCTTGCGATCTCAAGGAGGTCGATTTTCATCTGAATGTCTTTTTCGGTAGTTTCTCCAAAGCCATACTCATCTGCCAGGATTATAAGAGCTGACGGTTCTTCATTTTCGGAGAGATACTCAAGGAAGTCCATGTAACTCTTTTTTCCTGCTTCGTTCCAGACGATATTGTCTCTTTGTCTGTCTATGCAGTATATGAATGTACTTATATTCATCGCTCCGTCAGACAATTCATGCGCAAACTTAAAGTATTTGAAGGCTTTTTCGAAATCCTGGCTGACAAAGTATCCTTCCAGATACATCCTGCCAAGAAGGAAGAACGCATTCGGATCGTCATTGCTCATCGCATCTTCGAGGATCCTCTGATAATAGGATTCCTCATCGTCATATTCAAGGTCGGCTAAGTTTTCCATGTAGAAATCCAATTCTCTCATTTGCGCCTCCTTTTATTTTTCCAGAGTAAACCCATAGAACTCATCATAAAGCGATGTGATCTTTACATCTCTTATGCATCCTTCTTTATAGAACTCATCCCTGGTCCTGAACCACTTGCCGTTAAAGCATATGGCGCACTCGGAGCCTTCCATTTCGGTCTTTATGGTCTGCTTTTTGCCGTCAAACATGAATGAGATCTCATGAGGTGACTTAAGAAGATAATACATGTCGTAGAAGTCGAATTCCTCAGTATCGAACTCAATGATCTCGTAAAGGTCATCGATAAGCCACTTCATGATATTAAGATTTCCGAAGAATGCGTTGTAATAGATCCTCTGGGCAAGGTAATCTTTGGCTGTAAGATAGAGATTGACCGCTTCACGTGTCTTTCCCTGATCTTTTCTGATCTTTGCAAGTCTTGTATAGACCTCCGGAACGGGATCGAAGACATTGCGGCATTTCTGTACCTTGGGATACAAGCCTTCGATTATCTCTTCGTACTTCTTTTGATCCTTGTCTACATAATAACCGTTCTTGTACATATCAGCCACTTTATAAGTAGCGACAAGATTGCCCTTTTCCATCATTTTGGAAAAATACCCG
>JAEEGL014329291.1_pt1 | contig 27409 bp, 39 predicted proteins | sample 9134231 | NCBI WGS metagenome assembly JAEEGL01 (sample SAMN16246548, study PRJNA631951) | gut metagenome | biome: gut microbiome; feature: rumen; material: fiber-attached | host: Bos | place: Iran: Karaj | collected 2018-10
CATCCCAACATAAACTATAGTATTCATTGTGACCTCCTTTTGTATGTGGTAATCCCTGTTACCTTGATTTTTCCCAATCTATAGATTACAGGTAAATCCACGAATCTACAAACTGGAGGTCACTTCATATTGTCTAAATTGTAGATTTCTACATTTTTGTCAATTACACATTATCACTTCATATTGTAATAATCAACAAAGTTGTAGAATTCTACATTTTTAGTGATTATCTCGATGTAATAAAAAAACACCCCAGGACAATAGTCCTGAGGTGTAATACGTATATGATTATCCAAAGACGTAATACGTTGTAAAACAATTATCTCTTTGAGAACTGAGGTGCACGACGAGCTGCCTTTAAGCCGTACTTCATTGAGCCTTACGGCTTCTATCCCTTGATTTTACTGGCTTTCACGGTTAGGTCTGGATTTTTAACCCCTATTTTATCCCATCTTAGGGATTGTTCACCGTCAGCCACGGCATTGACCAAATGCACTATTTACTACGGCTGCCAGTTCTGCAGGCTTATTATACTTTACCTTGACATATATGTCCATCGTAACTTTACTTTTTCGGGAGCTGAGCGTTTTTTCCCTGCAATAAGGAGCGTTAACAGGGCAGCCAGCAGTTCTGCCGCGCCAAGTACCCAGAATATACGGATGAGACTGTTGCCGGATCCGTATATATCAAGCACGCCCTTAAGCAGTAGTCCCACCGTTACCGTGCTCAGCCCCGCGTTCCACAGGCTTGCCGGGAAAGCCGCTGTCATCCTGTGTTTCCTGCCAATGATCTTCCAGAACACCCCGCCTGCAGCGAACACACCGAAGGCATAGATCATGGCGAAGGAGAATACTCCGAAACTGAATATCTCATAGATCATGCCAAACAGTGCTGTTATCAGTGCAGCTGCCATGCAGCCGTCAGCCATCTTCAGTGTATCTGCCATTTTTTCATCTGATGTAGACAATGTCACTCACACTCCTTTCGCCTATCTTCTTTCCGCCTGTTGTCGGATTGTTGATCAGCTGTCCCTGATATACCATGGTGGAGGATCCGCCGCCGTCCAGGTTGTAGGCAGTCTGCACGCCCAGCTCTTTCATAAACTTCGCAAGCTCACTGAGCGTCAGCCCTTCACTCTCCGTTGTCCTTCCGTCTGCCACCACAAAGACATAATGTAATTCATCTATGATACCGATGGCCGTCCTGGGATTGCTCTGCATGGCCTTGCCTACTTCCTCTCCTTCGCTGACAGCGATCTCTCCTTCACTCACAAGAGCCGGCCCGAAAGAAAACACATTCCATGCTCCCATATCCAGAAGCTCCTGCGCGCTTACTTCGCTTTCGTTTATTATCCTAAAGCTTCCGTCCTTCATTATCACCAGGTCTTCGTTCCCCTCTGCCGCCCTGTCGCGGTAAAGCACACCTTCCCTTATCACGTAACCGCTCTCTCGGCTTCCGTAGAAATCTCCGTTTATGGCAAGTACTGCTCCGTTGTCTTCAGCGATCCGGGAAGTCTTTGCGGTGACGTTCCTGCCGTAGAAGTCCCCTGCAAATGCGGTCTTTAAGCTTTCTGCGGACTGAAGCTTTATGTCTGCCACATATACATCCGTATCGTTTACCCTGTATTCATTTAAGCTGATCTCCGTTCCTGCCTCTTCGTAATGCGCGGATGCAGTCTTCTCTTTATCTGCAGACTCCGTTTTTTCTGACTCTCCGGATGCTGCCCTGTCTGTATCTTCGGCCGCCAAGTCACTCTCAGCAGCAGCTCTTTTCTTTCTCTTTTCGCCGCTGCCCTTCCGGGCTCTGCTCTTTACACTCTCAGCTGTCCCGGCATCATCTTTTGCCACAGACTTATCTTTCTCTACGACTTCTGCAGCTGGCGCTTCATCTTCAGTCACTTCTGTAACTGGCGTATTTTCTTCCGCGATCACGACCGGCTCTTCGCGGCTTTCAACTTCCGCATATCTGTGAGGTATCACAAAGCTGTCCAGCAGCACATAAGCCGTAAGTCCCGTTAGCAGCAGGCCGTATGTCAGTGCGAATATTTTCGTGCCGGATACTTTCATAACTCGATCCCTTCCTTCGTTTCTTCATTTTCCATCTGTCTCTTTCCTCCCATACGGCCGCCACCGGGCATGCCTTCTGCATTTCCTCTGCCGTGCAATTTTCCACCGCCTTCAAATGCCTTCATTTCAGGCAGCTCTCCGTCTCCTCCAAAATCCGGCATCTCGCCGTTTTCACCAAAGTCCCCCTGTTTTCCCATACCGCGCATGCCTCCGCGGCCTCCCATCATCGTGTTCGATATCGCATTTGTCTCTTTGCCGTTCTCTATGATGGTTCCGCCGTTGTACTCCGCATTTCCGTCGTAGTCAAAGGTAGACTGTCCTGTAATGCTAATGGTCCCGCCGTTTATAACGATATCGCCGTTACTGTCCACGCCGTCCGTATCGCCTGCGCCCATTGCTATGCTTACATCTCCGCCGTTCATCTCAAACAGGGGTGTGAGTGCGGAGGATTTCTTTGCTGCATTTATGCCGTCATCCGATGCCGTTATATCTACTGTTCCTCCGTTTATCTGTATCTGCGTACCCTCGATACCTTCAGCCGCTTTCAGCACTATTTCTCCGTTATCGACTGTTACAGCAGTGGTTGCATGTATGCCATCATCGACTGCAGTGATATTCAGGCTTCCTCCGTAGATCCTGATATTTCCCACCGTATCATCGTCGTCATTTTCGGCATGTATGCCGTCATTGCATTCGCTTACTACTATGTCTGCGTCGGTGATCAGTATCTCATCATGTGCTTCTATGGCGCTTCCCTTGCAGGATATCATAAGCTTCCCGCCGGTCAGCTTTACATCGTCCTTTCCTGCTATACCGTTATCGGAAGAATCTATCACTACCGTTCCGGTTCCGTTCAGCACCAGATCGTCCTTTGAAAAGATCACCGCATCCGTGTTGGTATCTCCGTCAGCCGTAAAACTTCCGCTCACTGTCAGCTCGTTATCATCCGATACGCTGGTTATGAATACCTTATCCGCATTCTTTACATAGATGCAGGGACTGTCCGTATTGCTTATCTTCAATCCGTCTGTCACCAGCTGTACCTTATCTTCATCACCCGCTTCTACGGTGACCGTTACCTCCGATGCCTCACCGCTCAGCACATATACTCCTTCACTGCTTATGCTTATGTCTTTTCCGTCTGTGACCGTGATATACTCTGCGTCTGCCAGCTCCGGTTCCTGCTCCAGATCCCTGTTCGTAAATGCATCTTCCTTATCTGTTGCAAGCTCTACAGTCTCCACATCGCCGGACTTGTCAGCAAGCTTCTCGGAAGTCACCACTACGCTTTCACTCTCTTTCTCAAGCTCTACGCTCTCCACGCTCTCAGCACTTTTTCTACTTTCCGTCGTTTCCCTTCCGCATGCCGATATCGATAATGCAGCCATAAGTATCATCACTATTTTTCTTTTCATCATCTTATCTCCTTTTCATCTCCGAAATGTGACTGTATTTACAGCGCTTCCATGGGCTCGATCATCCGTCCCAGGCTTATATCAAGATTTCCGTTCAGTGTTCTCAGCTCATCAAGGAATTCCCTGGAGGAGCTGTTCTCCTTCATCACCACGCTGAGTGTCAGCTTGTAAAGGCTTCCCATATTTGTTGTTCTCACTTCTTCGTATCTGTACTCTTTTAAATATCTGCCGAAAGTCTCTTCAAATCTGTTTTCATAATCAAGATTCTCGGGCACCGATATCTTCAGCATTTTTACGCCCCTGTTCTCTGAACCGAAAGCTGCCAGCCTGAGTATCAGGTTCACTCCCGATACAGCTATGGCAAACAGCAGTGCTATTCCCACATATCCCATTCCTGCGGCCAGTCCCACTGCCATAGCCAGGAAGATCTCCGTTATCTCCTGTCCCCGTCCCGGTGCGGATCTGAAACGTACCAGACTGAAAGCTCCTGCTACTGCCACTCCGGCTCCCAGATTGCCGTTTACAAGTATTATCACCAGCTCCACGATCATGGGCAGAAGCACCAGTGTCATCACAAAGCTTTTTGAATAGCGGTTCTTTATCATGTAGGTCCCTGCGATTATCATCCCGCAGATAAAGGCTATCGCCGTCACCAGTACAAACTCTTTTCCTCCAAAAGCCGTATCCGTAAGTATCGTTGAAAAAATATTGTTAAACATATGCTGCTACTCCTTTCATTTCCATTTTTTCCGCTCTTCTGTTTGTAAACTGTAATATCTTTTTATCTATTGCCTCAGAGTTCCTGATCATATCCGCAAATCCCGCTCCGTATTTCGAAAAAGATGTGGGAAAGATCTCAAGCTCGCTCAGCTTCTCCGACAGTTCTCTTGAAAATGCATTTCCTACCTTTATCTCCATCAGATGCTGTCCCGGTTTCAGCAGCGCCCTTCCGCTCTTTAAGTCTCTCAGATCGCTGTTTTCATCGTTCCATTCTATGTTGCTGTCAAAGGTCACCCTGAAGTCCTTATCTTCCGTTCCCGCCATTGCTATCCTGTCGTAACAGATGCTCATGGCCGGCCTCAGATCCATGTAGAGTTTTCTGAAAGCCTCTATCTCTCTTGCTATCTGCGAACTGCCTATGTCATCACTCTCTCCGCTCAGATACTCATGCATTTTTTTATACGGTCCCGATATCCTTCTCTTATATACTATGCCCGCGTATTTCTTTTTTATCTCGATGAAAGCATTTGTTTCATCGGAGGTTTCACCGTAAGTCCTGAGCCTCAGCTTCTCCTTATACAGCGGCTTCTCCATTGAAGTTCTTATCAGCCTGTGGTCCGGAGTATCATAGTATATGTTGTTGATCCGTGAGAGACCGTATTCATCCGTCTTCGCAAAAGTCTCCAGGAAAGGTACGAGCCTGCTGTACTGATCTTCATTCAGCAGATACTTTATCTCCTTTCTCTGAAACACCTCTCTGTATGTACCCATTACCTGCACTTCCTTTCGTTTTTTTTTCTTTGTATGCTCATATGATACGGCCCCTTCCTTAAACGAATATTAAAAAAACACCGCAGAAGAAAAATCTTTTGCGGTGTTCAGAACTAAGTACAATCTTCTATTTCTTTAAACTTACACGGAATACCGTCTTTCCGTCAGCCGACTCGGCATTTATATCTCCGTTATGGTTTCGAGCTATACGTCTGGCTATGGCAAGACCCAGACCGTAATTATTCTCCCTGCGGCTCCTGGATTTATCGCCGCGATAGAAGCGTTCAAATATCCTGTCCTTATCTTCTTCGGGGATCGGATCGCCGGTGTTGACTATCCTTATATCTATCAGACCTTTATTCATCACGGCAGTCACTTTCACACTGCTGTCCTTATAACTGTGTCTTACCGCATTATCCAGAAGAATGGCAGCCATCTGCTCCATGTCTTCTTTATTGCAGCGAAAACTCATTCCCTCTTCTATCTCCGTTTCTATCAGGACGCCCTGTTCAAAAGCCACTGCCTCATAAGCCATGCAGGTCTTTTCAAGTATGAGGCTCAGATCCTCCTCCCTGTACGAAGCCGCATCTTCCACGTTTTCCAGACGGGAGAGATTCAGCAGTCCCTTTATCAGCTTGTTCATCCGCTCCGATTCATATCGGATGTTATCTATGTACCTGCTGTCTTTATCAGTGCTCTCCAGCTCATCCGCAGAAGCCATTATCACTGCAAGAGGAGTCTTCAGCTCATGCGAAGCGTCCGCGATAAATTCCTTCTGCCTTGCAAACGCCTCCTCTGCGGGCTTCGTTATCCATTTTGTGATCAGTCTCGATATAAAGACTATTGCGATCTCCGTTATCACAAAGAGAAGTATGCTCTCTGCTATAAGCTTCCAAAGCTTTGTCCTTATCTCTCCTGCATTGAGTATCACTATGGACTCACCTGCGCGGTATCTGTAAGCATGATCGATAAGATACAGATTACCCACAAAGATCCGGTCATCCTTTTCTTCCGCCAGTATCTCTTCTGCCACGGCATTTGCATCAAAGCCGTCGGAAGTATTGCCTGCATTGAATACTTTTGTTATCGCTCCGTCGGCTATCTCCACGATATAGATCTCGTAATCCATTATCATCACGTTTTCCATATCCCGCAGTCTCATCCTGTGTTCATCCGGCTTCGGCGCTTCTTCTCCGGGTCTTCTGCCCTCCATATCCCGCATGCCTCTTTTGCCCTCGAGTATGTCGAGACTGCGCATGATGCCTTCCTTCTCACCTGCATAGGAACGGACATTCACAAGTATCATCACCGACAGGAGGATAAAACTCAGTATTGAGAATAACGTAAGTGTTGTCTTTTTTCTTAGTTCCTTCATGCTCCCCTACTCTTCGTACTCCAGACGGTAACCCATATTCCTGATGGTCTTTATCGATACTCCCGAACCTATCACCTTCAGTTTTTTTCTGACAAAAGACATGTATGCTTCCAGATTGTTCGATACCGCTTCGGAATCCATCCCCCAGATCCTGTCGTAGATCGTCTCCCTGGACAGTATCATATCGTGATTGTACATGAGATATTCCAGCAGCTGAAATTCCTTGTTGTTGACTCCCACGTCTTCTCCGTTCTTTATGCAGCGCAGTTTTGAAGCCCGGTAATCAAGACTTATATCGCCGTATTCCAGTTTATTCTCAACAGCCTTTGCGATGCACAGCTGCGCATTTACCCTTGCAGCCAGCTCGTCTATATGGAAAGGCTTCGGCACATAATCGTTTGCTCCGTTTTCAAACCCGAGCAGTTTGTCATCCAGCTCTGCTTTCGCCGTGAACATTATTATCTTTACTTCCCTGTCCTGTCTGCGTACTTCTTTAAGTATGGTGATGCCGTCTACATGGGGGAGCATGATATCAAGTATGATCAGATCATACATTCCTGACAGAGCACAGTCCAGTCCGTCTTCTCCGTCGTTTGAGATATCCACTGTAAAGTGATCCCTCTTAAGTCTTGCAGCTACCAGTTCCGCCAGGGCTTTTTCATCTTCCACCAAAAGTATGCGCATGATCCCTCCATCCTGCATTCATCTGCTCTTCGTTTCCGCTGATTATACCCTACTCCCCCTCCGGCCGCAAGCGTATCGTCACGGGTCTTTGACAGTTAGTTAAAAACATCATCCTCACGCTGTTCAAGCTGTATGGTGCCGTAGTATTTCTCCGTGATCCGTTTCATGTTCATCAGCCCATATCCGTGGCTTTCCTTATTATCCTTTGATGTCTCTGGAAGTTCGGTCTGGGGATCCAGCATAAGTTTCCCGGCAAAACTGCTCTTTACCTGTATCAGATAGGCATGGTTATTCTTCCAGGCCTTCACTTCTACATGCGTACTCCCAAAAACTCTACCGTGTTCCTGTTTCTCATCCAGTTCTGAATCACAAATCTGGGATCATCTTCATTTGTTCATCATCCCGTATTTGAAACGGATGATCCCTGAATGAAATAAGCTTTTCGATTGGAATAAATGTGATCGTTTCTGATTGTTTAGACATCTGAATCCTCCTTTGCACGAAGTGCATCCGGATCGATTCAGACAGTGAACGGTATGGTTTTAACACAGAGGTCAAAGAAGCATCTGCAAACGATTTTTCAATGCAGCGAGTTTAGCCCTTTTTTTTACCCATAAGGGGAATTTAACCCCTATTTAACCCCTATAAACCGAGACAAAACGAGTCAAAACCAAACAGATTTTTCAAAAGAAAAAACCCCGGAAACCGTGAGTTTTCGGGGTTTGTAAGCAATGATTAACGTTTGCTGAACTGCGGTGCACGTCTCGCTGCTTTGAGACCGTACTTCTTTCTTTCCTTCATACGAGGATCTCTGGTAAGGTATCCAGCCTTCTTGAGAACAGGTCTGTTCTCTGCATCCTCTACACAAAGTGCTCTTGCTATACCGTGACGGATAGCACCGGCCTGGCCTGTGTAACCGCCGCCCTTAACAGTAACGATCACATCATACTTGCCCTCAGCATCAAGTGCTACGAAAGGCTGCTTTACGATTGCCTTTAATGTATCAAGACCGAAGTACTCATCAAGGCTTCTCTTATTGATAGTAATCTCTCCCTTTCCGGGCATAAGATATACTCTAGCGATAGAGCTCTTTCTTCTTCCGGTTCCGTAATATTTCTGAACTGATCTCTTAGCCATTTCTTATCTCCTTTTCTCCAACTCAGAACTTAAGCTCTTCAGGCTTCTGAGCTGCATGCTTATGATCGGGACCTGCATATACGAAAAGCTTCTTGCCCATTGCATCACCAAGAGGTCCGTTAGGAAGCATACCCTTTACAGCGTGCTCGATAACATCCTCAGGCTTCTTTGCAAGCTTATCGCGAAGTGATATGCTCTTTAAGCCGCCAACATAGTCGGAGTGTGTGTAATAGATCTTGTCATCAAGCTTCTTACCTGTAACTTTGATCTTTTCTGCGTTTACTACTATAACATAATCACCTGTATCCACGCTGGGTGTGTAGATAGGCTTGTTCTTGCCGCGGAGAACCTTTGCGATCTCACTTGCAAGACGGCCGAGAGTGCAGTCAGTTGCGTCAACAACATACCACTTTCTCTCTACACTTGCGGGATTAGCTAAATAAGTCTTCATTAAACTATCCTCCAAAAATAACTGCTGTTACTGTTCGGTGCAGTATGCGTGATGTCCGGGCACGCAGACCGCCACGGAAATATATTATATTACCGGGTAAGCAAGCTGTCAATCAGAAATTTGAAACAAAATTCCATTAAAAATACCCTATAAGAGTAAGCCCTTCCGGCGGTGCTGTGGGGCCGGCCGCATTTCTGTCACAGGCTTCCAGCATTTCTTTTATATCCTGAGCAGTATACTTTCCTTTGCCGGCTTCCATAAGGGTGCCTGCAATGATGCGTACCATATTGTATAAGAAGCCGTTTCCGGAAACATGTATGACAATATCCCTTCCGGGGAACCTGCTGTCGGTTTCCTCTGAAACAGAGATATCATATATGGTCCTCACTTTTGTCAGAACCTGCGCACCGGCGCTGCAAAAACTCGAGAAGTCATGCTCACCTTTTAAAACCTCTGCTGCCGCGCGCATCTTATCAATATCATATGAGCTGTAGGAAAAATAAGCATAATGGCATTTCTGCGGATACTGTATATCTGCATTGTAGATCCTGTATTCATAAGTTTTTCCACGACCGGATCTTCTGGGATCATAATCCGCAGGCACTTCCTCGCCCTTCACCACACGTATATCGTCCGGCAGCGCCCTGTTAAGCGCATAAGGCAGCCTGTCAGCCTCGATACATGCATGTGTATCAAATACCGCGGGATTTCCAAGTGAATGCACTCCGGCGTCCGTACGGCTCCCTCCCGATACCTCTATGGGCTCCTTAAATACTGCGGTCAGAGTTTCATTCAGAACACCTGCTATTGTCGGTGCACCGGACTTCTGCGCCTGAAACCCATGATAAGCCGTACCGTCATAGGCAACTGTTATCATCATGCGGCGAAGCGGTTTCTCTGTTTTCTTTTCCTTAACCTGTTCCGATATTTCCATCTGTAAATTATTATTTCAGTTTAATCCTGGAGGCAGTTCCATCCAACAGGATGAAGATACTTTCCGGTACCTATCTGATCAACGCTTGAATAATATGGCATGGGCAGCTTTCCGCTGTACTGCTGCTCACCCGAAAGAAGAGCCGCTGCTGCGCTTCCGCCTTCGCATCCCGGAAGATAGCACATGATAACCGAATCCCAGTCAGCTTCATAATCGCTTATGATCACATTTCTGCCTGCCGTGATAAGAGTTATGACAGGCTTTCCCGAAGCCTTCGCAAAAGCTATTGCTTCCTTATTTCCATCAAGGGCGCAACTGCCCGTTATCGAGAGATCCTCCGTATCACCATACCACTCGGCATAAGGTTCCTCACCTACACAAAGCACTACATAATCACACTCTGAGACACGTGATTCATCTGTTATGATCTCCCAGCCGTGAGATGATGCTTTTTCATTTAATCCGTCAAGATAGGTTTTAGCTGACGGTACCCATTTATCCCCGAACTCAGAATCCGAAGACGCAAGCCAGGTATAGGTCCATCCTCCGCACTGCGCACCGGTATCATCGGCTGCGGGACCTGTCACAAATATCTTTGATCCGTCAGGGATCACAAGACCCGCATCATCCTTAAGCGGTACCATGGATTCATACGCAAGTCTGAATGCCGTTTCCTCTGCAGACATGCTACACTCCGGTTTCTTTAAATTTTTAAGATACGGATCATCAAACAGACCTGCATCCTGCTTCACCTTTATTATCCTGCATACCGCATCATCAACTCTCTCTTCGGAAATACGGCCCTCGTTCACACCCTGCACGATAAGTTCTGCAGCCTCATCATAGGCTTCTGCTTCCATGAACATATCAATACCTGCATTAACTGCAAGCACCATATTGTCATAGAAGGTTTCTCCGGAGCAGTTGTGGACCGAATCCCAGTCAGAGATGATAAATCCGGTAAATCCCATGTCATTCTTGATCTTATCGATCAGCTCTTTATTTTCATGCATCTTCAGACCGTCAAAGGATGAATGTGAGATCATGACAGTCTGTGCGCCCGCATCGATCAGAGCCTTATAGATGGCAAGATTTGCTTCCAGCTGCTCATCTGTCATCTTTGTATCGCCCCTGTCAAGAGGCATGACTACACCCTTTTGCTTTTCTCCTGTACCATACTGTGTGTATCCCTCTCCTATGAAATGCTTGGGGCATGCTATTGTCCCGCTTTCCACAAGTCCTTTGGTGAATTCGAGAGAAAGTTTCTTCACAAGCTCAGGGTCTGATGAGATAGACTCATATGTTCTGCCCCAACGGGGATCCTGCGCTGCTGCCACGCATGGTGCAAAATTGAATATCATGCACGATGCTATCTCATCGGCTGCAGTATGCTTTCCCATCTCGTAAGTGAGCTCCGGATCATCTGCCGCGCCTATGTTTATGTTCTGAGGAAATATCACGGTATCTGATGCAAAATTAACTCCATGCACTGAATCATTGCCGTAAACAAAAGGAATGCCCGCTTCACTTGCTAGTGCGGCATACTGATATTCATCGATCAGAGAAACCCATTCGTCACATGTATACTGTGGATGGGTATCAAATCTGGAAAGAACCGAGCCGTAATCATTCTCTCCCATATATTCAACCGGAAGCTCATATACCGCACCCTGCACCATCTGATAAGCCTTCTGCTCAAGTGTAAGAGATGCAGTTATCTCTTCGGGAGTCATTCCAGCATAAGGACCTGAGGGAGTTTCCGTATTATCTGTTACATCTGTCTCTGCTGTTTCATCGGTATCTACGTCATCCGGAGCCTCTTTACCCTGTTCTGAATCTTTCTCAACACTTATCGGATCGGATTTTGCATCTGAATCAGGAGTAATGCTTCCTTTGTCCTGTCCGGTACATCCGAAAAGACCGGTGCATACAAGCATAGATGCCATCAGTATTGATACCAGCTTCTTTTTCATATGATCTCCTCCTCGTCAGACACATGTTGCTAAAAAAGCACAACAGTGGGATGATCGATCAGTCTTTCTGCCTTAGCCCAGTATCCCGGGAAGAAAATGCCCCAGGAATACGACCAATGCCAGATAGATGACCAACAGCAGGAAGGTGATATAATCCCTGCCTTTATATTTTAGCGGCTTCATCTGTGTACGTCCTTCTCCGCCATGATAACATCTGGCCTCCATAGCCATAGCCAGATCATTTGCTCTTCTGAATGCCGATATAAAGAGCGGTACCAGCACCGGCACCATTGCCTTGGTTCTTTTCAGTAAATTGCCGCTTTCAAAATCCGCTCCTCTTGCAAGCTGCGCTTTCATTATCTTATCCGTCTCATCCACGAGAAGCGGTATGAAACGCAGTGCGATCGACATCATCATCGCAATTTCATGAACCGGAAAATGAATAAACTTAAGGGGCTTCATAAGAGCCTCAAGCGCATTTGTAAGGCGTGTCGGGGTTGTTGTGAGTGTCATCAGGTTCGAGCCGAATACCAGCAGGATAAGACGCCCGGCCATGAAACCGGCTCTCTGCAGACCTTCCGCCGTAACCTTAAACTTCCACAGCTGAAACAGAGGTTCCCCGTCCGTAAACATTATATTCATAAGGGATGTGAGCAGTATGATCAGCCATACCGGCTTTAAACCCTTTATCATAAACTTTATGGGTACCCTGGACATTGCCAGAGCGATCACAAGAAAAAGAAGCCCGGCTGCATATACATACGGGTCAGTAAAAATGAACAGGCTGATCAGATAAACAAAGGTCATGATGAGCTTTGTTCTCGGATCCAATCTGTGTATAACCGAATCGGTCTGATAATATTGTCCAAGTGTAATATCACGTAACACTTTTTATACTCCGAATGCTTTCATAATCTCTGAAACCGCCTCATCGGTGGTCAGAGCCATCCTGTCATCAACAGGAATGCCCGCTTCCTTAAGACGATGCATGACTGAAACAACCGCAGGGGCTGCAAGACCTATCTTCTCCAGTTCATCGGCATGTGCAAATACCTCGGAAGGAACATCATCAAATAACTTCTTTCCCTTATCCATTACCATGATACGGTCAGCATAGCGGGCCACATCTTCCATGGAATGGGATACCAGGACTATAGACATATTGTCTTCATTCTTAAGTCCGGCGATCATATCAAGTATCTCTTCTCTTCCCTTTGGATCAAGCCCTGCTGTGGGCTCGTCAAGCACTAGAAGCTCCGGCTTCATCGCAAGCACCCCGGCAATGGCAACACGTCTTCTCTGACCTCCTGAGAGATCAAACGGCGAATGATAGAAACACTCATCGGGAAGACCGACTTTTTTTATTGTTTCATAAGCGGTGAGTTCCGCCTGTTTTCTGCTCATTCCGATATTCTTCGGACCATAGCAGACATCCTTGAAAACAGTCTCTTCAAAAAGCTGATGCTCAGGGTACTGAAAAACAAGCCCCACATGACTGCGGAGTTTTTTTCTGTCATAGCCTTTGGTAAATACATCCTCGCCCTTAAAATATATACTTCCGCTCTTTGGCGTAAGCAGTGCATTCAGGGTTTCTGCGAGCGTACTCTTGCCTGAACCAGTATGTCCGATAAGCCCAATGAACTCACCGGGGTATATCGTGAAGCTCACATCATCGAGAGCCCTTACCGTATTTGCAGATCCGGTCTCGTATTCATAGACAAGATGGTCTGCCACAAGCAAAGGGATACGGCTGTCTTCAATTGTTTCTTTATCTTCGTTTCTCAAGGATCAATTTTTCCTTATTGAGTACTCTTTTTTGATACTGCGTACCAGCTCATCTTCCGTAAGGATACCATCGGGAATATCAAGCCCCGCTTGTTTAAGCTTCCAGGCAAGATCCGTTACTTCAGGCACCGTCAAACGCAATTCCTTAAGTTCCGGAACACGTGAGAATACCTCACGCGGACTGCCTGTCATTGCTACCTTACCTTTGCTCATTACAAAAACCTTATCAGCTTCTGTAACCTCCTCCATATAATGAGTTATGAGTATTATCGTTATGCCTTCTTTGTTTAACTGTTTTGCGGTTTCGATAACTTCCTTTCTGCCGCCCGGATCAAGCATTGCAGTGGGCTCATCAAACACAATGCATTTGGGATGCATTGCTATTACTGAAGCGATCGAAACTCTCTGCTTCTGTCCGCCTGAAAGCCGTCCGGGGTCTTTCTTCCTGTACTCATACATACCAACGGCTTTAAGACTTTTCTTAACACGCTCGATTATCTTTTCCGTGGGAACTCCCAGATTCTCCGGGCCAAATCCCACATCTTCCTCTACTACCTGTCCTATTATCTGATTATCGGGATTCTGAAATACCATACCCGCTGTTTTTCGTATCTTAAGCTGAAGACCTTCATCAGTTGTGTCCATGCCCTCAACTGTCACCTGTCCTTCCGTAGGAAGAAGCATAGCATTTATATGTTTAGCTAACGTACTTTTTCCCGAGCCGTTAGCCCCTAGTATGGCAATGAATTCGCCTGCGTGAACTTTAAGGCTCACGTCATCAACGGCGGTAGTGATACCTTCCACTCCGCCCTCTTCATCGCGTCTTATATATTCAAATGTCAGTTTATCTATATCTATTAATGACATATTTCCATCTTGTAAAAAATCCCCGGGGATTTATTCCCCCGGGGACTGCAGAATTACATGTGCCGGATCTTAAACGAGCTCGATGATAACCATCATTGCTGCATCACCCTTACGGGGTCCGATCTTTACGATCCTTGTATATCCGCCCTGACGGCCTGCATACTTAGGTGCGATCTCATCAAACATCTTTGCTGTAAGATCAACCTTCTTGCGGCCCTTCTTCTTGTTCTGAGCATCCTTGGGAACCTCTGTAGCTCCGTAGAATACCTTGAGCATCTGACGACGAGCGTGAAGTCTTGAAGGCATATCCTTCTTGATCTCCTTGTCTACCTCTGTGAATACGGTAACCTTCTTGCCGTCCTTAACTTCCTTAACACGCTTTCCGTCAGCATCCTTCTCAGGAACCTTTGCCTTAACGGTAACTGTTTCGAAGTTATCCTTTTCCTTAACTGAAAGAGCGATAAGGCTTTCAGCTATCTTGCGGATCTCCTTGGCTCTTGCCTCAGTTGTTGTGATCCTTCCGTTCATGATAAGCATTGTTACCTGATTGCGGAGAAGTGCCATTCTCTGATCAGATGTCTTACCAAGCTTTCTGTACTTAGCCATTTTTTCCTTCTTTCCGGCAGCGCCCTTATGGTCTTACCTGCCTGTTGTGTGCATCAGTTTTCCGTACCTGTGGATTTACCGAAAAACCTCATCTGTACTATCAGATCTCATCCTTAAGATGAAGATTCTTTTCCTTTAACTTCGCAAGAACTTCGTCAAGTGACTTCTTGCCGAGGTTTCTTACCTTCATCATCTCATCACTTGTCTTTGTAAGAAGCTCTTCAACAGTATTGATGCCGGCTCTCTTTAAGCAGTTGTAACTTCTTACTGAAAGCTCAAGCTCATCTATTGAAAGTGATGAAGAAGACTTTGTCTGAGACTCTGTCTCATTCTTAAGTACTGCAGCCTGTCTGCCCTTGTCTGAAAGGTTGATGAAAAGCTTAAGATGCTCGCTTAACACCTTTGCAGCAAGACTTACAGCGTCATCAGGATAAATCGTACCGTTTGTGAATACTTCAAGTGTAAGCTTATCATAATCGGTAACCTGTCCTACACGGGTGTTCTCAACGTTCATATTGACACGCTCTACAGGTGTGTAGATCGAATCAACAGCGATTGAACCGATAGGGAAATCCTGTCTCTTATTCTTATCCGAGCTAACATATCCACGGCCCTTTGTGATCACAAGATCCATTTCAAGTCTTGCGTCCTTGCCGGAAAGTGTAGCAATCGTCTGATCCTGATTAATGATCATCACATCCGGATCATCTATCTTGATATCAGAGGCCTTGACAACTCCGCTGCCTTCGAAATCAATATGTGCTTTCTTAGGCTCGTCTGTCTCGCTGTCATCCTTGATGGCAAGGGACTTGATGTTCATAACGATCTCTGTCACATCCTCTTTAACTCCGGGGATAGATGAGAACTCATGAAGCACACCGTCGATCTTTATCTGGCTGACTGCTGCTCCGGGAAGTGATGCAAGCATTATACGTCTCAGAGAATTTCCAAGAGTGATGCCGTATCCTCTCTCAAGGGGCTCAACCACAAATCTGCCGTACTTCTTGTCATCTGAGATCTCAGCGATCTCGATATTCGGGCTGTCAAAATCAAATTCTAACATTTATGACCCTCCTTCATGATCAAAAGTTTTATTATGAAGCTATCAGTGTTTACTTGGAATAAAGCTCGACGATAAGCATCTCGTCAACGGGAACATCTATTGCTTCTCTATTAGGGAGTTCCTTAACGGTTCCCTTCTTTGCCTCATAATCCACTTCCATCCACTCGGGAACGGTTCTTCCGGAAGTCACCTCGATGACATCCTTATATCTCTGAAGGCCCTTTGCCTTTTCGGTAAGCTCGATAACATCTCCTGCCTTAACAAGGTATGAAGGAATGTTGATCTTCTTTCCGTTCACAAGTACGTGCTTGTGTGTTACGACCTGACGAGCTTCCCTTCTTGTACGGGCAAATCCCATACGGAAAACAACGCTGTCGAGTCTGCTCTCGAGGAGCTTCATAAGGTTCTCACCGGTCATCCCCTTCATGCGGTCAGCCTTCTCGTAGTAATTACGGAAAGGCTTCTCAAGTACGCCGTAGATGAACTTAGCCTTCTGCTTTTCCTTAAGCTGCATTCCGTATTCGGAAATCTTTCTGCCGCCTCTGGGATTGCGGATAGACTCATTAACGTGTCTGTCAAGTCTCTTGTTGATATTCTTCTTGCTTCCGTCTACTTCCTTGTGCCACTCGTTTGTGTGAGTGTACTTTTCAACACCAAGGTATGCCGGATCAAGACCTAAAGCTCTGCATCTTTTTAATACAGGAACTCTGTTGATAGCCATTTATTTTTCCTCCAAAATAATAGTTGCTGATAAAGGTATACTGCCCAAGATTATACACGACGTCTCTTGGGAGGACGGCATCCGTTGTGAGGAACGGGTGTTACGTCGCGGATACTTGTAACCTGCAGACCGTTTGCTGCGAGCGCGCGGATAGCTGCTTCTCTTCCTGAACCGGGTCCCTTTACGAAAACGTCTACTGTCTTAAGGCCGTGGATCAGTGCTGCTTTTGTTGCAGTCTCTGCTGCCATCTGGGCTGCATAAGGAGTAGATTTCTTTGAACCTCTGAATCCAAGACCGCCCGCTGAAGCCCAGGAAAGTGCATTTCCTTCAGCATCTGTCAGAGTGACGATGGTGTTGTTGAAGGAAGCCTGGATATGAGCCTGTCCGTGTTCAACGTTTTTCTTGACACGCCTAGCTTTGCTTTTCTTAGCTGATGAATTATTAGCTGCCATTTTAAACTAACCTACTTTCTATGATATTAATGATTAATGTTTACGGTCACTGCCAGGTATTATTTCTTCTTACCTGCAACAGTCTTCTTCGGACCCTTTCTTGTACGTGCGTTTGTCTTGGTCTTCTGACCTCTTACAGGAAGTCCCTTCCTGTGACGAACACCACGGTAGCATCCGATTTCCTGCAGTCTCTTGATGTTGAGAGCTATCTCTCTTCTGAGGTCACCTTCTACCATGTGATCACGATCGATGATCTCACTGATAGCCTTTACTTCATCATCTGTAAGATCTCTGCATCTTGTGTCAGGATTAACACCTGATTCAGCCAGGATCTTAACTGCACTAACTCTGCCTATGCCATAGATATAGGTAAGACCTATCTCTACGCGCTTGTCTCTGGGCAGATCTACGCCTGCAATACGAGCCATTTTTAAATTCCTCCAAGTTAAGTTGTGGTGCGTGTTTCTTTTCCGCAGAAGTATTTCATTCTTTATATAACGGAATATGGTTCAGAAACATCTATTAACAGTTACCTGCTGACTGGGTGCTTCTCTTCATTCCGGGGATTCGGAATATCAGATTATCACCGGCGGATCTCTCCGCTTTGCCTTCTCCGGTGGCTTACCCGGATAAGTATCAGCCGTAAATGCACGGCGCCACCATAATACGCCTCACATTTATCAAATAAACCGGTCTGAAATTGACGGACTCCAGACCGCAGCCGCTTTACTGCTTACTGCACACAAATAAAAACAGTTATCAACCCTGTCTCTGTTTGTGCTTGGGATTCTCACAGATTACCATGATCTTCCCTTTCCTCTTAATTACTTTGCACTTTTCGCAAATAGGCTTTACTGATGATCTAACCTTCATGATAATACCCTCCTTTCAGAAAAGTCCGTTTAACAGTATACTACGGGGGTTCATCAAATGCAAGGAGAATTTTTTACTTTTTTCTCCATATGATGCGGCCCTTTGAAAGGTCGTAGGGTGAAAGCTCAAGTGTTACTGTATCACCGGGCAATATTTTTATAAAATTCTGTCTGAGCTTACCGCTTATGTGTGCGAGTACCTCATGCCCGTTTTCAAGCTTTACACGAAACATCGTATTAGGCAGTTTCTCTGTTACTGTGCCCTCAATTTCGATGACATCTGTCTTTGACATAAATTCCTCCGTATTCCTATAAAAATGTATCAGTCTACTAATGAAAGTATTTCGGGTGCCCCGTCTGTAATGAGTATCGTATTTTCATAATGTGCCGCAGGGCTTCTGTCTTCTGTTACCACTGTCCAGTCATCTCCGAGCCATTCAACATCGCCGCGTCCCAGCGCTATCATGGGCTCAACTGCCAGTGTCATTCCGGCTTCAAGCTTAGGGCCCTTTCTCTTCATATGGAAGTTGGGGATCTGAGGTTCTTCATGTAATTCGGTTCCGATCCCGTGTCCTACAAGGTCCCTTATTATGCCATAGCCGAACTTTTCTATATAATCAGCGATCGCATTTGATATATCATAGAGATGATTTCCGGCAGTCGCGAATTTGATTCCTTCGAAGAAACTGTTTCTGGTTTCATCAACCAGCTGTTTCACTTCAGGAGCAACTTCACCGACACAATGTGTTCTTGCCGCATCGGAATTATAGCCTTTATATATCATTCCGGCATCGATCGAAATGATATCGCCTTCCTTGAGTATCCTGTCCTCTCTCGGTATGCCGTGAACCACTTCTTCATTAATGGAACAGCATATATTTCCGGGATATCCTTCATAATCCAAAAAATTCGATACACAGCCACAGTCTTTAATGAAAGCTGCGGCGGCCCTGTCGATATCCATGGTTGAGATCCCGGGCTTGATCATTTTAGCGAGTTCATTATGCATCTCGCACAGAAGCCTGTTGGACTCTCTCATGAGTTCTATCTCTCTGGCCGATTTTATTGTGATTGCCATTTTACTGCCTCTTCTCTTTAAAAATCCTATTTAAGGATCTTCTTTATATCTTCAAATACTTCTTTACTGTCTTTTGTTCCATCAACTGTTTCAAGAACATTTCTCTTACTGTAAAAATCTATAAGCGGGCTTGTCTGCTTGTGATAAACGTCAAGTCTGTTCTTTACTGTCTCTTCCTTGTCGTCATCTCTCAGAACAAGTTCTGATCCGCATACATCGCAGATACCTTCCTTCTTGGGAGGAATGTGAACGATATGATATGTTGCGCCGCACTTAAGGCATGCCCTTCTTCCTGACATGCGTCTTACTATATTCTCATCAGGAACATCTACGTTTACAGCCTTATCGATCTTGTCTCCGGTCTTCTCCAGTTCCTTCTCAAGCACCTCAGCCTGGGGTATCGTTCTGGGGAATCCATCAAGAACATAACCTTCCTTGCAATCATCCTGTGCAACTCTGTCAAGAAGAAGCCTTACCGTAAGTTCATCCGGAACAAGTTCTCCCTTGTCCATATAAGCTTTTGCTTCCTTGCCGAGTTCAGTTCCGTTTTTGATATTGGCCCTGAAAATATCACCTGTAGAAATATGAGGGATACCAAAATTTTCAGCTATCATTGAAGCCTGTGTTCCTTTTCCGGCCCCGGGTGCTCCAAGCATTACTATCTTCATATCTATCCTCCTGTTCTGCGGTATGATTGTTTCCCTTAAACTCAAAGGACACTATGCATAAATCTTATGCATAGTGTTCCTTGATATAACTTATTATCTTTTTGTAAGCTTAAGATCTTCCGTCATCATCTTTATGAATTAAGGAAGCCCTTGTAATTTCTTTCAACCATCATGGTCTCAACCTGATGTATTGCTTCGATCACAACGCTTACTATGATTATCAGACTGGTGCCGGCAAATGTTACTCTTGCGCCGAATGCTCCGTTGCATACGATAGGGATCGCAACAACTATGAACAGACCGATAGCACCGATGAAAATGATATATCTGAGTATATTATTGAGATACTCTGTTGTCGACTTTCCGGGACGTACGCCGGGGATGAAGCCGCCGTGCTTCTTTAAGTTATCTGAAATGATAACAGGGTTAAATGTGATCGCTGTATAGAAATAAGCGAAGAATATAACAAGCACGATATAAATAAGTACACCGATAGTATATATAGGCTTCTCTTTGTTAAACCAATAGCTGGTCTGAAGCACTTTGAATACATCTGACCAGAATCCTGTCTGCGGAGTCTTTCCGAACAGACTAGCGATTACAACAGGGAACTCCATAAGCGATGATGCAAAGATAACGGGCATAACGCCTGAAGTATTAACCTTGAGCGGAATACTGTTTGTATTTCCTGTTGCACTTATCCTGCTCTGGTTGCTCCTGCCATTGTAATGAACAGGAATCTTTCTTACCGCATCATTGAGCATGATAGTAAGAACTATTGTAATAACAATTACACCTATTATTATAACTGACGCAAGTATCGCTCTTCCAAGGTTAGATGCTGTTACAACAAACTGATTGAAGAGTCCGGCAATATCGCTGGGGATTCTTGCAGTTATGTTGAAAAGAAGGATGATAGAACTTCCGTTACCGATACCCTTCTGTGTGATCTGCTCACCGAGCCACATAACAAATGCTGCACCTGCTGTCAGTGCGACTGTTACAGAAATGATGTTTATCGCATCATACTGCTGAAGAAGTCCGTCACGTCCGAATCCGACTGCCATACCAATGCCTTCAAGTACTGCAAGACCGATCGTGGCATATCGTGTTATCTCTGAAAGTTTCTGATGTCCGTCTTCCTCTCTGCTCATTTCTTCAAGAGCAGGAATAGAAAGAGTAAGCATCTGTATAACGATGGACGCCATAATGTAAGGTGTGATGCCGAGTGCGAAGATCGACATGCTGGAAAACGAGCCACCGGTAAATGCATCAAAGAAATTGAATGCATCGCCTGTCTGCTGCGCAAACCAGTTTGCGAAGTAATCCCTGTTCGTACCCGGAACAGGGATCTGGCTTCCAAGCCTTACTATCACAAGCGCTAATAACGTATATAATATACGGTTGCGTATGTCTTTAATCTTAAACGCATTGACTAATGTTTTAAACATTAAACCACCTCTGCTGTGCCGCCTGCTTTTTCAATCTTTTCCTTTGCAGATGCGCTGAAAGCGTTAACTTTAACATTGAGCTTCTTTGTAAGCTCGCCGTTACCGAGAATCTTTACTCCGTCAGCAGCATCCTTTATGATGCCTTTTTCCAGTAAGGATTCTACTGTAACATCAGTTCCGTTGTCAAATACTTCAAGACGGCTGACATTTATAGCAACGATTTCACGAGTGTTAATGTTCTTGAAACCTCTCTTCGGGATACGTCTGTATAAAGGCATCTGACCGCCTTCGAAACCTATCCTGGGAGCTCCTGAACGTGCCTTCTGACCTTTATGTCCCTTACCTGCAGTCTTTCCGTTTCCTGATCCGTGACCACGTCCTCTTCTGAAGTTATCGCTGTGAACGGAACCCTTAGCAGGTCTTAAATTAGATAATTCCATTTTATACCTCCATGTTATGAAAGGGCTTTAAGCCTCTTCAACCTTAAGCATATATCCGACCTGACGGATCTGTCCTCTTGTTGCCTCGTTATCCGGAAGGGTAACGGTCTTGTGCATCTTTGAAAGGCCCATAGCCTCGACAGTCCTTCTGTGCTTCGGAACAGCCCCGATCGGTGACTTAACCAAAGTAACCTTTAATGTCTTATCTGCCATTTTTCTATCCTCCAGCTCTTTTTATGCCCTGATATCAGCAACAGACTTACCACGGTTCATTGCCACTTCTTCAGGACTCTTAAGACCAGCCAGACCTGCTATAGCTGCCTGTACAACGTTCTGCTTATTGTTTGAGCCGAGAGACTTTGTACGGATATTCTTGATTCCGGCCATATCGCAGACGATACGTGCAGGACCACCGGCGATGACACCGGTACCCTGAGGAGCCCTCTTCATAAGAAGAACAGCTGAACCGTACTTTCCGATCTGATCATGTGTAATGCTCTCGTTCTCATCTCTTGCAACAGTAACGAGGTGCTTTGTAGCATCCTCTTTACCCTTGCGGATTGCCTCGGGGATCTCGGCAGCTTTACCGATACCTGCTCCCACATGGCCGTTTCCGTCACCAACTACTACAAGTGCGGAAAATCTCATATGACGGCCGCCCTTAACGACCTTCGTTACGCGCTTGATGGAAACAAGCTTATCATTTAACTCAAGTCCGCTTGCGTCTATTATTTCATTTCTCATCGCTTATCCCCTTCCTTAGAACTCTAATCCGGCTTCTCTTGCTGCATCTGCAAGTGCCTTAACTTTGCCGTGATAAAGATATCCGCCTCTGTCAAAAACCACTTCCTTGATGCCTGCATCGAGTGCTCTCTTTGCAACGAGCTTGCCGACGTAAGCAGCTGCCTCTGTATCATTTGTCTTACTAAGCTCAGCCTTGACGTCTTTCTCTACTGTTGAAGCTGCAACAAGAGTCTTGCCTGCTGCATCGTCGATTACCTGAGCATACATATTTTTGTTGCTGCGGAAAACTGAAAGGCGGGGTCTTTCAGCAGTGCCGCTAAAGCGATTACGAAGTCTGTCATGCTTCTTAACGCGGATTTCCTGTCTGGATTTCTTGCTGACCATTTTTTATCGCCCTCCTTATTTCTTACCGGTCTTGCCGACTTTGCGTCTGATCGTCTCAGTGGCATACTTGATACCCTTGCCCTTGTAAGGCTCAGGACGTCTCTTGTCTCTGATCTCTGCCGCAAACTGGCCGACTTTTTCCTTGTCGCAGCCCTTAACGATTATTACGTTCTGGCCGTCAACAACTGTCTCTATTCCCTCGGGATCGGTCATCTCAATGGGATGTGAATAACCAAGAGTAAGCTGAAGTGTCTTGCCCTGCTTCGCAGCCCTGTAACCTACACCGTTAACCTCAAGCTTCTTCTCAAAACCATCAGTAACACCAACTACCATATTGTGGATGAGTGTTCTTGTAAGTCCGTGAAGAGATTTCATCTTCTTAAGATCATTCGGTCTTGAAACCGTTATCTCGGCACCCTCTACCTTGATCTCCATCTCAGCGGGAAGAACTCTTTCAAGTGTTCCCTTGGGTCCCTTTACAGTCACTTTGTTATTTTCTGCAATATCTACCGTTACTCCGGCAGGTATCGCGATTGGCATTTTTCCTATACGTGACATGCCCGTACCTCCTGTATTATTTTGATTATTAACAACAAACTAGCATTAATTATGCGATCAACCGCATATATGTCTGCACATTCGCAGACCCTGTTTTCTTTTGTAAAACCCAGCATTTAAGCCGGTTTTACTTTAGAAAACATCTATCTTACCAGATGAATGCAAGCACTTCTCCGCCTACACCCTTGTTTCTTGCTTCTCTGTCAGTTATAACTCCCTCGTTTGTGGAGATTATAGCAACACCGAGTCCGCCAAGAACCCTGGGAAGCTCATCCTTACCTGCATAAACACGCAGACCGGGCTTTGAGATTCTCTTAATGCCTGTAAGAACCTTGTCGTTCTTGTCAGCGCCATACTTAAGTGTGATGTGGATGTTCTCGAACTTGCCGTCCTGAACCATCTCGTATTTCTTAATATAGCCCTCGTCCAGAAGGATCTTTGCTATGGAGATCTTCATCTTGGATGCCGGGATATCAACCGTATCATGCTTTGCAGTGTTTGCATTACGGATTCTTGTAAGCATATCCGCTATGGGATCACTCATTGTCATCTTTTCTGTCCTCCTTCTTTACCAGCTGGCCTTCTTAACACCCGGGATCTCACCCTTGCTTGCAAGCTCACGGAAGCATACTCTGCAGATACCGTACTTCTTAAGAACAGAATGAGGTCTTCCGCAGATCCTGCAGCGGGTATAAGCTCTGGTCGAGAATTTCGGTGTACGCGACTGCTTTACCTTCATTGACATTTTAGCCATGAAATATTTCCTCCTTGATTGATGGACTGTCTGCCTTATTTCTCGTAGGGCATGCCGAACAGTCTCAGTAACTCTCTTGCTTCCTCGTCGGTCTTAGCTGTGGTAACGATTATTACATCCATACCACGAACCTTATCGACCTTATCGTACTCTATCTCGGGGAAGATGATCTGCTCTTTGATACCAAGTGCATAGTTTCCTCTTCCGTCGAAGCTGTTGGGGTTAACACCCCTGAAGTCACGAACTCGAGGAAGTGCAAGATTTACAAGCCTGTCAAGGAACTCGTACATCTTCTCGCCTCTGAGTGTTGTCTTGCAGCCGATCGCAAGACCCTCACGGATCTTGAAGTTTGCGATTGACTTCTTGGCCTTCGTGATGACAGCCTTCTGACCTGTGATAGTTTCCATATCTGCTACAGCGCCTTCCATAGCCTTGGCATTTTCCTTAGCTTCGCCGACGCCCATATTTATCACGATCTTTTCGATCTTAGGTATCTCCATGACGTTCTTATAACCGAACTTCTTTGTCATGGCATCCATGATCTCGTTCTTATACTGATCTTTTAATCTGCTCACGTCTTAAGTCTCCTTCCTTAATCGATCACATCACCGGTGGACTTTGCGTAACGAACTTTCTTACCATCCACGGTCTTGAAGCCGATCCTGGTCGGATTTCCTTTGTGAAGATACATCACATTGGAAATATCGATGGGAGCTTCCTTTTCAACTATTCCGCCAGTCTGATTCTTTGCTGAAGGCTTCATGTGCTTTGTTACCTTATTGATGCCCTCAACGAGCACCTTGCCGTTCTTATGATCGACTTTAAGGACTTTGCCCTCTGTGCCTTTATTTGTATCTCCTGCGATGATCCTGACTGTATCGCCAACTTTTATCTTTGTCATTACCGGATCCTCCTTATAATACTTCCGGAGCGAGGGATACGATCTTCATGAACTTCTTATCACGAAGCTCCCTTGCAACCGGCCCGAATATACGGGTGCCGCGCGGAGTATTGTCATCCTTTATGATGACTGCCGCATTCTCATCAAACTTTATATAGGAACCATCCTTGCGGTGTGCGCCCTTTACTGTACGAACAACTACAGCCTTGACAACATCACCTTTCTTCACAACGCCGCCGGGTGTTGCATCCTTGACCGAAGCAACGATCACATCGCCGATCGCAGCATATCTCCTGGTAGATCCGCCGGATACCCGAATGCAGAGGAGTTCCTTTGCGCCGGTGTTGTCAGCAACCACCAGTCTGCTTTCCTGTTGTATCATGATTATAATCTCCTTCCGAATCTAAAATCCGATTACTTCGCTTTTTCAACGATGCCTACCAGTCTCCATCTCTTATCTTTTGAAAGAGGTCTGGTCTCGACAACCTTTACGGTATCTCCGATATGTGCTTCGTTGTTCTCATCATGAGCCTTGAGCTTGTAGGTCTTCTTCACGATCTTTCCGTAAAGAGGATGCTTGACATGGTCCTCAACGGCCACAGTGATGGTCTTTTCCATCTTATCACTGACTACCTTGCCGGTACGTGTTTTTCTTAAATTTCTCTCTTCCACGATCTTCTCCTCTCTACGTTCACGCCTCTGCCTTAAGCTTGTCGTTAAGCACTGTCTGGATGCGGGCAATGTTTCTGCGCACCTCTGTGATCTGTGCTGTATTGTCAAGCTGGTTGGTAGCATTGCGGAATCTTAAGTTGAAAAGCTCCTTCTTAGCATCGACAAGATCCTTATTAAGTTCATCCTTTGTCTTGCCTTCAAGTTCCTTAACATACTTATTAGTTTTCATTTGCTGCACCGCCTTCCATGACCGGCTCGAGGTCTGCCTTCGAAACGATCTTGCACTTGCAGGGAAGCTTGTGAGCTGCGAGACGAAGCGCCTCTTTAGCAGCTTCCTCGGGAACACCTGCGATCTCATAAAGAACGCGTCCCGGCTTTACAACAGCTACCCAATATTCAAGAGAACCTTTTCCTGAACCCATTCTGGTTCCGGCCGGCTTAGTTGTTACCGGCTTATCAGGGAAAATCTTTATCCATACACGGCCGCCACGCTTTGTGTAACGAGTCATAGCTACACGGGCTGCCTCTATCTGATTTGACTTTATCCAGCAAGGCTCGGTTGCTACAAGACCAAACTCACCATAGCTGATGGTATTACCCTTCATAGCCTTACCGGCCATGTTACCGCGGAACTGCTTGCGGCGCTTTACTCTCTTCGGCATTAACATTATCTGTCACTCCCTTCTTTCGAGGCCTGCTTATTTCCCTTTGAGGGAAGCACCTCGCCCTTGTAGATCCAAACCTTTACACCGATCTTTCCGTAGGTTGTATCTGCTTCTGCGAAGCCATAGTCAATGTCTGCACGGAGTGTCTGCAGAGGAATTGTACCCTCGCTGTAGAACTCCTTTCTTGCGATATCCGCACCACCAAGTCTTCCGGAAACGCAAGCCTTGATACCCTGAGCTCCGGTGATTGAATTGCCGCGGTTGTCTTTCTTCATTGTTCTTGTCATGCAGCTCTTTACCGCACGTCTGAATGAGATACGATTCTCAAGCTGTGTTGCGATGTTCTCAGCTACAAGCTGTGCATCTGCATCGGGCTTCTTAACTTCCTGAACATCAAGAGAAATCTCATTTCTTCCGATGTACTTCTGAAGAGCCTTCTTTGTAGCTTCGATACCGGCACCGCCCTTACCGATCACTACACCGGGCTTCTGTGTATAAACCACAACTTCAGCCTTGCCGCCCTTGCGTGAGATCTCAATCTTTGAGATGCCTGCTGCATAGAGCTTCTTCTTTAAGTACTCACGTATCTTATGATCCTCAACGAGGTAATCAGCGAACTCTTTCTCACTGTACCACTTGGAGTCCCAATCTTTGATAACGCCGACTCTTAAGCCGTGGGGATTAACCTTCTGTCCCATATTTACTCTGCTCCTTTCTCATCAAGAACTATAGTGATGTGGCTCATTCTCTTCTCGATCCTGTAAGCGCGTCCCTGTGCTCTGGGATGAACTCTCTTCATTGTCGGTCCCTTGTCTGCGAAGCACTCTGCGATGTAGAGATTTTCGGGATCAAGTCCGTTGTTGTTCTCCGCATTAGCTATTGCGGAATCGAGAAGCTTCTTGATGATGGATGAAGCATATCTGGGATTGTATTCAAGTATTGCCTTAGCAGTTGTTACATCCTTGCCTCTTATCGCATCAAGCACGAAGCATGCCTTCTGCACTGATACCCTTGCAAATGAAAGCTTTGCTGAGGGCCTTGTATCTTTTTCCGAATTTCTTTCTCTCTTATACTGAGATCTATGTCCTTTAGCCATAGTTTTTTTGCCCTCCTTAACCTACACTGGACTTCTTATCTTCCACCTTATGTCCGCGGAAGGTTCTTGTCGGAACGAACTCACCGAGCTTATGTCCGACCATATC
>JAEEGL011138517.1_pt1 | contig 27408 bp, 21 predicted proteins | sample 9134231 | NCBI WGS metagenome assembly JAEEGL01 (sample SAMN16246548, study PRJNA631951) | gut metagenome | biome: gut microbiome; feature: rumen; material: fiber-attached | host: Bos | place: Iran: Karaj | collected 2018-10
CTCAAGTATGCTGATGATGATCGGATAGACAAAGGATATCTTAATGGTAGCCTCGTAGGTACACATAAGTATCCGTTCCTGCCTGCTCAGTTTATTCAGATCGTTCATATTCCCCCTCTATCTCAACGGAAATCTCGTTGATCTCCTTTATATCTTTCTTTAAGGTTCTGTATCCAATTATGAACATTATAACATGAGTTACTCCGTATCCCGCAAGTGTTCCCGCAAAAGCAGGAGGATATTTGTAAAGCTGCCACAATACCCTTTGTTACGATCGCATCACTCATAAAAAAACGCTCCTGTCTAAGTGTTTTGTTTCCTGTTGATGTGATGTTACACACACTCATCGGAAAAAGAAACACTTTTGACACGAGCGGTCATTTTTGCAATATGAACGGTAATTACTTACAGTTCTTTTTCATAGCAGAAGAAGTCCTGTTCGTACATGTGACACTCTCCCACCTTGTTAAAACCAAAGACTGCGTAGGATCTTAAGGCCTTTTCATTATATCTGTTAACAAGAAAATGAATGCTCTTAAAGCCTCTTTCTTTAAGGGTCTTCATGCCGTGAAGCAGCATCTGCCTGGCAATACCCTTATTCTGATATTCAGGAAGCACCGCAAGCCTTGAAAGCTCTCCACCGGGAACAAGGCTCTTACTCCAGCAGGAAAGGTTTTCAACTTCCTCGTCCTTGTCTATGGAGACGGCGGCCACGATCTTTCCTTCATCCTTCATGATAAAGAGGGAATCTCTGGAAAGATCGAAATCCATGGTCTCAATGCTCGGGTACTCATCGGTCCAGGGGCAAAACTCCCTCCCTATCTGAGCCTTATACAGTTTAAGGATCTCATCCTTATCTTCAGGTGTTGCTGCTACTATATTACTCATCAAAACTCCAAAATCATTTATTATTTCCGATACCGGGATTAACCCAGTCTATCCGAGAGCCACATCAAGGGCCATCATGAGAGTAAAACCAAGGGCAAACATAACAACACCTATATTGGAATGCTCTCCTTCGGACATCTCGGGGATCAGTTCCTCCACTACCACGTACATCATGGCACCGGCTGCGAAACTGAGTAAATAAGGCATGGCGGGTAAAAAGAAACCTGCCGCCAATATCGTAAGCAGCGCTCCTATCGGTTCAACGGCACCGGACAAAGCTCCGTCCAGGAAGGCTTTTCCTTTGCTCTTGCCCTCTGCTTTAAGAGGCATGGAGATAATGGCGCCCTCAGGGAAGTTCTGGATGGCGATACCTAGTGCCAAAGCCAATGCTCCGCCGGAAGTAATTGAAGCGTTGCCGGAGATAAGACCCGCATAAACAACACCCACAGCCATACCTTCGGGGATGTTATGAAGAGTCACCGCCAGCACCATCATGGTGGTACGCTTGAGTTTTGAATTGGGGCCCTCTGCCTTGTCCGCGTTCATGTGCAGGTGAGGGATAACAGAGTCTAAGAGCAACAGGAACAAAACACCTGCCCAGAATCCGATGGCTGCGGGGAGGAAAGAAAGCTTACCCATGCCGCTTGCCAGATCCATGGCCGGCATGATAAGGCTCCAGATGGAAGCCGCCACCATGACACCTGCAGCAAAGCCCGTAAGTGCTCTCTGAACCTGTCTGTTCAGTTCCTTTCGCATAAAGAAAACACAGGCAGAACCGAGAGTAGTGCCCATGAAGGGTATCACAAGACCCAATGCAACGTCTTTGATCATAAAATGCACCTCTTTTCTGCCTGTTATTATATCACATATCAAAGCCCGCTCAAAGCCGTATCAGAGCCGCAAAGCGGTATTTTATATCTCGGGCCTGCAGGAAAGCATCACATATCCTGCCGCCGCAATGATCCTGCCAAGCTCCGCCTCGTCTTCGGCATGCTTTGAAAGCAGGGTCACCTCTTTCTTTTCGATGTTAACCGTGGCCCATCTGCCCTCTCCCTCGTTAAGGGCATTTTCTACCCTTCTTGCGCAATTGGAGCAATGCATGCCGTCAACCTTTAAAATATACTTATATGGATAATTGCTTTTGTTCCTGTCCTTTACCTTAACCTTTTTGGGTGCTGCATCACGCTCGCCGCAGCAGGAGGACCCAAAGCGGATCCTGTGAACTGTACTGTATATGGCGGCGCCGATCACTGCCACCAGTATTATGATTATGATCACGTTACCCATATCCGGCCTCCTTACTCTATATTTTTAAGCGCCACATCCAGATGGATGTGCTTGATCCTTACATAATCGATGGCGGAAACAAAAGCATAACCCACCAGCAGGAAGATCACGGAAAGCGCCATGGACAAGGGAGTCATGTAAAAAGCAAAGTACCCGTCCATCTGCTTCATGAAGATCTTGAATACCCAGTTCATCAGGATATATCCCGCCACAAAACCGATGCAGGAGCATATCACCACAACAACGGCGGTGGGTATTATATAAAGGGATCCAATCTCTCCGTTCTTAAAGCCTAAGATCTTGCTCATGGAAATGGAGTGTTCATTTCTTTCGATGATTATCTTGGCAAGCAGATAGATAAGGGCTGCTGCCATTACCGTCAGGGCATACTTGAACACGTTGACGATGCCGCCTATGGAGTGCTTTAACTGGTTTGTGACCTTAAGTACATCCTCAGCGGTGATGACCATGGCAATGTCGTCTTCCCGGATGTCTGTGATCTCTTTGTGAGAAAGAAAACCTGAGAATTCCTCTTCTTTCCTGTCAAAGGTGTCTTTAAAGGCCTCTCTTCCCATAAATACGGCAATACCGCCGTCATAATCCACGGTGCCCGCAACCTTGAATTCGTAGCTCTTGTTCTCATATTCTTCACTGAGCCTTACGGTGTCGCCGTTCTTTATGCCGAATTTTTTCTTAAAAGCACTGGATATCAGGACTTCACCTTCTTTAAGATTCTTGGAAAGAGTGATGTAGGCGCTGTCACTGCGGATACCGTACACGGTAACACTTTCGTCGCCGCCGCTTCCCATTCCGGTCCTGAAGCTGCTTCTCTTTTTGGGATAAAGGAGCTCCTTCATGTCAAAGGCTTCGGCTGAAGGCTCGGCAGTCTTAATGGTATTGCCGTCCGAATCCCTGTAATCCATGAGCATGTACTGATACTCCGCAAACATCATGTCAGGCGCCACCTCACTGTAATGATCCAGGGAATCATTGAGGCCGAAAGCAAAGCACATCATGAGTTCTATGAATACAACGCCAAAGATCAGCACCACGTAGTTTGGCATGTTCTGGAACAGGATCCTTAACCTGAAGCGCCCAAGGAATGACCACTTGGGAAGTCTCCTCGCTTTGGTCCTCTTTGACTTTGTAAGATCATGCCTTAAAAATCTTAAGGGGCTGATCCTTAACTTGTTTACGATCACAAAGAGATTTATGAAGAACATGAGGATCAGAGGGATCACCGTGGTCTTTACTATTGCCGTGTTACTCCATACAAGCCTGCAGGAGGGAAGGCTGTAACTTTGATAGTAAAGGTTCACCGCCACGTTCTTAAAGGCGGTATATCCAAGGATATTTCCGATCAGCGCACCGATGAGAGTGACAATCAAAGGCATGGACATGTAATGTACCACCAGTTCGGACCTGCTGTAGCCCGAGGCCCTGAGGGTTCCGATGACCGATGCTTCCTTGTCTATGGTGTTGCTTATGGTAATGGCAAAGATAAAGGCGATAACGCCGATAAGGATGTAACAGAGGATACCCGTTGCCGAAGAGTCACCTTCGATATCGGTTACCGCAAAATTGCTGGCCTGTCTCAAGTATTCCGGCAGGAAATCCTTTATCTCGTTGTCATATACAAGGGTCTGGGTGATGAGCGCCTTGAGGAAATCTGCGGAAAAATCCGCTTTTTCCACCTTGTCTTTGGGCTCTTTGTCGTACTTCCAGGCGTAACTGTAATGAGTCCTTGCCTCAAGCTCCTCAAAGGCTTCGGGAGTCACCATGGCTACATCAAAGCCGAAAGCGTCAAACATCATATCAGTGTTTGACTGATGGAGAGTCAGGTAGTTTACGTAGGAAAGAAGTCCCACTACCATGAATTTCTTCGAACCCACCTTTATACTGTCACCGATCTTTACATTAACGTTGTCGGCATGCATCCTGTCTATTGCTATCTCGGAAGGGTTTTCGGGCGCTCTTCCTTCGTTGAAGGAGGCTTTGTCGATTTCCGAATCGCTTTTGAATACCCTTATTACCGCATCCTCGATACCATCCCCGGTATTGTCCTCCAGCTCATCTCTGTAGAAGTTTTCGTAAAGAGTGACGGAAACGGGTGCGAAACTCTCGTCATCCAGGTTATATCTTTCGGAGATTTCGTCCCACTTTTCGTCCACCTTCTTTTCCACTTCGGAATGCGCTTCGCTGTAGGCTTCCTCGACGGCCTTTTTAAACTCCTCGGATTTTCTTGCTTCCTTCAGGGCTTCGTCAAAGGATTCCGCCATGGTTTCGTCGATCTTTTTCTTTATGATCTCTTCATCCGTAATTCCGTAGGCGGCAAGTCCTGCACGGACATTTTCTTCGATGGCTTCCGTAACCTGTTTGTTAAGTTCTTCTTCGATGGCTTTTGAAACATCTTTTTCCGCTTCTTCGGTGCCCTTCTTTATAAAGTATTCACGGACATCCGCTTTGTTTCCCGAGGCGATATCGGCAAGAAGTTCCGGATTCGCCTTGCTAGACAGTTCAAAGCTTCCGTCCTCAAGGTTTAATTCATCCCACCCTGAATAAACCGAAGCCAGCATACTGTCGTGGCCAACGTACATACCGGAAATAACCCCGATCATCACCACCATGAACACTATGATGACAAGATACTTGTGCCAGTCGGATCTGAGTTCTCTGGGGATTCTTCTGATAAGAGGATTTTTCATGATATCACCTCCTACCATTCAAGATCGGCAGCCGATATCTTATTTTCATTAAGATCGTTGTGACGAACCACGCCGTCACGAAGTTTAATTACATGGTCAGCCATGTTTTTGATTGCTTCGTTGTGGGTGACCATGATGACCGTGTTTCCGAATTTCTTGTTGCAATCCTCGATGAGAGAAAGGATCTCTTTGGAGGTCTTGTAATCAAGAGCACCGGTAGGCTCGTCGCACATAAGGATGTCGGGATTCTTAACTACCGCTCTTCCTATGGATACTCTTTGCTGCTGACCTCCCGATAACTGGTTGGGATATTTGTATTTATGGTCCTGAAGACCAAGGGTGGTAAGAACCTCCTCCACATCCAGAGGTTTGTCGGAGAGGTATGCCCCCACCTCGATGTTTTCTTTTACATTAAGATTGGGGATCAGGTTGTACATCTGGAACACGTAACCCAAATGCTTTCTTCTGTAGAGAGTGAGCTCTTTTTCGTTCATCTCTTCCAGCTTGTCCCCGTTTATGCTCACATACCCTTCATCGGGTGTGTCGATACCGCCGATTATGTTAAGAAGCGTAGACTTTCCGGATCCCGAAGGTCCCAAAAGAACGCAAAACTCTCCTCTCTTAACAGTAAAATTCATGCCCCTCAATACTTCCTGTTTTGCTTCCCCGGTTCCGAAACTCTTTTTCAAGTCCTTGATCTCAAGAAAGTCCTCTTTCATATAAAGCCTCCAGTCGTTCAAAGGTTTCTTCGCCTATGTCATGCTCGATGAGACAGGCCTCCTTTGACGCTATTTTTTCATTTACCCCTATCCCGATAAGGAACTTGGTGATGAGCGTGTGCTTTTTGTTCACCTTCTCCGCCAGTTCCCTGCCTGCATCCGTAAGACAGATAAAGCCGTTCTTATCAAGGAAGATAAGACCCGTCTCACGAAGTTTTTTCATGGCTGCACTGACACTGGGTTTGGTAACGCCAAGCTCCGTCGCTATATCCACCGCTCTGACATAACCTTTTCTCAAGTTGAGGACATATATACTCTTTAAATAGTCCTCTGCGGAATTGCTGTTCTTCATTAACCCCTCCGTCTTTGGTTAGTCTCTGCTAACCTCGTGGCAAAAATAAAAGACCCGAAAGTCCGTTATTTTCCGTGACACGTCCCGCTCATGGCGCAGTGCGCACAATTGCTGCCGCAGGTGCTTTTACCTTTCTTTTTGTCCTTAACGATACTGCGTACGATCAAAAAGACTACCGCAGCCAGTATGAGCAAAACTATTATTGTTCCGAGATTGGATGCAAAAAACTCAGCCATGATCTCTCCTTTCTCCCTTAACGGATCAAAGGTCCGCCGCTGCGATATATGCATCGGCTTTGTTTATATTATCCGGCAGCGGAAGTCTCTCCGCCGCCGGAAACAATGTGATTATCAAACTTTAACTTTCTTTGTAAGAGTGGTAGCTTCAGTATACTTCTTAAAGAACAGCATGTAAATCATGCATGCAAGAAGTGCTACTGCAAAGATAAGACCGATGACATTCAGGTTGCCGGTAAATATTCCGCCGAACTGGTTGATCATAAGGGCGATAACATAAGCGAAACCGCACTGATAACCAATTGCGAACCAGGTCCACTTTGCGTTGTTCATTTCTCTCTTGATGGCACCGATGGCTGCAAAGCAGGGTGCGCAAAGAAGGTTGAATACCAGGAAGGACATGCCGGTAACTCCGGTAAATACTTCCGCAAGGGTTGCATACAGAGGCAAGTCTCCGCCGCCGTAAAGAACACCCATGGTACCAACGATGTTTTCTTTGGCCACAAGGCCTGTGAAGGATGCAACGGCTGCCTGCCAGTTGCCCCATCCGAGAGGTGCGAAGATCCAGGCAATAGCGTTACCGACTTTGGCAAGGATTGAGATGGAGATCTCATCCTCTTCAAGCATTCTGAAGCCGTCCTCGGCAAATCCGAAACCGGATAAGAACCAAACAACGATCTGGGAAAGAAGGATGATGGTTCCGGCCTTCTTGATGAAGGACCAGCCGCGTTCCCACATGGATCTTAAAACATTGCCAAGGGTAGGCATGTGGTATGCAGGAAGCTCCATAACGAAGGGAGCGGGGTCTCCTGCGAACATTTTGGTCTTCTTAAGCATAACACCTGAAACGATGATGGCTGCCATACCGATGAAATATGCACCGGTGGAGATCCATGCGCTTCCGCCGAAGATGGCTCCGGCGATCATTGCGATGAAGGGAACCTTTGCTCCGCAGGGGATAAAGGTGGTTGTCATGATGGTCATACGACGGTCACGTTCATTTTCAATGGTACGTGAAGCCATGATTCCGGGAATACCGCAGCCGGTACCTACCAGCATGGGGATAAAGGACTTACCGGAAAGGCCGAAACGTCTGAAGATACGGTCAAGCACGAAGGCGATACGTGCCATGTAACCACAGGCCTCAAGGAATGCAAGCATTAAGAAAAGCACCAGCATCTGGGGAACGAATCCGAGAACCGCGCCCACACCTGCGATGATACCGTCAAGGATGAGGCTCTTAAGCCAGTCTGCGGTTCCGATGGCATCCAACAGATTCTCAACAAGAACGGGAACACCGGGAACCCATACGCCGTAGTCTGCGGGATCGGGTTCATCAAAGCCGTTCTCTTCAAAGTAGGTAACAGCTTCCTTAAAGGATGTTCCGATAACATCGTCTCCCGCATCGTCGGGAACGGAGTCAAAGTATACGGTCATCTCGTCAAGTGCGAGAGTTTCTTCGTCTTCGACTTCAACAGTGGAGGTTGCAGGGCCTTCAACAGCACGAAGGTCTGCAAGGACTGCCTCGGCATCAAAATCTTCGGCCTCGGTATCAAGTTCAACATAAGCGTTTACAGCATTGAGAGCATCGCCGTAGGTCTCTGCGGCTTCCTCAGCCTGCTTGCTTCCGATGCCCAGAAGGTGCCAGCCGTCTCCGAAGAGTCCGTCATTGGCCCAGTCGGTGGCGGAGGCGCCCACGCCTACCATGGCGATCCAGTAAACAAGGAACATAACGGCTGCAAAGATGGGAAGTCCCAGCCATCTGTTGGTAACGATCTTATCGATCTTATCGGAGGTGGTGAGCTTGCCCTTGTTCTTTTTCTTATAGCAGGACTTGATGACCTCCGCAATGTATACGTAACGTTCGTTGGTGATAATGCTCTCGGCATCGTCATCCAGTTCTTTTTCCGCAGCCTTGATATCGCTTTCGATATGCTCAAGCTTGTCGGCAGGTATCTTCATCTGTTCAAGTACCTTGTCGTCACGCTCGAAAACCTTGATTGCGTACCATCTCTGCTGTTCTTCGGGCATATCGTGAACGATGGCCTCCTCGATGTGGGCAAGGGCATGCTCAACGGGACCGGAGAAGGTGTGAAGAGGAACGGTCTTTCCGTTCTTTGCCGCATTTATGGCTTCTTCCGCAGCTTCCATGACACCTTCACCCTTAAGAGCGGAAAGGACCACTACCTTGCAGCCAAGCTGTCTGGAAAGTTCCGTTACGTTGATCTCGTCGCCGTTCTTTTTAACGATATCCATCATGTTTACGGCAACCACAACGGGAATTCCCAGTTCCGTAAGCTGTGTGGTGAGGTAAAGGTTTCTTTCAAGGTTTGTACCGTCGATAATGTTTAATATGGCATCCGGACGCTCCCCGATCAGGTAGTTTCTTGCGACTACTTCTTCCAAGGTGTAAGGAGATAAAGAATAGATACCGGGGAGGTCCGTGATGATCACGTCATCATGCTTTTTAAGCTTTCCTTCCTTTTTTTCAACCGTAACTCCGGGCCAGTTACCAACGAACTGGTTGGAACCGGTGAGGGCATTGAACAGGGTTGTTTTACCGCTGTTGGGGTTACCCGCAAGTGCAATTCGTAAATTCATGTCTGTTGTCCTTTCGTTCTCTCTACTCTACTTCGATCATCTCGGCATCGGCCTTGCGAAGTGAGAGCTCATAATTTCTGACGGTAACTTCGATGGGGTCCCCGAGAGGTGCCACCTTACGAACATAGATCTCTGTGTTCTTTGTGATGCCCATATCCATGATCCTGCGCTTTACGGCGCCTTCGCCATGGAGTTTCACCACCTTTACCGTTTCTCCGATCTTAGCGTTTCTTAATGTCTTCACTTTTCCCTCCTTGCATGGATGTATGTGTTACACCATGATCTTTCTTGCCAGCTCATCGCTGACCGCCACCCGGCTTTCCTTGACTTTGACTATGAGATTCTCACCAAGTGAATTGATGACACTCACTTCGGTCCCAACGTTAAAGCCCAGATCTTCCAGATGTTTTTTTACCTCAGGAGTTCCTCCGATCTTTTTGATGATCTGATTTTCTCCCGGTTCTGCATAAACCAGAGGCATCATAACCTTCCTCCCTGATTTCTCGTTTGATTAGCCCTCGCTAACTGCATCTCATTAAAAAACGGTTAGCGCTATCTAACCAAGCCTCTTTAAAAAGCGGTTAGTGTTCTCTAACCGAAGTTCATTATAGTTAGGTGATGCTAACCTGTCAAGATATTTTTTTATACTTTTTTAATATTTGTTTCTTTACGCGTGTTTTATGCTATAATCTGTATTGGTAAGTCTTGGCTAATAACTTGAAAAGGGGAGTTGGTTATGTCTTTACTCGAATCCGGAGAAATGTATCTTGAGACAATATATGTTCTGTCGCAAAAGTCGGGCAATGTACGTGCCATCGACGTAGGCGAGCACATGGGCTTTTCAAAGCCCTCAGTAAGCCGTGCCGTAGGACTTTTGAAGGATGCGGGCTACATCACAAGGGACCCGGACGGTTCGTTAAAACTTACCGACTCAGGTCTTAAGATCGCAAAGAATATCTATGAGCGTCACACACTCCTCACACAGCTTCTGATCGGTATCGGTGTCGATGAAAAGACTGCTGCCGACGATGCCTGCAGGGTCGAGCATTATATAAGTGAGAAAACCTTCGCGGCCATAAAGGCCCATATTAAAAAAACTAAATAGTTCCATTCTATACCCGGAGGGACGGTACATATGAAAAAGTGGAAAATCTGGCGGCTGGCTTTGTTTTTTGCAATCTGTGTATGCATTAATCTATTAGGTAAGTTTATTACCGTGTGGCTGGAATTGCCATTGTGGGGGGATTCTTTCGGAACAGTACTGTGTGCCTATGTTGCAGGGCCCTTTTGCGGCGCCCTGGTAGGACTTACCGGAAACCTTGCCTATTGTGTCATAAGCCGGCTTTCGGCCGCTTATTCCCTTACAAGTATCGCTCTGGGTATCATTATAGGTTATGCCGCCCGCAAACGGTGGTTTGACCGGTTCTACGGCTTTATGAAAGCCGCTTCTTTTGCCATGGCCACCGCTTTGGTGGTATCGGTACCCATCGATCTTTTACTGGACAACGGACATACGGGCAACAAATGGGGCAATGCCATCGTGGATTACCTTCTGGACCGCGGATGGCCCGGTTTTGTATGCTGTATCTTCGGACAGCTGGCCCTTGAATTTGTGGACAAGGTGATCACCGTAGCTGTTATCTATCTGATAATCCTCATCCGGCGCTGGCGCAGAAAGGAAGACAAGGAAAAGAAAATGCTTCAGGGCACCCAAGCTGCTGCCGCTCTCCTGCTTTCTCTCGGACTTGCCATGGTCTTCTCAAAAGCCGCCTATGCCGATTCTTTTTCCGATACGGAAGCTCCCGACTACAATGATTACGTACAGAGCGTTTACAGCAGTAACAACGGCCTTCCCTGCGGTGAGGCCAACGATATCGTACAGACCAACGACGGCGTTTTGTGGATAGGTACCTATGCGGGTCTCTATCGATACAACGGCCGCGAATTCCGCTGGATAGACAACTATGAATCGGTAAAGAACGTCAACTGCCTGTATGTTGATGAAGAAGGCCGTCTGTGGATCGGTACCAACGATAACGGTCTGTCCATAGTCATCATGGAAAAGGTGGTAAACGTACTGGATCAGTCTGACGGACTTCCTTCAAACTCCGTCAGGTGCATCACCAGAGCCGAGGACGGTTATTACTATGTGGGGACCACGAGCAGTCTTCAGGTACTTGTGATGAACAACGGTCTCAAGGTTGCAAACACATTGCAGGAGATCAACTATGCCGACAGCATCTCCGCCGATGAGACCGGCCGCGTTGCTGTCATCGGCTCAGGCGGTCGTCTGTTCCTCTTAAGCGGCGGAAACATAAAGAACATCACCCAGCTTCCCGGAGACGAAGAGATCTACAACTGCTGTGCTTTTGCCGCTGACGGGACACTGATGGTAGGTTCTTCCTCCAATCATATATATTGCTACGACGTTTCCGAGGATACCTTCTCTCTTAAGAGGGTCATGACCTGTGAGGAAGTCAACGGCATCAACAACCTGTACTTTTTAAGTGACGGAACCCTGTTCATCGCTTCGGACAACGGTATCTGCTACAGAGACTCCCTGGGCTACCACAGACTCAACACCAACGAATTCAACAACTCCATAGACAACATGCTCTGCGACTATCAGGGCAACCTCTGGTTCACTTCTTCAAGACTGGGACTTTTACGCCTTGCTAAATCTCCTTTCAAGGATGTTTACGGATCTCTCGGCATAAAGCGCAAAGTCGTCAATACCATCGTTATGTGGAACAATACCTACTACATAGGTACCGACGAAGGTCTTGATGTGGTGGACAAGTACTGCCACACCTCCATAAGGAACGATCTGACGGAAAAGCTCGACGGCGTCAGGATCCGCTGCATGTATGTGGATGACAGCAATCATCTCTGGGTATGCACTTACGGAAGCGGTCTCATTGAATACTCCCAGATCGGCGAAAAGTGGATCTACAATGCGGACAGCGGCAGCTTCGGAAACCGCGCCCGTATAGTTACGGGACTTAGTGACGGCACCATCCTTGCAGCCGGCAATACAGGCATCAGTTTTATAAAGGATCATAAGGTCCAAAAGACCATCGGCAACAGTGAGGGACTGATCAATTCCATGATCCTTACCCTTACGGAACGCAGCGACGGCACCATCCTTGCAGGCACCGACGGCGACGGCATCGCAGTCATTAAAGACGGCGAAGTCATCGATATGATCACAAGAGACGACGGCCTCAGCAGCGGTGTTATCCTTCGTACCGTCAAGGATCCCAAGTCCGAAGGCGTGTTCATCGTAACCAGCAACAGCCTGTGCTACCTTGAACCCGACGGCTCAATTAGGGTCTTGGACAAGTTCCCTTATTTCAACAACTACGATATATGGGTCAAGGATGAAGATACCCTCTTTGTTATGTCCAGCGCAGGTATCTACGTGGTAGAGCGTGACGAACTGGTATCCGGCGGAGAGATCGGCTGGGAACTCTTAGATGCCCGCAGAGGTCTGGGAACCTCCCTTACCGCCAACTCCTGGAACTGCTACAACAATAACGGCGAACTGTTCCTGCCCTGCGACACCGGCGTTTATGTAATAGATGTAGACAAATACAACAGCGACGTAAGGTCCTACCGCATGCAGCTGGCTTCCGTCAAATTTGACGGCGCTCCCCAGCCCTTGGACCGTTCGGGGACCATCACCGTGGTACAGGGTGTCGACCGCGTGGAGCTTGGCCTTGAGATCCTTAATTACACCATACAGGAACCCAACGTCGGCTACCTTCTTGAGGGCTATGATTCCAGATGGACTATAGTCCCTCAGAACAGTCTAAACAATATAATCTATGTCAACCTTCCCGCAGGTGCCTACACCTTCCACCTGGCGATCTTCGACAGTGCCGGGGAATATGTACTTGAGGAACGTACTTTTACACTGGTAAAAGAAGGAGAACTCTATGAGCAGCCCATCTTCCTGATCTACATGCTGCTCACGCTGGCTCTTATCCTTATATGGTTTACCTGGCTGGTAGTTCAAAGACAGATAAACCGTCAGCAGATCAAGATCAACATGGCCAATGAAACCGTTATGGCCATAGCAAAGGCAGTGGACGCCAAGGACGTACGTACCCACGAGCACTCCCAGCGTGTGGCCGAATACTCCGTATTGCTGGCTGAAGAAATGAATTGCTTCAAGTGGTGGCGAAAGAACAAGGATCTGGCAAACCTGCGTAAAGCCGCCCAGATGCACGACATAGGAAAGATCGGTGTTCCCGATGCGGTACTTAACAAAGTGGGACGCCTGGATGATGACGAATACACCAAGCTTAAATCCCACGTGACCAGAGGTGCCGATATCCTTAAGGATTTCACCCTGGTGGAACATGCCGCAGACGGCACCAGATATCACCATGAGCGCTACGACGGCCGCGGTTATCCCGACGGACTGAAGGGCGAAGATATACCTCTCTTCGGCCGTATCATCAGTGTTGCGGATGCTTTTGACGCCATGACCTCCAACCGTGTATACCGAAATCATATGGACACCGACTATGTCATGAACGAAATGATACGGGGCCGCGGTACACAGTTCGATCCGAATGTACTGGACGCATTTATGAGACTTGTGGAAAAGGGTGTTATCAATCTTGATTCGATCTACGCACAAAAGAGCATCGAGATAAAGAACATGGATCAGTCCACACAGGATGAACTTAAACGCCGTGTTGAAGAAGACAAAAAGATCCAGTCCGATAAGATGCACAACGAAAGCCGCAAAGAGATCATCGACGGGAAAGGAGAAGAATCATGAAGCGAGTATATATAACCTGCGTTCTTGTATGCGCAACGATACTGGCTGCCTTTCTCATCTGCTTTAAGCTCATAAACATCAGCGGAATAAAGGAACACCTTACCGTAGGCTTTATTTACGACAACGATGAGAGCACACCCTACACCTACAACTTCTCTTTGGCCAAGGATGCCCTGGAAAAGAAATACGGAGACAGCATCACGATCCTGACCCGCAGCAACGTTCTTGACGAGGATATGGAAGAACCCTTGCGGGAGCTGGCAGAAGCGGGCTGCGATATCATTTTCTTTAACGGCTACAGTGACCTGGTGGTCAAGCTGGCTCCGGAATATCCGAAGATACAGTTCTGCCAGACCTCCTATATGGACATGAGTGATGTGACAGTTCCCGAAAACTATCACACCTTTAAGGGCGAGGCTTATCAGGGCAGATATGTAAGCGGTATTGCCGCAGGCATGAAGATAAAACAGCTGATCACGGAAGGTACCATTACGGAAAAAGAAGCCATTGTCGGTTTCGTGGCTGCTTTTCCCACCTCGGAGGTTATCTCCGGCTACACCGCCTTTCTCATCGGAGTACGCTCAGTAGTGCCTACCGCCGTAATGCAGGTTTACTACACGGGAACCTGGAGCAGTTACGCCCAGGAGAAAAAAGCTGCGGAGCAGTTGATAAAAGACGGCTGCGTGATCATCTCACAGCACACGGACACCATTGGTCCCGCAATAGCCTGTGAGGAATCCGCCGGTGAAAAGCCTGTATATTTTGTGGGAAACAACCAGAGCATGTCCGAGGTTGCCCCCGGAACCTCTCTTGTCACCGCAAGGATCAATTGGGATCCTTATGTCCTCACTGCTGTGGAAGCCGTAAGGACCGACAAAAAGATCGAATCAAAGCTCATGTTGTGTCATGTGCACGGTAACGATGTTTCCGCAGGTTTTGAGCAGGGCTGGGTTAAAATGGAAGACCTGAATCTTCAGGTTGCGGCTCCCGGAACCGAGGCGGCCATGAACGCTGCCATAGACCAGTTTAAGCGTGGCACCGTGATATATGCCTTCCACGGAGAACTGACGGGTGTGGATCCCCAGAACCCCAAGGATACCATCGATCTTTCCATAGGATACATAGAGAATGAAAAGACCTCCTACCCCACCTTCCATTATGTGCTGAAGGATGTCATCACCATAGTAAAGTGAGCATGATATGCCCGTACTTGTTTTCATACTTTGCTGACAAAAAACAGCTTCCGAGATTGTGTCGGAAGCTGTTTTCTATTGCTTTATTTGATCTATAAACGGATTATTTATACTGTCTTGCGAACTCTACGGCAGCCTTAAGGTCCTCATCATTGGGGCGGCCCTTGTGAAGGCCCTTGAATTCTCCCTTGCAGTGGAATTCCCTGTCATCCATGGGGATACCCACCTTGTCTGCCTCGGCCTTGATCTTCTTGTAAGTGGAGTTTAACATAGCGGCGGAACCGAAGTTAACGATCTTACCAACAAGTTTTTTATCGAGAGACTTTACGAAATCCCTTACTTCGGGATCGATGTTAAAAGCATAATAGGAGTTTCCGAGGAAAAGAAGGTCAACCTTCTCATTAACGGGCTCGCTGATGGGAAGAGCTTCTACTCCCAATTCTTTGGCAACTGCCTCGGCAAGACGCTTAGTGTTGCCCGTTTTTGTATAGTATCTAACTGCATAGGTCATGATAGTATCCTCCTTGCGTTGTTATCTTTTGCACTATTGTATTGCGCGCAATTGAATTTGTCAAGGGATTAATTCAGCTGCGATCCGGGCTGTTATCAAAAACAGTGGTCTTAAGGGTTTTAGGATCGGTCTTTAACCCGGTGCCGTAATACATGTGGTTGAAATAATCAACGATAAGCTCCATATCCTCTTCGATCACCGCATGACCCTCTTTGTGAAAATGCACCGCCAGATTGTCCGAAAGTCCCTCTCCCGCATAAACCGCATCGGCACGCCTAAAGCACTCCCACATGGCGGGAGAATTGACCCAGTCTTCGCCCATACAGGCAGCGATGATAAAATAAAAGCGCTTAGGATCCATTGCCAAAAGAACGAGATTCTCCTGGTCCATGGGAATAGCTTCGGGAGTTCTGTACTTTAAGAACCTGTCGTTGAACCAGCCACGCTCCGCCTCGGATTGCAGACAGTCCAAAGGCTCGTTCTTTGTATAGGTATATTCTTTGGGCCCGCCGACCGCTGTAAGATCGTAGGTCTTTCCCTCGGAGATGACACTGTAAAGAGCCAGTCCACCGGCTCCGGAGCAGGCAGGGATGGTCATGCGGAATCTTTGATCAAAAGCACCGCAGACCGCTGTTGCCTTGCCCCATCTGGAGACTCCCGTGACCATAGAGGCTTCGGGATCTAAGTTTAAAGCCTTGCCAAGGCCGTTATAAACCGCGTCAAGCACCTTGGAGGCGCCCCAGGCCCAGGCCATAAGGACACCTGTCTGTTCGGTGTCTGCAGCGCCGTAGTGGTAAAGATCGTAAAATGCTCCCTGGTGTTTTGTATCATCGGAAGCGATCTCCCTGCTGTCCATGAAGATCAGAGCATAGCCCTGTTTCAGGGCATGATCCTTGGGCTGTATCGGGTGCATGCAGATAATGAAAGGCGACCCCTTGGGATAACGGGCTGCCGCTTCACTGTCCGGAAGATAGGCATGAACCGTGAATTCGGAAACATTTTCGACTCTGATCTTCACAAGTTCTCCGCCAACAACCTCAAAGGGGTTTGCGGGCTTACGATCACCGTCTGCCTTAGGGTCCGGGCCAAGAAGTTCAAAACTCACCTTCTCGCCCTCACGCCACCTGCCGTATATTTCTTTTTCGTAAAAAGAACGTACCGTATCTTTGCTAAATGTTTTTTCTGACATATATAATCCCCCCTAGGGCTTATTGTATCAGATTTTCATCCTTTTAGTATCCCATACTTCACATAAGCCTTGTGCCACTTGGAGATCTCTTTCTTTTTGGCATAATTGCGGGTGTTTTCGGCGCTTAGGTTTTTGTAGAGGCGATAACGCTCTTCGGAAAGTTCTCCGCTTTTGAGGGCGGCTTTGATGGCGCAGCCGGGCTCCGTTTCATGTCGGCAGTCGCTGAATTTACAGCGGCACTCCAGTTCCCTTATGTCTTCGAAGGTATCGTCGATTCCCTCCTGAGCCTCCGACATGCCTATCTCACGCATGCCGGGGGTATCGATGATAAAAGCGCCGTTTTCAAGCTCGATAAGCTGACGATGGGTGGTGGTGTGCTTACCCGTTGAGTCCGATTCCCTTACTGCGCCGGTCTTCATGATCTCGGTGCCTGTTATGGCATTAAGAAGAGTGGATTTACCCGCTCCTGAAGAGCCTAAAAAGCACACTGTGGCACCCGGTTTAAAGTATTCCTCAAGTTCATCCAGTCCGATGCCGTAGATGGCCGAGACCGCATGGACCCGAACCTTGTCGGATATGGTTTCCACTTCGCGGATGTACCTGCCCACATTGCTGCAAAGGTCTGATTTAGTGAGGACGACCACGGGCAGGGAATTACCCTGAAGCGCCACGCTTGCATAGCGGGCGATACGGTTGTAGCTGTAGTCTTCGTTAAGGGATGTGACGATAAAGGTGTAGTCCACATTGGACACCATGTTCTGCATAACGCGGGTCTTACTCTGATCCGGGCGCTTTAAAAAGCTTGTTCGCTCCCTTATGGCAAGGATAACGGAATCTCCCGCCGGATTAAGTTCAAAGTCAACGTAATCTCCCACTACGGGGAAATCCGCTTCTTCTTCCTCGTAGAAGCTTCCCTTTAATTTGGCGGGAAGTTCTTCGCCTTCAAAGAGGATGGTGTAGCTGTTCTTTTGGATCTCGGAAATACGTCCGAGACTAAGGTTTTTTGAATTATTGGGGTTCATTTTGATTCTCCATTCTGTGTGGTGCCTTCGCGCGGAAGGCGGGTTTATCAGTATGGAGACTTCGATTTTATGCGGTGCCATTCGCATTACGCTTCGCTTCATGCTCATGTCGCGCTGTCGCGCTATCGGTTGAATGCAAGTCGAACGCTTATGTGAGCAAGCTCACACGCGTTCGATTGCATTCAACCGGCACCGCTTGTAGAAACGCGCAAAAAGACCGTGGCAATAAACCACGGTCATAAAGAATTCATATTATGAGTTGCGCATCTGCTAAGAGCGCTCTTCAAATCCCTAAAAAAGGGCATAAACCGAGGTCAACATACTGTATTTGGTTACGGATATTAAGTTTCTCGCAGTCATTAAGTTGTACCTCGCTTTCCTGAATAATCACGGCAACACCAAAGTGTCACCTCAGTTATATTACCAAAATCACGCCCCGCTGTCAACGTGGGCTTTTCTATTCCGGAATTGTTTCACCGCTGAGTCTTATGTAAGCGGCCAGCGACTTTGCAATAAAGTAAAGTATGCCGCATTCATCCTCCTGCCAGATGCGGTGTTCCCTGGGGCTTGAGCAGATAAGATACCCGTCGGTCTCGGCGTTGAGTCCGATCTTTGCGATAAGGGCCGAATGAACATTTCTGGCCGTAAGGGCACCGTAAAGCACGGGATAGGAATCCTTCAGGTTATCAATATCACTCTCGGCATAAAGATCGTCGTTCATGAGGCTGATAAGATCGTTGACTTTGCGCCTTAAGGACTTATCGATCAGAGAGCGCAGCATCAGTCCCTTGCCGCAATAAAAGATCTCGGAAATGCTCAGTTCCGTCTGCAACAGGTTCATAACGGAAAGAAGCCTGTTTTCAAAGCCCTTTACCTGCTCGATATGACTCATCAGGGTATTCATGTTGGTATAAACACCCTGACGGACTATTTTCTTCATGTCAAGATCCTTATGAATGCTCTCTTCGTAGATCACAAAGCAGTTTCTGCCCTTGCTCTTGCCATGGTAAAGAGTCTTGTCAATAAGGGAAAACAGATCGTCGTAGTTGTCTGCATCGTAGGGGAAGGTAGCGCAGCCCGTGGTGCCGGTAATGAAAAGGGAATGGTCGTCCACGTCGATCTTGCGTCGAAGAACGCCCGTATTTACGTAAATATCCTCAAAGAAGGACTGTTTGTCATCGAATTTGGTGTCACGGAAATTGATGAGGAGAAGCTCATCGCCGCCGAATCTGCCCACAACACCATAGCCGTCGGTATATTCGGCCAGAGAACCGGAAATCTCTTCAAGAACCACGTCACCGGCATGATGACCGTAGGTGTCGTTGATATATTTAAAGTTATCAAGATCTATGATGGAAAAAGTAAAAGGAATGTCATCCGCAATAAGAGACTTTGCAAAATTAAGGATAAATCCCCTGCTGACCACTCCGGTCAAGGGGTCCAGAATCTCTTCAAGGGAGACTTCATCCAGAAGTTTATCAAAATAACGGTACTTACGGAGTTTTTTAATGTCGTAGGTGACGCCGGAGCGGATGGATGCAAGATTTCTGCGGTGAACATCGGTAACGTCGAGGAAACTGCCCACAAGACCCACGATCTTGCCGTCCTCGTAGATGGGCCGCTTGCTGGCGATGATGTCACGCTCTTCGCCGCGGATCATGCACTTACCGAGAACCTTGTAGGTACTGTGACCCTCAAGGACGCGAAGTTCATCCTGTTTGAAGGGTTCGGGGTCCGAATGCCACCCCATATCTTCGTCGGTCTTGCCGATCAAAACATCGGCGGATGCGAATCCGTAGAAATCAAGAAATGCTTTGTTTACGCCCACAAAACGGCGATCCTTGTCTTTCCAGAAAACACAGTCCTGGGCTGTGTTGATGATGTTGTCGAAGAGTTCCTCGTTCATCTCCATAGTAAGAAAATCCTGCCTTGTAAGTAAAACATAAAGCCGCCATAACCGCGTAAAGACGCAATCCCATTGAATATTATACAACAGGACCCTGCGAATTGTTAAGGGGGCAGAAAACCTGTTTTCCAATTTTTTTCAACAGCTTAGGTGACTTGCGGGGAGTCTGTGATCAATGCTGCAGGATAAAAAGCACCACATCAAAAACCGCGGGATTGTTGCACACCACCAACGCTATCCTGCTCTTGGCGCGGCTCAGGCCGTGGAAAAGCTTGCGGATCCGATGGTCCCTGCCCTCGGGTGTAGCTTTGTTCCTTAAGTTTCCGCCGCCATCGTAAAAGAAGGTCTCATCCATGAACATGACCACTTTGTCAAAGGCTTTACAGGTGGCGTTGTGGGCTTCGATCTCGGAAAAAGCACCGGTCGCAGCCAAAGTCTCAGGCTGACTCAGCTCAGGATCCTTTATATACATGTAGCCGTCGGCTTTGTAGTTATCAAGGAGCTTGCCCGCTTCCGTAAGATTGTTGGCATATGCAAGGCTCACGGAGGGGAAATCTTTCCTGTGAAGCTTACCCTTAAAGCTCATAAGACAGTTTATGAAGGCAGAAAGCTCACCGTTCAGTCTTATCTTGTTGGTTAGGCAGAATCTTGTAAAGCCCTCCAGGTTCTCGATAAGTTCCGCGCCCACGCCGAGACGTTCTTCTCCCGCAATGGAGTCTTCCCTGTCGTAGGAAACTATGATGGGAGCGTTCCACTTGGCGGAAAGGGCCCTGATCTCGTTCATGGCGAATTCATCGATGCGGTGTCCTTCATCCACCAGGATGGCGGTATAGGTCCCTTCCACAAGGATCTTCTCTCCCGCCTCGCAATAATAGAAATCGATGCGCTTAAGACGTTCATCAAGCTGCTCAAGTTCTTTTTCATGGGATCCGAAATGAAGCACGCAGACCCGGTCAAATCTGGACAGCTGCATGGCAAGATCATAGAGAAGCAGGGTCTTTCCGGTGCCGGGAAGCCCGGTAAAGCCAAGGACCGGAGGCATCCCGCTTCGTTTTTTTTCTTCGGTGATCCTTAAGATCTGTTTCTTTATATCCTTCTGCTGGGAGGTGAGAAAATACTCGCTCCGTAAGAACCTGTCAGGGTCAGACAGCGGGGAAATCAGGTAAAGTTCTTCTTTAAAAAGGTCCTCAATGTGGCCTTCGTAGCAGTTTTTCTGGCTCTTTAACACAACCGCCAGCTCATCCCAGTCTGTCTCTACAAGTTTTTCGGTGTTTGAAAGCCTCACCAGCCTGTTCAGGTTGCTAACGTAGGTATAAAAATGAGTATTCAGGCCCAGGGTGGACAGATAGTATTTGTTCTGGATCAGCTGATTCCTGATGGTCTCATCGGACACGTTGCCGCTCTTTAATTCGATGTTTACCACGGTATCGTCGCTGACCCTTATAAGGTCGAATTCCTTGCCCAGTTTCGGCATGGTAAAAGAATAAAAAAACTCATACGAAGAGGCTTCCGGGCTGACTTCGCAGAGTTTATCCACAAAGGCCCCGAGGCCTTCCGTTTCCCATTCTTTGATCTTGAGAAAACGGCCGCGCTTGGAGAGCTGTCTCTCTAAGCGTGCCAGGCGCTCGGGGTCCGATATTCTTGTTAAGGAGTATATGTTAATCGAGTTCATTCTTCAGTTTTTCGAAATCCACCGTGGTACTGTTGGAAACATCCACGTTATTCTGCGCAAGGAAATCTTCATATTCCGTAGTGGAGATATTGCTCCGAAGTTCCGAATCTCCGCTCCAGAAGGTGCTGCCTTCCTCGGCAGGCTTGGTTTTCGCCTCCTCTGCATTCATGAGTTCCTGCTGCCACTCAAGGTACTCTGGGTAGGTCAGAAGACCCATACGGTACTTTTCCTCGTAGGACATCTTCTGCTGGTACCACTTGACTAAGGCATTGCGGGGTGCATTCTTGGGTATTTCCAGGGTAAAACCGGGCATGTTGTCGAGATATTCATTTGAAGTCGGTTTTTTACTTTTGGTTTCAGCCATAAAACTATTTTAGCACAAAATATTAATAACGGATTATAAAAAATGACCCACGAAAAAACTCGTGGGTCATTCAAAGATCAAATCAAATATTGGCGCATGATCTCAGTGTGCGAAACCGGATCATTGTTTCTTCCTGCGGGCAAAAGCAACCACAGCTCCTGCAATCGCCAGGGCTGCCGCAGCGGGAATTGCCACGAACAGAGGATTGACTTTCTTGGTCGATGACACTCCGCCCTTTACAAGGATGGTGGCCGATATGGGAGCTACGGTCAACTCTCCGCCTGCAAAACTTTCGATTGCGGTGGTTCCTGCGGTGTCACCCTTCACGCAAACAGTCCACTTGCCTTCGGGAATCATTACCTTGGTTTCTGTGGAATTTGCGTTAAACACCAGGAAGATTTTCTCGGAGGGTTCTCCATTGACTCCGCCGGTCACACTGAATCCCAACACATTGTTTTCAAGTCCTTCGAGGACAGCCACATGGCTCTTAACATCCTCCGCAGTGGTAAGTCTCAATGCGGGATGTGCTTTTCTGAATTCCATGAGACCTTTGTAGTACTCAAGGTTCTTTGCATATTCTTCTTTGTCAAGATCGGACCATTTGATGGAGTTTACGGCATCACTCGAAGCATAGCTGTTGGAATCGAAGGAACCGTCTTCTTTTACCTTGGTACGAAGGATCTCCTCACCTGCCTGCATGAAGGGAACGCCCTCTGCGGTGAGATAGATGGCTGCTGCCAGGTTATTCATCTTCACAAGGTCCTCACGGCTTGCATCGGGACGGGAAGCCTCGATCCTGTCGATAAGGGTCATGTTGTCATGGCAGGATGCGTAGTTGATGATCTGAGAGGGATTCTTGCTCCAGCCTTCCTGAGCCATGAAGGAGGACTGCATGGAACTTTCTTTTTTCTTGGCTCCCGATACAAAACCGGTCTCTGTGTTAAATACGCTTCCTTTAAGGCCGTCGCGGATGTTGTCGTTAAAGTAGGCAAATCCGGGTGTACGGGCACTGGAGCGCTGGGTAGCAAGATAAATATCTTCCTTGGTCACGTCGGTATTCATTACCCAGCCCTCGCCGTAGAAGATAACGCCGGGGTGCTTTGCATGAACGGTCTCCACGATCTCATTGATGGTATCCACGTCGATAAGGCCTACCAGGTCGAACCTGAAGCCGTCGATGTGATATTCGTCGGCCCAGTAGTTTACGGAGTCAACGATGTATTTTCTGACCATGGAACGCTCGGAGGCGGTATCGTTGCCGCAGCCTGAACCGTTGGAATATCTGCCGTCGGCATCAATTCTTGAAAAATATCCGGGAACCAGACGGTTAACGCAGAAGTCTCCTGCGGAGTATACATGGTTGTAGACCACGTCCATGACCACGCTGATGCCGTTGTCGTGAAGGGCTTTAACCATCTGTTTTGCTTCTTTTACACGGACATTACCGTCTGCCGCATCGGTGGCGTAGGAGCCTTCGGGAACATTGTAGTTCACGGGATCGTAGCCCCAGTTAAACTGAGGTGTTGACTTGGTCTCATCCACGGAACCAAAGTCGTAGAAGGGAAGGATATGTAAGTGGGTGATGCCCAGTTCTTTTAAATAGTCAACACCGGTTGCTTTGCCACCGGGAGTCTTGGTGCCTGTCTCGGTAAAAGCAAGATATTTTCCTTTGTTCACCATTCCCGAGGATTCATCCACTGAGAAATCTCTCACGTGAAGCTCGTAGATGACCGCATCGGTGATGGGCTCTCCGTCATGAGGGTTCTTGTCCGCATCCCAGCCTTCGGGGTTCGTTGCGGCAAGATCGATGACCATGGCACGCTTTCCGTTCTGGCCGGTGGTGCGGGCATAGGGGTCGCAGGCCTCGTTCTTTGCCCCGTCAAGGACAGCGGTGTAGGTGTAGAAGGTGTTGATGATATCGCCGTTTACGGTAACGGTCCAGGTGCCGTTAACGTCCTTGGTCATGGGAATCGATTCGATCAGATCCGATACCCAGGACTTGCCGGATTCATAACGGTTTAAGTAAACCTCCTCGGCCGTGGGAGCCCAGACTCTGAAGTCAGTCTTCTCTTTAGAGTAGGTAGCACCCAGGTCAGAGCCTGTATAGGTGTTCTCGGCCTCAAATTTGGCCGTAGAGAAGATTATGGGCATGTTTACCTTAAATGCATCGCCTGCAAATTTAAGGCGGTAATTTCGCTTTAAATCGAGTTTTTTAAGAAGTTTGAGCATATATTTGAATTCTCCCATGAAAACTACGTCGCCGTGCTCTACGATGCCTTCTGTGCCGGACAACTCAAGGCTCTTGATCTGTTCTTCGTCCATAAGTCCCGTCATGGTAAGAAGAATACCCTGTGCATCATCGTCGTAAACAGCGGATTTAAGCTTGGTGCCGGTGACCACATCGTCGGCATAGACCTTTTCGCCGCCTTCTACGCCCGATTTAACGTAGAAATGAACTGTACCCGATACTACCTCATCGATCTCGATGAACTGATCCATGTCGATGTCCTTGGTCCATTCCTGGGTCCTGACAATGTAACCTATGGATGTGGTGCCTGCTGGAACTTCCATGGTGGCCACCATTTCACCGTTCTCTTCGGTAAAAGCATAGCCTGCTCCCTCACCACCTGCGGGCCAGAGCCACACATCCCAGGGGGCGTAATTGCCGTCTTCTCTGAAATAGTGGAGTTTAAGGATGACTCCGCCTTCGGCGTGAGCCTCAAGAGCAAAAAGAAGGGGCGTTGCCATGCTGACAAACAAAAACATGACAGCAGCAAGAAAAGCCCTTATACGCGAATGCGCACTGTGTTTTAAATTCATTGTAACCTCCCCTTAGCGGTTGTTAAGTGTGACGGAAGCGTTGGTGAAAGGTTTTCTATCCGGTTTCAACCCGGCTTCGAAACAGTTTCGGAAAACGCTTTCCGTGTTTCTGAAATTATAATACTATAAAGATCCGAAAAAGTAAAGCATACAAAAAGAGGCGGTCCTAAGACCGCCTCTCTCAATTTAAATCTTAAACTGCGTCGTTGTTCTGCCGGAATTCGCCCTGAGCGATGGTCGTAAGCTTTCTAAACTGCATTACGAGGTAAACCGTTCCGAGGACTACTACAAGGCCTCCGAGAAGGGATACCCAGAACTCAACGGTTCCGCCCCATACAAGGGCGATCACAAGGTAAGCTACGATGAACACTGCGCCAACCGCAAGATCCATGATAAGGTTCTTTTTCTTTTTATCCATCTTTACTGCCTCCTAGTTTCTCTTGATGAAGTTCGTGATCGACTTCTTGTTATCATACTCTCTGAATCCGAAGTAAGTGATGTATCCGAGGATAAGCAGGAGAAGTACCCAAAGTACCCAGCTGTTAGGCATGTTTGCAAGGGGCACTTCATCATCTTCAATATCCAATCCGTCGCCTGCGGGACCTGCTGCAAGTGCGGGACCTTCATCCTCGATATTCTGAGTTTCAGGCTCGGTCTCGGGTTCGGTCTCAGGCTCAGTCTCGGGCTCTGCAGGAGGAGTCTGCTCTTCTTCCTCTTCCTCGTCAACAGGTGTGGGAGGATTAGGATTTACGGGAGGAGTAACGATCTCTTCGTTGTTCTGGGCCGCCAAAACAGTAAGAGTACCGTAGGTATACTCAAATACGTAGTTAGGGTGGTTGCTCTCCGCATCACCAAGGGATCCGTAGATAGTCTTGGGTCCGGGAGTATCATCCTGGCCTATTCTCCAGAAGAACGCGGAGATAGGATCGAGACTTACTGCGTTATTTACTGTGCCGTAGAACGCGGGATCCGGTTCACCCTGGGTCTTGGTGTAGTTATTAGCTACAATGTATACGGTACGACGGGTGATGGTGAGATTACCGTCAACGGTAGTTACCGCATAGTTGTCGTTAGCGTACTTGGAAGCATCCACGTCAGCGGGAAGATTTGCCACGCTGTCGGGAACATTGGCTTTGACCGCATAAGTTCCTACGTTCTCACCCTCTGTTCTGGTGTAGGTGATGTAAAGCTCGTCACCGTCGAAGGTTTCGGTAGCAATGTTGCTGATGCCAAATACAGGATCTGCATCACCGAATACCTTGGAAGCTGCTCTGACATTAAGAGTAACTGCTTTTCTGTTTATCACAAGCTTTGCGGATGCGGAAGCGGTGAAGTCTGCTTCACTTCTTCCATCCACAAGCTGTTTCTTGTAGCTGCCGGAAGCAGTAACAATGTAAGTACCTGCATTAACTGCGCTGTTGCCTGCTGCTACGATCGCACCTTCAACATCTTTTCTGATGGTGTAGGTTATTTCTGCAATGTTCTCGGAAGAAGCGGTCACGCTGTGAGGCTGTTTGTTGTACTCTGCAAGAATTCCGTCAGCGGTGATACCTGCGAAGGTGATAACGGGCTTAGCGCTGTAGTTTGCGGTGATGGTAAATGTAGCACCGTTAGCAAGTCTCTTGTTAGCGGTATCAGCTACCGTGTATTCAACCTCTTCGGTAACCTTGTTTCCGAAATCTGCGGAAGTCCAGCCGAGGAAGTCGAAGCCGCTCTCTGCAACACCCTTTTCATATGATGCAACCTGGCCGTCAACTACGGTTACTTCATCTAACTTTTTATTGTTAAGACCCTTGAAGATTACAGTGTAAGAGTTCTTTTCAAAGTTTGCGGTTGCCACAAGGTCATATGCGGGCATGGTAGCGGGCTTGCCGTCTGTAAGGGTTTCGCCTGCAACAACGTTGCCGTCTTCGTCCTTGGTTGCCTTGGACCAGGTCCAACCGGTGAAGTGGTGACCCAACTTGTCGGGATCCTGGATGGCATCGAAGGTATAACCGAACTTAACGGTCTGGGTGTTATCGGTTAATACTCTTCCGTCAACGATATAAGTTACGGTATGAGGTGCGCCGTCTCTGTTCCACATTGCTTCAACGGTCTTTCCGTTAATATCGGAAGCGGAAACAGTGTAACTTGCTGCGAAATCGGTAAGTGTGTAAACATATTCCGCATTGTTAGTGTAGTAATTTCTGTAAGTGGTATCTGTTACAACATTGGAAGTAAGAACGGTAGGCTCATCAAGATGAACGTCTGTCTTCTTTCCCGCGCTGTAACTGTAGTCAGCATCAAATGCGCTCTTAACTACAAATTCGATAGAATAGTTCTTGTAGTTAGGCTTGTATGCTGCGGTGTAATGTGCTTCACCTTTAACGGTGTAAGTCTCGCCGGGCTTCCATGCTTCAGACTTAACCAGTTCGTAAGTAAAGGTGTCATCTTCACCCTTAGGTGTGATTTCGGGCATCGTAAAGGTGTCGCCGTAATTCTTGGTGAAGGTATGAGTCTTATTCTGCTCCTTATCTTCAAAGGTAACAGTGTAGGTGTTAACCGTTCTGGTTACTGTAGCGTTAACTACTGTAGTACCGGTAATGTTATTGTATGTATTGTCCCAACCTGTAACTGTGTAACTGTACTGGCCGGCATTCTCCTGACTGTTGTAAAGTTCCTCTGCAGTAGGAAGTTCGGGAGCGGTTGCTCCGGTTCCGTATGCGATATTCTTACGGGTTGTAGTCTTAGTATCGTAAGTGGAACCGTCAGCTTCCTTGTAAATGATGTTAAAGGTTACATCGTATGTATTAACTGTTCTGGTCTGATCAACGGTAACCTTGGTATGGTTTGTGATCACTGCATCAGCTGCCACAGACCATGCGGTACCCATTGTGTAACTGTAATGAGCATCAGCGGCCTCTGCTGCGGGGATCTGAGGATACTGCTGTTCGCCGTAGGTAGCGCCGTGGTTAACACTTACTTCGCCGACCTTTACTTCATCATAACTGCCGGTAGCATCCTTCTTAACAACATAGAAGGAAACGGTGTATACGTTCAGGTCGTAATTAACAAATGTTTCAAGATCTACTACGCCCTTAACGGTAAGGGTGTCTGCCCACTGCCATTCAATATCCTGTTCGGTATGGCCTTCCCAGCCAAGCACAGTGTA
>JAEEGL016915397.1_pt1 | contig 27408 bp, 16 predicted proteins | sample 9134231 | NCBI WGS metagenome assembly JAEEGL01 (sample SAMN16246548, study PRJNA631951) | gut metagenome | biome: gut microbiome; feature: rumen; material: fiber-attached | host: Bos | place: Iran: Karaj | collected 2018-10
AGGTCACGAGGCACACCATCGATAAGAGTCAAGTATGAACCGCCCCAAGTAGAAGCACCACCAGGAACGAATGCTAGGAGGTCCGAGAGAGGATATGTGAGATAATCTTTCTCAATAACATCTCGGTAACTCATTGTCGACACACCCACAAGAGCCTCATCAGCATTGACCTCACGGAAGGCCAACATAACTTTAGCGGGCTCAGTGAGCTTTGCCGAGTCGGGAGTTGCGGCTACGGTTGCTTCTTCTTGTGCCATAGCTACATTGGCTGTGCACAAGGCTGCCGCAAGATATTTATACTTACTAATTTTCATATTCTACAATCAATTGTATTTACCAACCTGGGTTTTGAGCAAAGTCTTCATACATGTAGACTTGGCTTTCGAGAATTGGGAACCAATAGTGCTTTGTTCCTAAATTACGCGTCAAGAGCGTCTCTTCGTGCCAGCCTTTCACTTCGGCATCGCGTGGATCATTGGTCTTGTACCACTCATCATCATATACACGAGTAAACTCTTGCGAAGTTTTGGTTGTGTATGGTTTTTCGGTGAGTAGCAACCAACGCTGAATATCGTTGAAGCGGAAGCCTTCGAATGCAAGTTCGCAAGCACGCTCACGACGAACTTCGTCCATAAACTTCTGCTGCGAAGCTGCGTAACCAGCGTCAACATGGCCCGCACCTACGCGATCGCGAAGCGTGTTGATAGCCTCTTCGGCAGTCTTAGAGAATGAGTTTGCTTTATACGAAGCGCCACTTACTGCAGCACCAGCTTCGGCATACATAAGGTACACATCGGCTACGCGCATATATGGCAAATAGCTTTCGAAACCTTTACCCCAGTCGTCGGTTACACGATCGACTTTGTTGCCCGTGTGTGGCACAAGTTTCTGGCAGAAATAACCCGTACGACTTGCATTTGTTACATCACGCATGATACCGTCAGTGTACAACGTTGCATACTGCTGATCGACAAAATCTTCGGTAGCATCTTGGTCGATGAAACGTTCGCCATCGAATACAATATCGTGATAGAAACGTGGGTCACGATTTTTGAATGGGTGAGTTGGGTCGAAACCGCTGTTCGGGTCGTCGAGTGGAAGGCCATTAGCCATACCATATGCATAGTTAACATAGTTGGCTGTAGGCACTTGGCAGAAACCGCCATAGAACAATCCGTTCACATTTGAGCCCCAGCTTACAGCGAAGCCCCAACGAGCATCGTTAGCTTGATTGAATCGTGTACCGCGCATCATAGCCTCAACAGTACCTGGCTGCTTGAAGTTCTGACCAACTGTGTAAAAAATGTCCGAATAGCAAGAGTTGGTAGTCTTCTTACGGTCGTGATGGTAGAGAGCGTCGAAGTCGTCTGCTGGATAGTATTCAGCGAGTGAGTAAGGCGATTCGCCATTCTCTATGAGCGCAAGGCTCTGACCAAGATATTCGGCAGCTTGCTTAGCATATTCGGTGTTGTAGTTATAGGTCTCTTTACCACCTACTTTTGCACCTACATTATTAAGCGGACTTGCAGCCCAAAGCATAATCTTACCTGCGTATGCAAGAGCAGTAGCCTTGGTGATGCGGAGTTGGTTTGCACCGAGTGTACGCTTACCTACGGTCGACTTATCCCAATCGTTAGGGAGGAGCTTAGCAGCAGCCTCGAAGTCGGCAGCAGCCTTCTTAGCACAATCGGTAAAAGATTCGCGTGGGAAGGTGAATGTTTCAGATGCATCGAGAGCACGGTCGAAGTAAGGCATACCACCAAACCAAACCATGAGTTCCTCGTACCACCAACCACGGAAGAAGAGAAGTTGACCTTTTACGAAGTCACGTTCCTCATCAGTAGCATCGGTCATAAGGCCTTGCTCCAAAGCTTCAAGACCGAGGTTAGCTTTACGGATGCAGTACCACGAGTCGTTCCAGATGTGGTGCTTCATACGGTCTTTTGATTTAACATCATCGTTGTTACCATAGAGGAAGCAGAGGTTACCACCCCAAGAGGTGTAGTATGCCTTGAAGTCGCCTTTATCCATCTTCGACGTAACGTAGAAGTCGGCGTTGTTGAGCGTAAGGATTTCGTCCTCACCCCAGTTGAAGGTAGTATTCCAATAGCAGCATGTCTTGTGAGGGATGCTGTTATACATCTGCTCAACAAAGCCTTGGAAATTTTCAAAGTTTTTGAATGCCTCCTCCGGATTCACATCTGAGTCAGGCTCTTTGTCGAGATAATCCTCGCACGATGAGAGGCTGCCCATTACGAGCGCTGCCGAAAGGACGGCGAATATTGATTTATATAATTTCATTGCTTTCCGGTTATAAAGAGAATTTCAAACCTAAGTTTACACGCTTAACCGTAGGATATTGACCAGTGTTTGATGCACCAGCGAAGTTCGACTCGCGGTCGTCAGGCATCTTGGTCCATACCCAAAGGTTGTTACCACTTACGAAGAGCTTGAGGTCTTTGATTGCGAGCTTGCCAACATTAACCTTAGCGAAGGTGTATGCAAGTTCGGCGTTCTTCAAACGAAGATAAGAGCCATCGTAGAGGAACTGAGTACCAGTAGAATACTGTTCTGTACCCCAACGTGGTGTGGTTACTTCAGCACCACGATGATCGTCGGACCACCATGTTCCGTTGTCGTATACGTTGTTGAGCTGGCTACCGAATGAAGTAAGGCCAACTTCACGTGTTACATTGCTTACGCCATAGAACTGAACGAAGCAGCTCCATCCTCTCCACTCCATACCGATAGTAGCATTGTAGGTGTTTTGAGGAACATCTGAGTAGCCCCAAGGTGCCTGGTCGTCGCTTGTGATTTTACCATCACCATTGAAGTCGATGAGATAGTAGTCGCCAAGGAGTTTTTGGTTGTCGTTCACGTCGTATTTCGGGCTTGCCAAAAGATCATCATAGCTCTGCATGAAACCAGCGTCGAGGAATGAGCGGGTTTGACGAATAGCGTAGCCTGCTGTCTTGCGATAGTCGGGCAAGAGTTGAGCATCGTCCATCTTCTGAATTTCGTTCTCGGCATGAGTATAGTTGAGGTTTGCCCATGCGCGAATACCGTTGCTGAAATTCTTATTGAGGCGCACCTCAATTTCGTAACCTTTATTGTGAATCTCGCCAAGGTTAGCAGCTACTGCAGGCTGTCCAAAGTATGCAGGTACTGCACGACCAGCGGCTGTCACGTATACATTCACACGCTTATCTCTAAATACATCTACACTACCAGCCACAAGACCATCGAGGAACGAGTAGTCGAGACCAAAGTTGAGCTTGCGAACAGACTCCCAATGAACATCGGGGTTACCCACACTTTCCTCACGGTACCATTGATATGGACTGGCAGAGCCATGAGGTTCACCCATTTCGGATTTACCAGGTCTCTCATCACCACCATTACCACCAATTGCCCATTGAGATACATAGCCGAAACGTGGAGTACCCTTATCATCACCTACTTCACCATACGATGCACGTAGCTTCAAGTAGTCGATAATCTTATTATCCTTCAAAGTCTGCATAAAATTCTCTTCGGTGATAGTCCAACCGATAGCACCCGACTGGAAGAAGGCAAGACGATAATCTCTTGAGAACTTCTCAGAACCATTGTATGCACCATTATACTCGAAGAAGTATTTCGATGCCCAATCGTATGTTACACGGAACACCCAGTCTTCACGGTGCGAAGGAATACCATTACCTTGGTTGTACTCTTGGCGCTGGAAAAGTCCCATGGCCGTAACGTTGTTCTGACCGAATGAGTTGCCGTAGAATATCTGCGCTTGATATTGTAGGTTACGTGAGGTATTCCAATCTTGAACCGAACCAGCGTCGGTGCTCCACTTGATACCAGCTGCATAGTCGTAGCCATTGTAACGCTCGGTAGACTCTGAATTCTGACGTACACCAGTGTAAGGATTTATCCACGTATGTTGCGCGTTATGGTAGAGGTCGTTAATACCAAAACCAGTAGAAACGAAGGTGTTATCCCAAGATATAGAACCATGGAGTTTCAAGCCTTCGAGCAGGAACTTCAAATCCTGGTCGAGAGTAAAGTCGGTTGTGATGCGAGTGGTAATGTTCTTCTGTATACCGCCCAATGCAATCTTCTCTGGAGAGTTCGTCACATTCGCCTTGCCAGTTCCTTCGTATCCCCAAGAGCCATCGGCATACTTAGGCAAATAGACGTCAGGAGCAATGTTATAAGCACCTGCCCAGGTCTGAGAGAACTGCCAGTCGCCAATTGACGAATAACCACCGTATGTAGTCTTCTGTATACCTGTGTTACCAGCCAAGTTGACTTTGAACAATGTGGTAGGAGTCAAGTTGAAGTCGAGGTTCGAACGAACACCCACCTTGTTGTAACCAAAACCAGCAGTATAGTTACGATCCGACTCAAACTCCTTGAAAAGGTCGCCCTCGTGTACGAAGTCGGCCGAAGCAAAATACTTCACGAACTTGGTACCACCCGATACGTTTACGTTGGCATTGTAGGACATTGCATGTTTTTTGAACAAGTAGTCCTGCCAGTCAACGTTCGGATAACGTTCGATCTGTTCTTGAGTTGTTTGGTTACGATACTGATTGATAAACTCTTGCGAATTCATCGCATCCCAAGCACCTGGGTTGATGTTCATTTCGTGCTGAATAGCAGTATTGCGCTGCATAAGAGCATCGTATGCATCGAGTTTACCAGGAAGTTTAGAAACCATCTTCAAAATGGCGTTAGCTGCTACGTTTACGTGTGCCTTACCCTCTTCACCACGTTTAGTAGTAATAAGTATGACACCGTTAGCACCTTCCACACCATAAACTGCGGTTGCCGATGCGTCTTTGAGCACAGAGATATTTGCTACAGACGCCATGTCGACACTCGCCATATCACGCTTAACACCATCGACGAGTACCAATGGATCGGTATAGTTCGTGGTAGAACGACCACGGATGACGATGTTAATAGTCTCTTCACCAGGAAGACCAGAACTCTGAGTGGTGATAACACCAGGTAGGTTACCCGTGAGGGCTGCGCCTACGTTAGAGATACCAGCTGCACGCTCGAGTACCTCACCTGTGGTTTGGGTGATAGCGCCCACAACCGAAGCTTTCTTCTGCTGACCATAACCAACGATGATGACTTCGTCAAGCTCTTTGGTATCGTCCTTCAATGTTACATTGTAGTTAGCCCCAGCACCAACAGTCACTGTTTGGTTATCAAAGCCGACAAACGAGAACTTTAGCTGAGTACCTTCAGGAACGCTAAGTGTGTACTTACCGTCGAAATCGGTAACCGTACCACCACCAGCTGCACCTTGAATCATGACAGCCACACCAGGCAGCGGGTTGCCATCAGAATCGACAACTTGACCCGACACCTTTGTCTGAACCTGTGCTAAAGCCATTCCTGCCGACAAGCCAATGGCCGTGGCAAGAACTAACCCTCTCCGCATAGGTCCGTAGAAGTGAAAGATTTTCTTTTTCATGGAAAAAAGGTTAATAATAAAAATTGTTTATTTGGTTGCATATAAGCCTATTGTAGTACCGGTGAAGCCACCAGCATTTGCTGTGGAGAGCGGTCGAGCAGCAAGCGGCTCGCCTACTTTGTTCCACTTGTCGCCACCAGTAGAGTATGCAAACGAGAACGTAGCTCCGTCTGACGTAATCTGAAGCTTCACATTCTTTGCATCTGCGCCAACTTTCTCAGCTGCCACAACCTCATCACTTTCGCCATCAACCTTGTGAAGCTTAATGGCCTTCTTGCCATCGAGCAAACCAACGGTGATGTAGTAGTGATGCCTCTCATCTTTGAAGAGTATCATACCGGCTTCTTCTGTGCCGCGTGGCTCAAAACAGATGTCGGTAGAGCAGGTGAATTTATGGTGATGAAGTACACGAGCCACAAGCGAAGGTGTGCAACGCTGCGAAGCACGCAATGTGTCGCAACGCAAACGAAGCACTCCGCCGTCTACTTCATAGTGACCAGCAGCAGCACCGCGCAACGTAAGCCAATCATAGCCGAGCGTATCGCCATCGAACGTTTCGGTATAGCCAAAGTTGCCAAGGCGCGAATTGCTCTCTACGCTTACGCCTTTGCGCTCGCATATCATACTTACAAGTTCGTCGCCCTCGGTAATGACCGGATAACCATCTTTGGTCCAACGAACGGGCATCATAAATGTCTCGCGACCTAAATTCTCGTATCCAAAGCCACCATCAAGCGGACGGCAAGCAAGGAACACTGCCCACCAATCGCCTTCTACAGCCTGAATAAGGTCTGCATGTCCAGCGCAAGTGATAGGATAGTCGCGATTAGGGTCAAGGTGACGCTGAGTGAGTATTGGGTTATTCTTCCAAGGTTTGAATGGACCCATCGGGCTGTTAGAGGTAAATATCACCTCCGAGTGGTTAACACTCGTGCCGCCTTCGGCATCCATCAAATAGTATTTACCATTTATTTTATAGATATGCGGACCTTCAATCCAGATTGGCTTCTCTTCTGGGCGGCAACCTTTATCTATAAGTGCCGGACGTGGACCATACGTACACTCCTTTTCAACGTCGAAACGCTGAATACGTATTGAGCGGTGACCATCGTATTCTGCAGGATAGGTAGGCTCATCATTATTTACAATGTATGCACTACCATCTTCATCGAAGAAGAACGAAGGGTCGATACCCGTAACTTCTGGAAGATATACAGGGTCGGACCAGTTGCCAGAGAATGGATCTTTAGTCTTCACAAAGAAGTTGCCCGCACCTACGTTTGTAGTAATCATATAATAGGTCTCGTTGTGCGGATTGTAGGCAAGCGCCGGAGCAAAGATGCCACCGCTAACATGCTGCGGTTGCAAATTCTGCAACTGCGATTCGCGGTTGAGCACATGACCGATTTGCTTCCAATTCACAAGGTCGCGGCTATGGAAGAGGGGCACACCCGGGAAATATACGAAAGTCGACGTAGCCAAAAAGTAGTCACCTTTGCCGTTTGTGCAGATTGACGGGTCGCTATACCAGCCCGGCAATATTGGGTTATAAAAACTTGCAGCCGATGGCAACGGATTGTTGTTGTAGAAATCGTCGTTGCCCTGATAACTAAAGTTGTCAAATAGCGCCCAATTGTCAGCACAAGAATTACTCTCACACGACGTTAGCGCCGCAAGAGAACCAAATGCCGCCACAGTGAGCGCCACATTTTTTACATTCATTTTCATTTGTTGGGTTAAAATTTGTTTGATGCACACTTGCTCATTGTTTCAAAATCGCGCACGAACAAACGTTCGTACACAATTTTTAACACTACGAAAATAGACCTAATATTTGCGGGGCAAAGACACTTATGTTACACATGCATTCAATTATGAAACATCATCAATTGCGTAACATAAACACATGTTTGATGTAACAAAAACAACATTGTTGATATTCGTACACGAAACAAAAACTGAAACAATAATTAACAACTACAAGAAAAAAAGTAACTTCGCACTGTTAACGAACCTAAATATGTATTTGACTTATCGCTTCAAAAACTGCTATTCATTTTTACTGATAATCTTACTATTAATAGTAACGCTACCAGCCTCAGCAACTATTTTGAACACAAAAAATGGTCTGCCATCGTCACTCATCAACGATATAAAGCAGACAAGCGATGGCTACGTATGGATAGCTACTGAAGACGGCCTCACACGTTACGACGGTGCAAAATGCGAAACATATTACCACGTAGCCGACGACAGCACTTCGCTCGCCAGCAACTACACTCGCCTCTGCTTCGAATCGCAAAATCATAATATATATATAGGTGGATTGCACGGCGTCATGCAATACGACAAAGAGCACGACAACTTCCGCAACGTACGTTTGGTGCTGCCTAATGGCCTTGTTGTAGCGGCATTCATCACTGGCATTGTACAACTCAGCACGGGCGATATTTACATAGCTACATCGGGACACGGACTTTTCAAAATGCGCGATGGTGCTACCGAAGCCAAGCAACTCGACGGATTCACAGGCTATTACATAAATAGCATCATGGCCGACCACCACAACAATGTCTGGATTTCTACCACCGACCGCGGCAACACGCGCATCAGCGAGAACGGCTTCGTATACATAGTGAAAACCGAAGGCAATGCTGCCATTAGTACATTCTGCGAAACGCCCGACGGCAATGTATACGCCTCCAGCAACAGCCGAGGCATAATGCGCTACAATGCCGCTACCGACATCTTCGAAACGATAAACACCGCCACCATAGGTCTCAACGTCATGACGCTCTACCCGATCAACAAGCGCATACTTATAGGAACTGACGGCAACGGCATAAAGGAGTTCAACACGCAAACAGGCATAACTTCTACGTTCGACATGGGCGCGTTGCCTTTCGACACCCACAAAGCCAAGGTTCACTCCATAATGGCCGATAGCTGGGGAAGTCTTTGGATTGGACTCTTCCAACGCGGCGCGGTCATCATTCCGCAAAACACCAATAAGTTCGACTACATTGGTTGTCTGTCGACCATGCGCAACCTCATCGGCTCCAACTACGTGTCGCAATTGCTCTACGCCAAAGACGGCAAACTCTACGTAGGCACCGACAACGATGGCATCTACGCCGTCGACTCGAAAACGTGGAACTCCACGCACTACACTCAGCCAAACACCACTATGAGTCTCGCATCAGACATCAATGGCAATGTGTGGATAGGTACGTTCAACGAAGGTCTTTGGCATCTCAACATACATACGGGCACTCTCACTCGCACACCACTTCTGCACAACGCCAATGGTCAATCGCCTTCGATAAACGCCATTATGCCCGACGACTTTGGAAATATATATATAGGTACGATGGGACAAGGTCTATATATATACAACATAAAAACGCAGAAGCTAAAGCAATACGAATATTGCACTGGCATCGACTATACGCCATACATAAATAAGCTACACAACAATTGGATTAGCAGTCTTTGTCTCTATGGAGATAAGTTATTTATAGGTACGCAAGATGGCATTGGCTGCCTCAACACCAAGACAGGCGACTTCATGTCGGAAATGCGTGTGAATCGAATTTTGCCCGACTACACCATAATAGATCTCACTGCCGACAGCTGCGGATACATTTGGGCTGCCACCAACAAAGGTCTGATTCGCATAAACGCCGAAACTGCCGAAACGCAAAACTTTGAACTCAACAAAGGCATGGCGCACGAGGTGTTTATGGCTACCATCTGCGACCACAAGGGCAACATCTGGGCAACATCGTCGCACGAACTTCTGCATATCGACTCTCGCTCGCTCAACGTGACTTCATACTACGAGCAAGACGGCATCATAACTACCGAATTTGCCAAACGCTCAGCCACTATCACGCCCGACGACCACATATTCTTCGGTGGCACCGATGGCATAACGCACTTCAGTACCAACGATGTTTCTACCTACAGTCAACCGCCTATGATCAAGATAGCCGACCTCTATTTGAGAGGTCAGCGAGTGCTGAGTTCTACCACATCGGGGCGATACAAAGTGAAGCGCGACACAGATGGACAATACTACGACCTCAACTACAACGACAATTCGTTCGTAATAGAACTAACTACGCTGCAATTCATTCCGCAGCCACACATGTCGTATAGCTATACCATAAATAACGAGCCTCCTATCGACGCTGGTAGCGGCATCAACCGTATTTCGCTGCGCAACATCGCCCCAGGGCAATACAACATAACTATCGTTGGCGAAAACAACGGCCACCTCTCCGACCCAATAACTATAAATATAGTAGTGCATCCGGCGTGGTGGAACACTTGGTGGGCGCGCATCTTCTACTTTGCTTTAGTATTTATGCTCCTCGTACTCTTCGTTCGCCTAAACAGAATGCGTCGACGCACCAAAGCGCAACTCGTACATACGCTGCACACTCAACAGCTGCGCGAAGCTAAAATGCAGATGTTCACCGACATAGCTCACGAAATACGTACGCCGATGAGCCTCGTAATATCGCCGCTCAACAACCTCATGGCGAACGATAGTGATGCCTCGCGACAGCAGAACTACAATATTATATATCGCAACACGCAACGCATATTGCGCCTAATGACTCAAATTCTTGATATTCAGAAAATAGACGCCGGCAAAATGGAGATGCATTTCTTTCCAACCGTTGTCAGCGACATAATTAGCGACGTATGCACCACATTCGACTTTGAAGCGCGCGCTAAGAATATTACGCTCACTACCGACACCAAGCAAGTAGAAAGCACTGTTATTGAAGTAGATACGCGCCATTTCGACAAGATTCTTACTAACCTCATATCTAACGCTATAAAATATACGCCAGCCGATGGAAATATCGTGGTGCGCGCATACATAGGCCAATGCCCCGACCGCGATGGCGATAGCTACATCATAGAAGTGGAAGACTCGGGCAATGGTTTCACTCCCGACGAAGCCGCTCACCTCTTCGACCGTTTCCACCGCTCGCCTGATGCCGTAAATAGCGGAACTGTTGGCTTTGGCGTTGGTCTCGACCTCACACGCACGCTCGTCGAACTGCACCATGGCACTATCAAGGCACTCAACTGCCCTACTCACCGAGGCGGTCTCATGCGCATCTGTCTGCCATATACGCCTAACGAAGTTGCTGAAACAGAACCAACCACCACCGACGCCGCCGATGAAGAATCCACTTCGACCGACACCGCCAAAGGCCGCCGACCGAAATACACCATCCTTTTCGTCGACGATGATAAGGAGATTTGTAAATACGTATGCAAAGCTGTGGGTAGCAAACAGTACAACATAATTACATGCCACAATGGTCAAGATGCACTAAACGTACTGCTCAGCCAAGAGGTTGACATTGTGGTAACCGACGTCGTGATGCCTCAGATGGATGGCTTCACACTCTGCCGCAACATCAAGAACAACATCAATATCAGCCACATACCTGTAATTATACTTACATCGCGCAGTGCCGACACAGACCGCATAGAGAGCTACGAAAATGGTGCTGATATTTACATAGCCAAACCTTTCAACACCGAAGTGCTCCTAGCCAGCATCCGTAGCCTTATTTCGCGCCGCGAGAAAATCCGTGCCGACAAGGTGGCAAAAGACATAGTTATGACGCAAAAAAATTCCGCCGAACCAACTCTCGACGAAAAACTCCTCAAGCGCATAACAGACATGATAAATAAAAACGTCAAAAATCCAGATTACAGCATCGAGGATCTTGCAAACGACGTTGGTATTAGCCGCGTACACCTACACCGCAAGATGCGCGAATTAACGGGCCTTACTACACGCGATTTTGTGCGCAACGTACGTATGGAATATGCTGGCGAACTTCTCCGCGACAAGAAATACGAGGTAGGCGAGGTGGCCATAATGACCGGCTACTCCACCACGAGCTACTTCAGTCAAGCGTTCAAAGCACACTTTGGCATCTCGCCAAGCATGTATATAGCCAAATACAAAAAGGAGAAGGAAGAGCCAAAAGAATAGACAAAGCTCCCGCAAAGACGCTTGTATGCATAAAAAACGAACACAGATAACTCAGATTTATGATTGACGCAGACGGGAAATCTGTGCAAATCGTTCTAAACCTGTGTTATCTGTGCTCTATAAGTATTACTTACCGAGATGCTTCTCTTGCGTAATGCACTGAGGAATCTCCTCGGCATAGTGCGAAACAAAAATCAGTGTTACGTCAGCGGCTTTGCAATAGTGCTCGATGATATTTTCTACAACGCGTTTCTTTCCAACGTCTACGCCGTGCATAGGTTCATCGAGAATCACGAGTTGCGGCTGCTTTACAAACACGCGTGCAAGCAACACAATGCGCTGTTCGCCATACGAAATCTTCAAGAAACTGCGCTCAGCTAAATATTCGCAATGGAAAGCCTTTAGCCATTTGCGAGCTATCTCGAGTTGCTCTCGTTGTGGCACATGGTTTAGTCCGATGGTATCGAAGAAACCCGAGGCAGCCACACTGAGGCAATCTATATCGTCGCGATAATACGTATGCAAATCGGGCGAAATGTAGCCTATACGGTGTTTTATATCCCAAATGCTCTCGCCCGAACCGCGCTTACAATCAAAAAGCGTTATGTCGTTAGCGTAGCTCTGAGGATTGTCTCCACATATCAAACTCAGCAACGTAGACTTACCAGAACCATTCGGTCCAAGCAGCGCCCACTTCTCGCCGCACTTAATTGTCCAATTGACGTTTTCTAATATTTTATGACCGAAATAGCTAACATTCACATTATTGAGCTGCACAACCTTCTCGTAGTTAGCGATATCGGCGCTACTTAGTGGTTGAGGCAACGTTTTCACTTCGCAATCGCAGAAGTCGGGGAAAACCATCTCCACCAACTTGTTGTTGTTGATGAAGGCATCGTTTTCATACGTACCCAACACATTCATGTCCTTAGTGGCTATTATCGTCTCTATCCAGTTTGGAATTTCTCGATGATCAGCCAACACAAGTATCACCTGAATGTTGGAATCTTTGGCAAGCGAGCGAAGAAGTTCGTCCACCTTATCGCGCGAGTCGGCATCCAATCCTATGTACGGATTATCGATGATGAGCAAGCGCGGATTTTGCAGCAGATGCTTAATTAGCATAACCTTGCGAAGTTCGCCACTCGAAAGATTTATGAGCCTTTTGTCAATAATCTCCCTCAAGCCAAACTCAGCATATTTACAATTCTCAACCTCATCAGGCTGCATCTTCAAGATGTCGCTGACGAATTTCGAATCGTCGGTCTCGGTTGTGTTCCAGCGCTGCTGATAGTAGCTCACGCTGTTGGATGTCATATCGTAGATATTTCTAAACGATACGTATGCAATCTTCATTCGTGGCATACGTAGTCCGTTGATGCTTACGAATGCATGACCAGAACGCAATGGCACTTCGCCCAACATAATATCTACAAGTGTAGATTTGCCCGAACCGTTAGCTCCAACAATAGCCACCGATTCGCCTTCAGCAATCTTTATGTTGATTGGACGTCGAAATTGGCGTTCCTGATATATAGGCACTGCATCGCGGACAACTATCATACGAAATCGTCTTTACACAACTTTGCTAATTTACCTATTTCGCTAAATATTGAAAAGAAAAAATTTATTTTGCTTCGTTTTCAAAGCTCTTATTATACTGAGTCATAGCTCGTTCGCTCATACCTACGCTTGAGAAACCGCCATCGTGGAAGATGTTCTGCATGGTGATTTTCTTGGTGAGATCTGAGAACATGGTGATGCAGAAGTTTGCACAATCTTCAGCCGATGCGTTGCCAAGAGGCGACATGCGATCAGAGAAGTCCATCAAGCCATCGAAACCTGCGATACCCGAACCTGCGGTGGTTGCGGTAGGCGACTGTGAAATGGTATTCACACGCACGTGACGTTCGCTACCGAAAATATAGCCGAAGCTACGACCGATAGACTCGAGAAGAGCCTTGGCGTCGGCCATATCGTTGTAGCCAAAGAGCGTACGCTGCGAAGCTATATATGTAAGAGCTACAATAGACCCCCACTCGTTGATAGCGTCCATCTGGTAGGCCGTCTGGAGCATCTTGTGGAACGAGATTGAAGAAATATCGAGGGTTTTGTTCAAGAAATCGTAGTCAAGGTCGTTGTATGTACGCTTCTTTCTTACGTTGAGCGACATACCTATGGAGTGAAGAACGAAGTCAACTTTGCCGCCAAAGATTTCCATCGATTGGCTGAAGACTTGCTTCAAATCCTCTACGCTTGTGGCATCGGCTGCGATAAGCGGAGCATTGAGGCGTTCGCTAAGTTCTTTGATTTCGCCCATACGGCAAGCTACAGCGGTGTTAGAGAGTGTTATCTGCGCACCTTGTTCTACAGCTTTTTCTGCAACTTTCCATGCTATAGAGCGGTCGTTTAACGCTCCGAAAATAATGCCTTTTTTGCCTGCGAGTAGATTTTGTACCATTGTTATCGTATTGTTTTTCAGTTAGAATTGAACGGCAAAAATACGTATTAACCCCTTGGCGCAATGTTAAATATATTTGAAAGATGGTAACGAGAGTTATAAGATGGCACTAACAGACAAAAATTTGCGCCTCTCAGAAAACAGGAAAGGGAGAATCTTGCGATTCCCCCTTCCATAACCTAACCCAAATTTATGAAAAAACTAATGAGATGAAGAAAACCTTGTCTCAAGGATCTCCACACTATCAGTGCACAATATTAACATTTTTTATCTACCAATCAACTTTTTAGCAAAATAAAATCTGTTTTCAACTGCGACAGTTCGGGCAGTTTTTGCCGCAACCGCAACCGCAATCGCCACGCCCGTTACGACGTACTCTACGAATTATTGCATACGCTACGGCAGCAATAAGTACGACGGTGACGATAACATCTTGCACACTCATAATCAATAGTTTATTTCATTTTAGGATATTATATACAAGCCACGACACAACCCACGCAAGCACTGTGGTGTAACCCACAACAAAGAGTGACCAACGCCACGGCGAATGCACTTTGCGTCGGCGGCGCTTCGACATGTGGAAGTCGTTCCAGTGTCCAGCCTCGTTTTTGATGGCAGTAAGCGTGGCCAAACACGGGAAGTAAATCAGCGTAAACGTCATGAACGACAGGACGTTAGCCTTGGTAAAGAAACGTTCGCCGTTGCGTTTTTCATTGTAAATATTACTCATCAGCGAGGCATCTTCGTCGTCTGAATGGTAGAGCACGGCGAGCGTACTCACCACAATCTCCTTGGCTGCCACACCAGCCACAAGACTCACACCCATCTTCCAGTCGAAGCCAAGCGGACGAATTACGGGCTCTATCACGCGCCCCATGCGACCAATGAGCGAATACTCCTGCGCTGCACTGCGGTAGGCAATCTCTACAGAATCTACAGCGGCACCGTGCTCCTCGGCAGAAGCAAACGTCTGTCTTTCAATATTTTCTATTGCAGATGCATAATTCTTTTCTATCTCTTCGCTCTTCGGGTAATAGCCTAAGAACCAAACGATTATCGATGCCACCATAATTATGCCACCCATCTTTTGCAAGTATTGTTTAGCCTTGCTCCACATGTTTAGGAGCGTGGTTCGCAGCGTAGGCATGCGATATTGTGGAAGCTCCATCACGAAAGGCAAGTCTTGCGTATTGAAGAGCGTGCGTTTGAAGAGCCTACACATAATTATGGCCAACACTATTCCCAATATATATATACTAAACAGCACATTACCAGCATTTTCTGGGAAGAAAGCGCCGCAGAATAGTATGTAAACTGGCAAACGCGCCGAGCACGACATAAGTGGAATGATGAGCATGGTGAGCATGCGGTTGTTGCGGTCCTCAATGGTGCGCGTGGCCATGATAGCCGGCACATTGCAGCCAAAGCCCATGATAAGCGGAATGAACGACTTGCCGTGAAGTCCCATCTTGTGCATCATTTTATCCATGATGAACGCTGCACGCGCCATATAACCCGTATCTTCCATAAAACTTATAAACAGAAAGAGTATCAATATGTTAGGCAAGAACACGAGCACGCCACCGCAACCCGAAATAATGCCATCTACGAGGAGGTCGCGCACTGGACCATCGGGCAAACTGCTGCTGACTAAGTCCGAAAACCACGACACAAACATATCTATCCAATCCATTGGATATTGGCCTATTTTGAACGTACATTCGAACATGATCCATATAACCAAGAAGAAGATAGGTATGCCCCACACACGATGCGTAAAAATATTATCAAGTCGCTGAGATAGAGTCTGTTTAGAGCTACGTTTGGCCGGTTTATAGGTCTCGTTGAGCGCGCCATCGATGAAGCTATAGCGCAAGTCGGTGACGTAGGTCTCGAGGTCGGCTATAGAACTCATCTCTTTAGCGTGGTCGCGCATAGCTACAAGTTCGTTGATAAGTGCATCTACGTCGGCGCATTTCACATTCTCGCGCACGAAATCGAGGTCGTTTTCTATAACTTTTATAGCTACGAAACGCGACAGCAAAATGGGCGATGCGTGGCAGTTCTTATCTATGAGGTTGATCATATTTACGATGAGCATCTCGAGCTCGCCGTAATTAATATGCACGCGACGCACGAAAATATCTTCGCCTTCGTAGACTTGTATAATTTTATCGAGAAGCGCCTTAGTACCAGTACCTTTCGAGCCAACCGTTGGCGCCATAGCTATGCCAATCATCTTGCCGAGTTGATCGAAGTCGAGTTGGTCACCACTCTTCTCAAAATCGTCGTACATATTGAGCGCCATCACCATGCGTTCGCCCATATCGATGAGCTGTGTGGTGAGGTAGAGATTGCGCGCAAGGTTGGTAGAATCTACAACATTGAGTACGACATCGGGGTCGTAAGTGAGGAGTTTGTTGCGGACAAAGGTCTCTTCGGGCGAATATGCCGATATGGAGTAGGTTCCTGGCAGATCGACAAACTCGAATATGTAGTTGCCGTAGGTGAACGAATTGGTTGCAGCACCGATAGTTACGCCCGAGTAGTTGCCCGTGTGCTCGTTGGTGCCGCATAGGTAATTATAGAGCGTCGTCTTACCGCAGTTTGGATTACCAACAAGCGCCACCTTAACAATCTTAGGTTCAGGATGTTCCTGCGTAGCAAATGCGCCACCGTCGGCAATGGAGAACGCCGGACGCGACAATTTCTTAGCCTCGTCGGAATCTGCATCAGCCACCTCGACGAGGTGAGCCTCTTCGCGCCTTAGCGACACGAAGTAATCCATAATTTTATACTCAATTGGGTCGTTGAGCGGCGCGTTGCGAATGGCCGTTACCGTTTTGCCGCGCACAAAGCCCATCTCTATAATTCTCTTACGAAAGGCACCAGCGCCTGCCACAGACACTATCACAGCCGAGCGCCCAGTACTTAAATCAGACAGTTTCATCTAACTTTTGCTATACTCTTTTTCAGCCTGCGAGTTACTAACTACTTTGCTATTTATCAATAAATCTTTTTAGGTAAATACATATATATTTAGCATATACATATATCACTATTACTCAACACATTACACCTCACAACCCACATATTTTTCACTCATTCAATACCTATTTTTAGTTATGGTGACGGGTCGACGTATGCAGAACTTAGCACTTATATCTCCAAAACTTACCGCTATTTTTGCGGCATGGAGAAAGCAAATCTGTTGGACTATTTGCCCACATCGAAGAAGGAAGTTGAGTTGCGCGGTTGGAGCGAACTCGACGTGATACTTTTTACTGGCGATGCATACGTAGACCACCCGTCGTTTGGCGCAGCGGTAATCGGTCGCACGCTCGAAGCTACGGGAATGAAGGTGGCCATTGTGCCGCAACCCAACTGGCAGGACGACCTCCGCGACTTCAAGAAACTCGGCCGCCCGCGCTATTTCTTCGCTGTGTCGCCTGGCGCTATGGACTCCATGGTGAACCACTACACCGCTGCCCGTCGCCGCCGTTCCGACGACGCTTACACTCCTGGAGGTCGCTCTGGCGCTCGCCCCGACATGCCTTCTATCGTATATACAAAGATTCTGAAAGAGCTCTTTCCCGACGTACCTGTTGTGCTTGGCGGCATTGAGGCATCGCTGCGCCGCACCACGCACTACGACTATTGGGAAGACCGCCTGCGTCCGTCGATTCTTGTGGAGTCGGGCGCAGATTTGCTTGTGTATGGTATGGGCGAACTACCGCTCACCGACATTGCTAAACTCCTACAACGCGGCGTGCCGTTTAGCTCGCTACGCAATATCCCGCAAATTGGCTTTCTACAACCCATCGACGAGCCACTGCCCAAGCAGAAACATTGGGAGACCATAGAGCTGCATTCTCACGAAGAATGCTTACGTAACAAGGTGGCTCACGCCGAAAATTTCAAGCATGTAGAAGAGGAATCGAACCGCAAACATGGCGCACGTCTCACACAGCAAGTCAGTGAAACCGAGCGCCTTGTGCTCAATCCTATGTATCCGCCTATGAGCGAAGCACAAGTCGATGCCTCGTTCGACCTTCCATATACACATCTGCCCCACCCGCGCTATGCCGGCAAAGGCGACATACCAGCCTACGAGATGATAAAATTCTCCATCTGCCTACATCGCGGATGCTTCGGCGGCTGTAGCTTCTGCACCATCTCGGCACATCAGGGCAAGTTCATCGCATCGCGCAGCGAACGCTCGGTGATGAAGGAGGTGCAGAAGGTGGTCAAACTGCCCGGATTCAAAGGCTATCTGAGCGATTTGGGTGGACCGAGTGCCAATATGTATGGTATGCGCGGTAGAGACGAAAAACTCTGCGAGGTTTGCCGCCGCCCGTCGTGCATTTTTCCATCGGTATGTAAGAATATGAATACCGACCACACGCGCCTCATAAACCTCTACAAGGCCGTTGATGCATTGCCAGAGGTGAAGAAATCGTTCATTGGCAGTGGCGTTCGCTACGACATACTTATGAACGACAACGCCACACCCGAAGAGGCTCGCTCGCACAAACTCTACACCGAGGAACTCATTGCGCACCACGTCAGCGGACGACTGAAGGTGGCGCCCGAACATACCTCTAAAGCGGTGCTCGACATTATGCGCAAGCCGTCGTTTGAACTATTCTATAAATTCAAGAAAGAGTTCGACGAGATAAACTGTAAATACAAACTAAATCAGCAGATTATACCATATTTCATATCGTCGCACCCTGGTTGTCACGACGTAGATATGGCAGAACTTGCAGCCGAGACCTCCGCGCTCGACTTCAAACTTGAGCAGGTGCAAGACTTCACGCCCACGCCAATGACGGTATCGACTACAATTTACTACACTGGCGTGCATCCGTATACACTAAAACCCGTCTACACCGCCCACACACCCGACGAAAAGAAGCGCCAACGCATGTTTTTCTTCTGGTACAAACCCGAAGAACGCCAGCGCATACAGATGGCTCTGCGCGCAATGAACCGCCGCGACATAGAAGAGCGACTCTTCAGCCAGAAGATCAATAATTACGAATCATCGAAGCCAAAGCAAGAGTTTCGCCAACCCGAAAAGCCGAAGCCTCAAAAGGATTTTGGTGCGAAGAAATCCTATGGCAACAGCAACTACGGCAAGCATGAGAAGCGCCGTAAATGGTGAATGACTACGAATCTTGGAAATAGTCAATTACAATGTCCGTAAATAGAGAAATTCTTCGTTTGGCTGTACCCAATGTGGTGTCGAATCTTACGGTGCCACTGCTTGGCTTGGCCGACGTAGCTATTGCGGGTCGCATAGGTAGCGATGTTGCCATCGGCGCACTCTCTGTAGGCACTATGGTTTTCAACCTCGTCTATTGGAATTGCGGATTCTTGCGTATGTCCACAAGTGGACTGACGGCACAGAGTTTTGGCGCACAACATTGGGTTGAATGCAAGCGGCTATTGGTTCGCAGCATAGCTATGGCATTGGCTCTCGCATTGGCATTGCTACTTATTCGCAACCCACTGACGCACATATCTCTACGTATTATCGATGGCGATGCCGATGTGCTTGCTTTAGCGCAGCGCTACCTCAACATTCGATGGTTTTCCGCGCCTGCCGACATTGCTCTTTTTGCCTTCAATGGTTGGTTCATAGGTATGCAAGATTCGCGCACGCCAATGGTTATTGCCATCGTTGGAAACCTTATAAATATTGGGCTAAACATATTTTTGTCGATCCACTTAGGTTGGGGCATCGAAGGCATAGCTACGGCAACGGTTGTTGCGCAATATCTGTCGGTGATTATGGCGCTGAGCGTATTTCTGTGGCGCTACTCTCACCGCTTGGGACGCATCTCGCTGGGTGACTGCTTCGATAGCAATTCTATGCGACGCTTCTTCAGCGTGAATGGTCACATTTTTCAACGTTCGCTTTGCATCGTGACAGCATTTTTCATACAGACATCCGTTTCTTCGCGTTTCGGTGCTACTACGCTGGCTGCCAACGCATTGCTGATGCAACTTTTCACGCTTTTTAGCTACTTGCAAGATGGTCTTGCCTACGCAGCCGAAGCTCTTTGCGGACGCTATCTCGGTGCGCACGATTTTGTTCGATTACGCAGCGTGGTTAAACGTCTTGCGCTGATAGGCGGCGTGGTTATGGTACTTTATGGCGTTGTTTATGCAGTAGCGTGGCGACCAGTGCTGATGTTTTTCGAACCTACCCAAGCAGTGCTTGACGTAGCCTCGCATTACATTGGTTGGGCAATTGCCGTTCCGCTTGTTGGCACTTTGGCGTTCTTGCTCGATGGCGTACTTATTGGCGCCACTCAAGTTCGCACGCTGCGCAACTGCACATTCATTGCACTCGCATCATACGTATGTATGCTCGCCATAACTATTCCAACCATCGGGAACACTGGCATTTGGGTTTCGTTTCTCATATTTATGCTTATGCGCGGCGCGCTGCTTGTGAAACCAACGTACAAAATGACCTCTGGAAATTGAATCTCGACGGATGTCAATTGAGTTTTTTGCGCATTCGTTGGTTAATTCTGAGAGAGTTCTGTGGTTAATTCTGATTTTCAATTTACATTTGCTAACGTTTTCCTCAGGTATTGAGTGCAAGGTTATTATAACTAAGACGATACCATTCCGCTTTAGATAATTCCTCCAAACCTGAGTAAAGCCATCTTGTAGCTAAACCTTTTATTTCCAAATACGAACAATGAACAAAAAACGTATTCTATTGTTACTGATGTTGTGGGTAGTAGCCCTTTCAGCATCGCAGACGGCGTTTGCCGAAGGAACTGTTACCAAAGTAAAATACCCCGTAAAAGGCTACCGAAATTTCTGGGAAATTGGCGTTTCGCCAGACGTTTTCAAAGTATTTTCCTCCGATAGTGAAACTAATGCTGTTGATGTCCAAATATTCACAATGATTCATGGTTGCCAAATCATACCGCAATTGTTTGTAGGTATTGGCAATACGTTCGAATTTCAATTACTCAACTTCAATAATAAGAATAACACGAAAGACAAGGATTTTGACTATTTAGTATTCAATACGTTTCTCTCTGTTCGTTATGATATTTTTCAATATAAAATAACGCCATACGTAGAGGGACGAATTGGCCGTAGAGACTATCTTGACTTGAGGACATCAAAACCGAACAAACTTTATATCGCCCCAATAGCTGGTGTGAGATTACGCCATTTCAATTTGGGCGTTTCTCTTGAAACAGCAACTGTTGATCCAAACATAGAAGAATCAGTGCGGTATGGCATGCCGGAAACACACTATTATCATGTGAAAAAGACATTCTTTTACCCAGCATTTCACATGAGTTTCGATTTTGGCGCTCGTCGCCTCGAGCAATAACATAATTATGATTCAAAAGAGACAGAATATGAATAGATATAAAATAGCCGCAGCTTCGATATTCACAATGGCAATGGTGTGCTTCACTTCGTGCGAAGATGAAGTCGAAATCGTTTGGATTCCTGAAAATATGGGCGCAACGTATACTGAAGAAGGTTATAATGGAACTATATATCACAGTATAAAAGGATTAAATGGTAAAACCATTTCTGATCTAACCGAAATACATATCGTTGCAAGAACTCAAAATGACTTTTGGGATTCTGGAATTTCTTCAGGTATTGATGTAAAGTACGGCATTGTTGGTGGCGATACTTTGCGTGCCGACAATATAAATGAGCTAACAATCAATCTCGACCAACCACTCGAGGAGTATTTCATTCATTCACAATCGTTTGGCGTCGACGGAGAGGGCAATAAATACTACGTATCGGAGCCTGAAATAGTGCATTTTTACTATGTACCAAACATAAAATTCAATTTATCTCGCGACTTCGATAGCGGCAAATATGCAACAACAATAAAGTGGAACATTGACCTTTCCAGAAAAGTTGCGTATAGCGATAGTTACTATGGTTACTATGATGTAGCTATTCCATTGTCGGACGACAAGCGCAAGCAAATAGGCATTACCATAGATATTACGTCGGACGAGGCCCCTTGCGATGCTAAACCTATAACGCTCACTGGCGATGTAGATTCGATATACGTAACTAAAAACTTCGACAATAGTACGTTCTACACTAAACATACGGTATACGACACTATCAACGGCTACAATAGCTATATGTATGAGGAGGCTTATAGGTATACATTCAATGTAAATGTGAAGATTCCTGTAGGAAGCAAAACGATAGAATTGTCCAAAACCATAAAATCTATACTCATAGACAAAGACCAGTATGCTATTGACGATGAACTAAACATCTACAACATTGTGAAAATTGGCAACGATGTCTGGACTATAGATAATTACAGAGGCGAAAAGGTTTCTCACTCATTGTCTTTTTATGAGAAGTACGCAAATGCTGGCTTCTATTTTTATAGTGATTACGGGAGCATAAACGAGCACATTATCAATGGTTATCACGTAGCCACCGAAAGCGATTGGAAGAATATGGAATCATATTTGGGAATGAAGTATACGGAGAAATACGATATTCCAAACTATAGCAAGGTGTTCAAAGGAGACGACGTGACCACTTATGCAGACTATTTTGCGAAGAACATTCCTTGGCACGTTTTCGACCCTGACCACGGATATGCAGATCGTGAATTGATGGACAAATATCCATTCTCATTCCACGTACATTACGCAGGCTCTTCCTATTGCGAAGATTTGGCATCATTTGCGTCAAATGGAGGCTACCCTCGCGTTATATCTAAAAAATATAAGAGTATGTGTAGAGGCTTCATGACCGCCAATAACGTACGTTTGGTAAAAGACAGATAATTCGTAAGCATAACGTTGCAAAACGGCGATGGCTGTCACATCAACTGTGGCGGCCATTTTTGTTGCGAGCCAGCAAACTTTCATCAAAAGTTCGTTTGTCGATTGCATAATCCGCAAAACAACGCCAAATTTGCTTTATACATAAATTAATACTTAGCACAATGGACACATCTATTAGCAAGACGATACAATACGTAGGAGTTGACGATTTAGACATCGACCTATTTGAAAATCAATACATAGTGCCAGAAGGTATGTCGTATAACTCATACCTCATTACCGACGAAAAGACGGTTCTTATGGACACCGTAGACGCCAGAAAATCAGCAGAATGGGAAGCCAACGTAGCCAAGGCGCTCGGTGGCAAAAAACTCGACTATCTGGTAGTGCTGCACGTAGAGCCCGACCACTCGGCCAACATCGTAAACATACTTACTAAATATCCTGAATGTCAGTGTATTTGTTCGGAGAGAGCCGTACCGCTATTGAACCAATTCTTCCCAACGTTCGACTTCTCAAGCCGCATAATTACGAAGAAAGATGGCGAAACGCTCGAATTCGGCAGCCACAAGTTGACGTTCTTCACCGCAGCAATGGTGCATTGGCCAGAGGTTTTGGTTGCATACGAATCGTCAGAGAAGGTGCTCTTCAGTGCCGATGCGTTCGGTAAGTTTGGCGCACTGCAAAACGAAACCGACGATTGGGCTTGCGAGGCTCGCCGCTACTACTTCAACATAGTTGGTAAATATGGCGTGCAAGTGCAATCGGTACTAAAAAAATTGGCAGGACTCGACATTCAGACCATCTGCGCACTCCACGGACCAATATTGAAGGAGAATCTCGCATACTACATAAATCTCTACGACACTTGGAGCAGCTATCGTGCTGAGACTGAAGGAGTTTTTGTGGCGCACAGTTCACTTCACGGCAACACGTCGAAAGCTGCACTTGCACTCGTAGATATGCTTCGCGCCGAGGGTCTCAAAGTAGCCGAAAGCGACATCTGCCGCGCCGACCTTGCCGAAGTTATAGAGGACGCATTCCGCTACGACCGCATAGTTTTCGCCGCGCCTACCTACGATGGCGGTCTTATGCCTATTATGGAGACGTTGCTCGCTCACCTGAAAGCTAAAGGCTACCGCAACAAGAAGGTTGGCCTGATAGAGAACGGCTCGTGGGCTCCACAATCGGCCAGACTGATGCGCGCAACGCTCGAAACAATGAAGGACATAACCATTGTAGAGCCAGTAGTTACGCTACGTTCTACCATGAAAGAGGCTGATAAAGATGCACTTGCAGCACTCGCTAAAGCTTTGAAATAGTGTATTTACATACAAACAATTAAGAGTCTGATACTAAGAAGATAAAACATGTATACAAAAGAAGAGGCTCAACTGATGCGCCACGAGTTTTGGCACAAGATGGAGAGCAAAACGCGCCGACTGCCTGGGCAGAAAGGCAAGCCCAAGAAGTGGATTAGCGACCGTACTGGTGTGCGCGGGCTCGACTTGCGCTTCGACGTGAATCGCGACTTTGCCATGGTGGCTATGGAGATTTCGCGTCGTGCCGAGGAACATGCCGCTTCGCTTTGGACGAAAATGGAATCGTGCAAAAAACTTTTCGAATCGCATTTTGAAGCACCTGTAATATGGGATTTCAACTACGTGAAAGAGGCAGGCGACGTGGTAGCGCGTATTTATGTGAGAACCGAGGGCAACATCTACGACCGCGAAAAATGGTCGGATATGATTCATTTTCTCATCGATAATATGATCCGTCTCGAAGAAGCTTTCGACGAACTGAAAGACTACCTCGAGAACTTCTAACTCACTGAGAATCAGACATTGGACATTCGCAGCAAAATACTCGAAATTTCCAGAAAAGCGGTAGGCGTAGCAAGGAGAATCAGCCAAATAAACTATCGGCAGATTTTCAATTTAGTTCGTTACCGCTTGCGTCTTTTCTACAACAAGGCTCGCCAGAATGCGCTCCGCACCATCGACACATGCACAATCTTGGCTGCGTTGTGGAGCATCTTGAACATCATTTTCCAAGTTGGTTTTAGCGCATCGCCCGAACTGCAAGATTCGCTTTTCGACATCAACAAAGGCTGTGTCATCTTCTTCGGCATCGTCATGGTGCTGAAACTCATCGACTCCATTTCGCCTGCCGGCAATACTCGTTTCTCGTCGTATCTTCTTATATATCCGCTCATTACGTGGGCATATATTTATAGTATGACGGCGTCGAGCATTTCGCCACAACTGCAAGCGTTTCTGAACCATAAGTACGTGCTTAGCTTCGTGCTGCTTGTGCTGTCGGTGAACGAGATGTCGCGCCTTGGTCTGTCGCTACTCGGGCGGCGAACTAATCCAACGATAATGTTCGTGGGCAGCTTCATAGTATTTATAGTTATCGGCACTGCCCTACTTCTACTTCCGCGCAGCCACGATGGCACGCTCACTTTCTTCGATGCGCTATTTACCTCTACATCATCAGTCTGTGTATCAGGCCTTTCCGTAATAGACATTTCGCAGCATTTGACATTCTTTGGGCAGTGCGTAGTGCTTGGTTTGGTGCAAGTTGGCGGCATCGGTGTGATGACATTCACTTGTTTCTTTGCGCTGTCAATCACGCGCGGCTCCATGCAGAACAACCTTGTTATCAAGGACTTAATCAGTGCCGACAGCATGAGCAGCATACTTATGACACTCATACGTATTATGTATGTAACATTCATAATAGAAGCTGCGTGCACATGGCTGCTCTACAACGAATTTGCTGCACAGATGCCCACAAGCGACAGCCGCGATATACTCTTCGTATCGGTATTTCATGCCGTTTCGGCATTCTGCAACGCCGGCATCTCGTGCCTCCCCGATGGCATGTGCAACGCCACCATCGTCGACTGCCGCGCCATTCAGTGGATTGTGGCGTGCACGGTGATTTTCGGTGGCATGGGTTTTCCAATGCAGACAAGCGTCATAAATTGGATAAAACACAAGTTAGGAAACCTCATAAACAGCCTATTACACCGTCATCAGCGCATGCGCTACCGCTCGCACTTGATAAACGCCAACGCCAAATTGGCAGTATATACGCACCTCATTTTGGTGGGCGTAGGCATAATAGTGTTCCTACTTACCGAAAACCGATTCACGCAAGAAGGCGACTCGTTTTTCGACCGCCTGACAAAATCGCTATTTATGTCGGTTTCGGCGCGAACAGTGGGCTACAACATCGTACCTATTGAGGCGCTGAGCCCCATCTCACTTGCCTTCACCATAATGCTTATGTGGATTGGCTGCGCACCAATGTCGACAGGTGGCGGCATAAAAGTCACCACTTTCGCAATATGTATGCTCAACATACGTAACGTGCTCGTAGGCCGCGACAGCATTGAGATTTTTGGTCGCCGTATTGCGCCGCAATCTATTCGCAAAGCCTTCGCGGTGGCTATAATTACGCTGGGCTTCGTAGCGTTGGTAACTATATCGCTAAAGGTTTGCGCGCCCGAAATACGTATTTCGCACCTGCTGCTCGAAGCCAGTTCGGCTATATGTACTGCCGGCATCAGCCTTGGCGTGACGCCTGAACTCAACACGGCTGGACGCATTATAATTATGCTAAGCATGTTCATCGGACGTATCGGAGTCATGGCGTTCTTGCTATGCTTCTTCACACCAAAGAAGAAATTGCGCTATAGCTATCCGCAAGAAGAGATAATGATATAATACACTATAATCCAACAAGTTAATACATACTTACAATGAAGTTCATCATAATAGGATTAGGAAATTTCGGCTCGAACCTTGGCTTGCGTCTCTGCGACGACGGCCACGAAGTGATAGGCATCGACGTGCACGAAAATATTGTTGAGGAACTCAAAGACAAGCTCACCAACACCGTCTGCATGAACAGCACCGACGAGGTTTCGCTGCGTTCGCAACCCATCTTGGAGGTCGATGCGGTGATTGTTGCCATTGGCGAAGACTGGGGCGCTTCGGTACAGACTGCGGCGCTGCTCAAAGAACTCAACGTGAAGCGTGTCATCGGACGTTCGCTCTCGGCTCTGCACACCAAAGTGCTACGCGGTCTCGACATTCACGAGATTGTCAACCCCGAGGAGGAGGCTGCCAACTCCATCGCCAACCGCATAGTGTCGACTAAAATCCACAACTCGTTCAACCTCAACGAGAATCACTCGGTTTGCGAAATCGACATACCCAATGACCTCGTGCAGCAAACCGTGGCAGCCGTCGACCTAAAGAAGAATTTCGACCTCACACTCGTGGCTATAAAACACGAAAATGAGCAAAGCAACATAATCAGCAAACTGCGCAAACAGTGGGCTATACGCGAAGAAAATATATCAGAATACCGTTTCATGGCAGGTGACCGCATTGTGGTAATTGGTGATATGAAGAACGTAGAACGCCTCGTGGGCAGATAAATATTTACATACGTATGAAGAAGTTCATAACTATACTTATAACAATTTGTGCACTAACAAGTTGCAATCAAAACAATCAAGTCGAAGTACCTTCACTTCGCGAAGTATGTATAGATAGCTGCGGCACATTCCGCTATGCCGACGATGGTAGCG
>JAEEGL010082836.1_pt1 | contig 27407 bp, 19 predicted proteins | sample 9134231 | NCBI WGS metagenome assembly JAEEGL01 (sample SAMN16246548, study PRJNA631951) | gut metagenome | biome: gut microbiome; feature: rumen; material: fiber-attached | host: Bos | place: Iran: Karaj | collected 2018-10
AATTCTTGTCACGCATGCCGAAAAGTCTGGCCAAAGCATCCTCGGCATAGACATAGGAATCCTTCGTCAACCATTCCTTCCAATAGCGGTCGGCTTCTGCGACGCTGGGAATAAATTTTTTAAAATCTTTTTCTGCCATAACGGGTGTGTTAAGCTTAACAATTTTAGATGTGCAAAATTAAGATAATAAATTCCTCCGGTCAAAACCGTTTTAGTCCGTTTTATAAACAGCTATAGACCATTGGTCTACAAAGACGTCTTCTCCATCCGATACGGACAAAGGACGCGCCCGGTCACACATTGGAAGCGACTTTTATGATGGAAAACTCACGGAGATATACTGGAAATGAAACTTCCACGGGCTGAGTTGTTCGACATCATTATGAACCCCTCAGACTTTACTACCGAATATGAGAGCGGTACTTGGGGCCACGAACTTACCAAACCTCTAAAAGAAAGAGCAAAAGCCGATTTGGAAAAGAATGCCATTGATTACGGCATACTCCAAAAAGCAGAGGAGAGCGGTTTGAAACGTCTCGAAATACTATTCAAAACGTTCGGATACAATACTGTCTTACTCACTGTATGTGAAGAATAAGAAGTAATCGTAACCATTATTCATTGTTGCGTGTCTCCGACACGCGATGGGTAAAGACGTGATAAATACCCCACACTGCGCGACTTGCAGCCGCTTAGTGTGGGGTTATTGATGTGGCGTCTCTTCGAGACGCAAGCTGTCAGAATCGTTTGATGGCTATTACCGCTCCCGGATGCTCACTGCGAAGCCGCCGCAGGGGGCCATCTTCAATTTGAGGGTGGTCTTGGATGTGACTTTCTTCTGGGTTATCGTATATGAATAGGGATTGTAGTTGTCGCCGGGGAGGCCACAGGCGTCCTTGCCGTCGGTGTAGATGATGGCGTCGTAGCTCTTGCCGGGGGTGAGGAAGTCGAGCTTGACGCTGAACTCACGGGCCTGCTCGTCGGTGACACCTCCGACATACCACACGTCGCGGGGAGTGGAAAATGGAAAGTGGAAAGTGGAAAGTGTGTCGGGGATGGCGTAGACATAGCGGGCGGCGTTGCTGATGACGCCTTTCTTGCCGTCGGGCAGTGTGCCCACTCCGTCGGCGGCTTTGTTGAGCGACGAGACCTTCGGCTTGCGGGCGGTGACGATATACTCGCCAGGCTCGGCATAGAGGTAGAGGCTTGTGTCCCAGTCGACGGCCACATCCTTGATGAACTGGAAGGCGTCGAGATAGGGCTCGTAGTGCTCGGGGAAGTCGGCGGCCATCTGGAGGGGCGAGTAGAAGGTGACATACAGGCCCAGCTGGTTGCAGATGGTGAGGTTCATCTGGTTGCCTTTGGCCCAGGAAACGAACTTGCCCATGTCGGGCTCGAAGATGCCGGGAGTGTAGTCCATCGGGCCACCCTGCAGACGTGTGAAGGGCAGCACAGTGGTGTGGCCGGGACGTATGCCGCCGCGGAACTCGGTGCCCATAGCGCTCTCGTTGCCAATCATGTTGGGCCACGTGCGGCAGAGGCCCGTGGGACGCACCGCCTCGTGGGCGTTGACCATGATGTGGTGCCTGGCAGCCTCGACAATAGCACGGTGGTAGTGGTTGATGAGCGGCTGGCTGTAGTGGTGCTCGCCGTGGGGGACTATCTTGCCCACATAGCCGCTCTTCACGGCATCGTAGCCGTACTGGTTCATGAGGTTGTAGGCCCGCTCCATGAAGCGCTCGTAGTTGGGCACCGACGAAGAGGTCTCGTGATGCATGATGAGACGGATACCTTTCTCGTGAGCATAGTGGTTCAATGCTGGCAGGTCAAAGTCAGGATAGGGAGTGAGGAAGTCGAAGACATAGTCCTTCTCCTTGCCATACCAGTCTTCCCAGCCGATGTTCCAGCCCTCGATGAGCAGGGCGTCGAAGCCATGCTTGGCGGCGAAATCGATATAGCGGCGCACGTTGGCGTTGTTGGCCGAATGACGGCCGTGAGGCTTGCATCGTGTGTAGTCGGTTGCTGTTCCTTGTAGCGACTGCGGCACGCTCGGGTCGCCGGGCAGACGCACCGACGGGAAATCGTTGGTGTAGCCCCATGTGCCCTTGTCGCTGATCATCTCCCACCATACGCCCATGTACTTCACGGGGTGAATCCAGCTGACATCCTCGAGGGCGCAAGGCTCGTTGAGATTAAGTATCAGACGCGAGCGCAACACGTCGGTGGCCCGTTCGCACACCTGCACCGTGCGCCAAGGAGAGACACAGGGCGCCTGCAACCGACCTACATAGCCCGTGGCATCGGGAGTAAGATGCACCTTCAGCACGAAGGTGGTGTCGTTTAGGTCGAGGTTCATGGTGGGGTAGTCGAGCACGGCGGCCTCGTGAATGTTGATATAGAGTCCGTCGTCGGTCTTCATTTGCAGGGCCGTCTGGAGGCCGGTTTCGGAAAAGCTCTTCCAAGGCCAGCCGCCACCTTTCTGCGACTGCCAGTAGAGGCTGCGTACCTGCGAAAGACGTGACTCGGTGTAGTTGAACTCCTGCGTGTCGTAATCGCCGGGAATCCACCACGCCGTGTGGTCGCCCGTCAGGCAGAACTCCGTCAGCTCGTCGGTAAGCCAGAAGTAGACCAGCGAATTAGGGGTCGGCCACTCGTAGCGGAACCCGAGGCCGTCGTCGTAGAGCCGGAAGCGGACCACCATCACCGTGGGCTTGTCGACGCGCTTGTCTTCGTGGTCGAGGTAGTAGTCCTGCTGCAGGCTGACCACCATCTCGTTGTAGTGGTTGCGGATGTTAGCCTCCTCGCCCCATACAGGCTGCCACGTCTCGTCGAACGTGCTGTGCTGTACATCGCTCATTTTGAACCCGCTGGCCATATCGTTTTTGCGCCACTCCAGCGTGAATCCCATCCGCGAGGGCAGCACCACGGCCTTCCCGTCGCGGTAGAGGCTGTAGTAAGGCACGCCGTCCTTCAATTCGAACCTGGCCTCCATCCGCCCGTCGGGGCTGCGAAGCGAGTTGACGTCGGCGCCCAGCACCTGGGTCATAAGTCCTGCCATACAGCAGATTGTCAGCAACATCCGTTTCATCATAACAAAAAAGTGTTTAGTGTTTCGAATGTGCAAAGATACGAATTAAAAGTCATTGGTGAGGCGCAGGAAGAGGGCTTTTGTGAAAAAAAATTTGCATTTCTCGAAATAATGTCGTATATTTGCTTCTGGAAAAGACGAGAGAGGTGCACATGCAAGTACTTATGAAGCAAGTATTTGAATGGCTGTTTTACGGTTGTTTTACGCTTGTTTTACGGTTGTTTTACGGTTTAAAAGCGTAAAACAACCGTAAAACAAGCGTAAAACAACCGTAAAACAGACGGTGTTTGGACGGAGTAATTAACCACAAAAATAAAAAGGAGGACAAACCTATGAAAGAAACTAAAAAAACAGGATTGCTGGTGACCGGAAGCGTTCGTTCGGCGGGAGTGACATTCTACATCAAAAACGGGCAGACCATTGTCAGGTCGGCAAGGACGAACCAGCCGCGTCGCAACACGCGAGCGCAGTTCGACGCGAGGATGCGTATGCGCCACACCACGGCGCTGTGGCAAGTGATACGCGGGGCGTCGCCACTTTTCAGCGGCGGCAAGAGCACCTATGCCCGCTTCGCGTCGCTGGCCAACGGGCTGCAAACGGTCTACCTCCCCAACCGCGGACCGCTCGTCGGGGCCACCCTGCTGCTGCCCAACATGCCGGTTTCGGACGGCACGATGCCCGCGATGGGCCAGGAGCTGACCGAGGTCGACGGCACCCCTACCCTGCTCACCAATCTGAAGGCCAACGAGATGGAACGCGGCGAGGTGCTGCGGCTCTACACCTTCCGCCAGCACACCGAAGGACGTACGCCGCGCGTGAGTGTGGAATTTCGCGACATGAAACCGCGCGAGATGGTCAAGGTGAACGATTGCCTGGCGCTGCAAGGCGACGAGTTTGCCGACACGATGGCGGGCTGGGCCTTGGTACGTGTGGCCGGCCTGCGCTGGTCGAGCCAGCGGATGCTTACGCGCTGCACCTACTATGAGCGCTTCACCACCGACGAGGCGATGGAAGCGGCCGCCGCTTCCTATGGCGGATTGACGAAATGAGCCGTGAGGAAATAATTTTTCGTGTCACGTACAATAAATAAAATATATATACGTTATACCCTCCGATTCGTTTCGAAATAAATCAATTATAAACACACGTTTTAATAGAATGAAAAATCTTGTTATTGTTGAGTCGCCCTCGAAGGCCAAGACCATCGAGAAGTTTCTGGGCAAGGACTACACGGTGAAGTCGAGCTACGGCCACATCCGCGACCTGGCCAAGAAGGAGATGAGCATCGACGTGGAAGGGAATTACGAGCCGCAGTACCAGATTAGCGACGACAAGCGCCAGCTGGTGAGCGAGCTGCAGAAGGCCGTGAAGAGCGCCGACCGGGTGTGGCTGGCGTCCGATGAGGACCGCGAGGGAGAGGCCATCGCCTGGCATCTGCAGGAGACGCTGCATCTGGACCCGAAGACCACCCAGCGTATCGTCTTCAACGAAATCACGAAGAGCGCCATCCTCCACGCCATCGAGAACCCGCGCCAGATCGACATGAACCTGGTCGACGCCCAGCAGGCGCGCCGTGTGCTCGACCGCCTGGTGGGCTACGAGATCAGCCCCATCCTGTGGAGCAAGATCAAGCCCGCCTTGAGCGCCGGACGCGTGCAGAGCGTGGCGGTGCGCCTCATCGTGGAGCGCGAGGAGGAGATCAAGAACTTCGTGAGCCAGCCCTACTTCCGTGTGGTGGCCCAGTTCCGTCCCGTCGACGGCAACAAGACGATGACCGCCGAGCTGGGGCGCCACTTCGCCACGGCCGACGAGGCCGAGGCCTTCCTGCAGGGCCTCGTGGGCGCAAGCTTCAAGATAAGCCGCATCGAGACCAAGCCCGCCCGTCGCACCCCGGCACCGCCGTTCACCACCAGCACCCTGCAGCAGGAGGCCAGTCGCAAGCTGGGCTTCAGCGTGGCACGCACCATGCAGGTGGCGCAGCAGCTGTATGAAAGCGGTTACATCACCTACATGCGTACCGACAGTGTGAACCTGAGCGACCTCGCCCTCGGCATGGCCAAGAAGGAGATCACCGCCCAATACGGCGCCGAATACCACAAGATGCGCCGTTACCAGACCAAGACCAAGGGGGCCCAGGAGGCCCACGAGGCCATACGCCCCACCGACCTCTCGGCCCAGAGCATCAACAGCGAGAGCGCCCAGCGCCGCCTCTACGAGCTCATATGGAAGCGCACCATCGCCAGCCAGATGGCCGACGCCGAGCTGGAGAAGACCGAGATAGACATCGCCATCCACTCCTCGCCCCTCACCTTCCAGTGCAGCGGCGAGCAGGTGAAGTTCGACGGATTCCTGAAGGTGTATATGGAAGGCACCGACGACGAGACCCGCGAGGAGGGCACCACCCTCCTGCCCCGTCTGCCCGAAGGCACACGCCTGACGATGGAGAGCTGCGAGGCCTCGGAGCACTACACCCAGCATCCGCCCCGCTACACCGAGGCCAGCCTGGTGAAAAAGCTCGAAGACCTCGGCATCGGCCGTCCTTCGACCTACGCCCCCACCATCAGCACCATCCTCAAGCGCGAATACATCATCAAGGAGGACCGCGAGGCCGAAGACCGCACCTGCACCCTCCTCACCCTCAAAGGCAACCAGATCAAGCGCTCGACACGCGTGGAGAAAGGCCACGCCGAGAAGGGGAAGCTCTTCCCCACCGACATCGGATGCGTGGTCAACAACTTCCTGATGGAGCATTTCGCCAGCATCATGGACTACAACTTCACGGCCACGGTGGAAAAGGACTTCGACGACATCGCCGCCGGACAGAAGCAGTGGCGCAAGGTGATCGACAGTTTCTACACCCCCTTCCACAAGAACATACGCCAGACGCAGCAGACCTCGCAGCGCACCACCGGCAGCCGCCTGCTGGGCGTCGACCCCAAGAGCGGCAAGAACGTCTACGCCAAGATAGGCCGTTACGGCACCTTGGTGCAGATCGGCGAGACCAATACCGACGAGAAACCCCTCTTCGCCAGCATGAAGAAAGGCCAGAGCATCGAGACCATCACCCTCGAGGAGGCCCTCAGCCTCTTCGACCTGCCCCGCACCCTGGGCCAGTTCGAGGACAAGGACGTCATCGTCAGCATCGGCAAGTTCGGCCCCTATGTGCGTCACAACAGCAAGTTCTACTCGCTGGGCAAGAACGACGACCCGTATGACATCGACCTCGGGCGCGCCATCGAGATTATCAAGGTGAAGCGTGAGGCCGAGCTGCAGAAAGAGGAGTTGAAGAAGATATACCCCCACCAAATCGGAGAGGAGGACGGCGAAGCCGTGGTGAGCAACATCGGCCGCTTCGGCCCCTACCTGACCTACCGCGGCGAGAACTTCCGTCTTGCCAAAGGTATCGACCCCCTGCAACTCACCCTTGAGCAGGCCATGGATATTATCGACAAGGCCAGCAAGAAAAAGCGCAAGAAATAAGGCGTGAAGCTCTCGGTCGTCATAGTCAACTACAACGTCAAGTACTTCCTGCGGCAGTGCCTGGCATCGGTCTACGGCTCGGAACGTAGGCTTGCCGACGGCAGCGACCTCGAGCTGGAGGTATGGGTGGTCGACAACGACTCGGTCGACGACTCGGTGGCGATGGTGAAGCGCGACTTCCCGCAGACCCACCTCGTCGAGAACCACGACAACGTAGGCTTCGCCCGCGCCAACAACCAATGTCTCGCCTGCGCCACGGGCGAGACATTGCTGTTGCTCAACCCCGACACCGTCGTCGAACCCGACACCCTGGTGCGGTGCGTCGACTTCATGGCGGCCCACCCCGGCTGCGGCGGCCTGGCCGTCAAGATGATCGACGGAAAAGGCAACTACCTGCGCGAGAGCAAACGCGGATTTCCCTCGCCGGCGGCATCGCTGTACAAGATGGCCGGTCTGGCCCGCCTCTTCCCGCACTCGCGCCGCTTCGCAGCCTACTACATGGGGCACCTGGGCGACGACCAGACCTGCGAGATTGATATCCTCCCCGGTGCTTTCCTGATGTTCCGCCGCGAAGTCTACGACAAAATCGGCGGCCTCGACGAGAGCTACTTCATGTACGGCGAAGACATCGACTTCTCGTGGCGCATCCGCCTCGCGGGCTGGAAGAACTACTACCTTCCCGAGACCCACATCATCCACTACAAAGGCGAGAGCACCAAGAAAGGGTCGATGAACTACGTCTACACCTTCTACAACGCCATGGCCATCTTCGTCGGAAAATACTTCACCGGAGGCAACGCGCGCCTCTTCCACCTGCTGCTCAAGGCGGGCATCTGGCTGCGGGCTGCGATGGCCTGGCTGCGCCGCATCGTGGGCAGGCTGGCGGTGCCGCTGCTCGACTTCGGGCTGGCCTACGGCGGCTTCGTGCTGCTCAAAGGGCTGTGGGAGCAGGTGAAAGGCGTGGGGTCCGACTACTATCCACCCGAATACACCTTCCTCGTGGTGCCGCTCTACATCCTCATCCTCATGGCGGCCAGCTGGCTGCACGGCGGCTACGACCGGCCGGTGCGCACGGGCCGTATCGTCCGGGGCATGGCGACGGGACTGCTGCTGCTGCTGGCTTTCTACTCGTTGCTCGACGAAAGCCAGCGCTATTCGCGGATGCTGCTCCTGCTGGGCTCGCTCTGGACCCTCGCTGCCACCCTGCTGGTGCGCCTCGTGCTGAGCCTCTGCAAAATAAAAGGTTACGCGTTGCGCACACACACGCGAGGCACCACCCTCATCGTGGGCAGCGCCGACGAGGCACGACGCATCCAACGTTTAGTGTTCAGTGATCAGTGTTCAGTGATCAGTGTTGCTACGCAGGACGGCGGCAGCCAACTAAACACTCAACACTCAACACTAAACACCAAACTGCAGGACCTCATCCGCATCGAACATGCCGACGAGGTGGTCTTTTGCGGCAAAGACCTGCCCCTGCCGCAGATCATCGAGCTCATGGCACAGCTGAAAACCACCGGTGTGGAATACAAGATAGCCCCGTCGGAGGCCGACTACGTCATCGGAAGCGACGGCGTGCTCTCCACCGACCAGCTCTATGTCGCCGACCTCGACACCATAGGCACCGACACCGCACGGCGCACCAAACGCCTCTTCGACATCGGCACCTCGCTGCTGTTGCTGCTAGGGTCGCCACTGCTCTTCTGGTTCCAGCGCCGCAAACGGCAGTACTTCGGCGACTGCCTGAAGGTGCTGGTCGGAAGCCTGACATGGGTGGGCTACACCGGCCACCGCGGTCTGTTCACCCCTGCCGACATACTGTCGGGCGACATCTCGGACCAGATGCGGCAACGCCTTATGCTGCGCTACATGCGCCACTACCGCATGGCATCCGATTGGAAAATACTCCTCCGCAACTGGAACAAAATATGAAACGACTAGCCATACTACTCCCCTTGCTGCTGCTGACGCCGGCAATCCACGCCCAGCGCATCCACGCCTTCGTCTCGTCGGGAGTCGTCCTCTCCCAAGTCGAAGGCGACGAACTCAAAGGCTTCAAACACATCGGTTATACCGGCGGCGTGGGCGCGCTGACCCCTCTGGGCGACCACTACCGATGGGGACTGAGCGTCGAGGCGCTCTTCTCCCAACGGGGCGTCTACAACAACAGCCACGACCCTCAGAACCTATACAACATCAGGCTGCACCTCAACTATGTAGACATTCCTGTGCTGCTCCACTACCAAGACCCCTACGGCGGCATGCTCTTCGGCCTGGGCCTGAGCTACGGACGACTGGTGAGCCGCCCCGAGACCGAACACTGGAATATCAACTCGGATTACTTCATACCCGACACCAACGACATGTCGTTCATCAACCGCGACCTGATGGCCGTGGCCGACATGCGCTTCACCATCTGGCGCGGGCTGCAGTTCAACATCCGCTGGCAGTATTCCATCCTGCCCGTGAAACGCGAGTGGACTTTCAACTTCTACAGCGGAACCAACGCCGACGGCTCGCCACGCTACAAAAGCAAAACCAACAACTGCTACAACCACAGCATCTCCCTGCGGCTCATCTACCAGTTCTAACGTCCACCCCAACCCCATAACCGCCATGGCAACAGCACTCTTCCCCGGGTCGTTCGACCCCTTCACCAGCGGCCACGAAGCCATCGCGCGACGTGTGGCGCCGCTTTTCGACCGTCTGGTGGTGGCCGTGGGCATCAACTCCGAGAAGCAATACATGTTCAGCGTCGAGCAACGCATCGAACGCATCAAGACACTGCTCGCCGACATACCCAACGTCGAGGTGACCTCCTACGACGGCATGACCGTCGACCTCTGCCATCGTCTGGGAGCCCAATGCATCGTGCGCGGCATCCGTACCGCCGCCGACTTCGAATACGAGCAACTCGTGGCCAGCGTCAACCGCGCGCAAGACCCCTCTATCGAGACCCTCCTCGTGATGGCCGACGCCGACCATATCAACATCAGTAGCACCCTTGAGCGCGAGCGACTTAGCCATGCTACCGACTGACGACATAGCATACCTCAAAGGAGTTGGCCCGACGCGGGCCAAGGTGCTCGCCTCCGAGCTGGGCATCCACACCGCCCTCGACCTCCTCCTCTACTTCCCGTTCCGCCACATCGACCGTTCCAAGATGACCACTGTGGCCAGCCTGACCGAGAAGAGCAACATCGTGGTGCTGCAAGGCACCGTGGCCAACATGAGCGTGGTCAGCACCGGACCCCGCCGCGAGCGGCTGACGGTCGACTTCAGCGACGGCACGGGCAGCGTGCAACTTGTCTGGTTTGCCGGCACCAAGTGGGTGCGCGAAAAGCTGAAACCGGGCGTGCGCTACAGCATCATCGGCAAGCCCTCGCTCTACAACGGACAGTGGCAGATGACACACCCTGAAATCGAAGTGGAGAGCGGTTCGCCTTCGACCAAATACCTGCCTGTCTACAACACCACCGACCGCATGAAGCAGTCGGGCCTCGGCACCCGCGCCATAGCGCGCCTCACCGAGACCCTCTGCAATGCCCTTCCGGCCGTGGAAGAGACCCTCCCGCCGCAGGTGCTCGAGCAATTCCACCTCATGTCGCGCACCGAAGCCCTCCACGCCATCCATTTCCCCGAAAGTCAGGCCCAGCTCGACGTGGCACGTACACGCCTCAAGTTCGAAGAGCTCTTCTTCCTCCAGCTCGACTACCAGTATGCCCACAGCCAACGTAGCACCCATGCCGACGGCATCCGTTTCACCACTGTGGGCGAACACTTCAACCGCTTCTACCGCGAGAAGATACCATTCCCCCTCACCGGTGCCCAAAAGCGCGTCATACGTGAGATACGCGAGGACATGCGCAGCGGACGCCAGATGAACCGCCTGCTGCAAGGCGACGTGGGAAGCGGCAAGACCCTCGTGGCCCTGATGACCATGCTGCTGGCTCTCGACAACGGTTGCCAGGCCTGCCTCATGGCACCCACCGAGATACTTGCCACACAGCACTACTACACCTTCCAGCGTATGCTCGACGGACTCGGCATCGAAGTCGAGTTGCTCATCGGTAGCATACGCTCCGCTGAGAAGAAAAAGATAAAACAACGCATCGCCTCGGGCCAGACACAACTGGTCGTGGGCACCCACGCCCTCATCGAAGACGACGTGCGCTTCAACCGTCTCGGGCTCGTGGTCATCGACGAGCAACACCGCTTCGGCGTGCAGCAACGCGCCAAGCTCTGGGAGAAAGGCACCCCCCATATCCTCGTGATGACGGCCACCCCCATACCGCGCACCCTGGCCATGACCGTCTATGGCGACCTCGACTGCTCGGTCATCGACGAGTTGCCCCCGGGACGCCAACCTGTACGCACCTACCACCGTACCGAACCCCGCCGCCCGCTCGTATTCAGCTTCCTCAAGAAGCAGATCGACTCCGGCCGTCAAGTCTACATCGTCTATCCCCTCATCCACGAGAGCGAGAAACTCGACCTGCGCGACCTCGAGGACGGCCTCGAGATGGTGCAAAGCTATTTCCCGCGACCGCAATACCACGTCAGCATGATGCACGGCCAGCTCACCCCCGAAGAAAAGGCCTTCGAGATGGACCGTTTCAAGCAGGGCAAGACCCACATCATGGTCAGCACCACCGTCATCGAGGTGGGTGTCGACGTGCCCAACGCCACCGTCATGGTCATCGAGAACGCCGAGCGCTTCGGCCTCAGCCAGCTGCACCAGCTCCGCGGCCGCGTGGGGCGTGGCGGCGGACAGAGCTACTGTATCCTGATGACCAAAGACCGCCTAAGCAACACCTCGCGCGAGAGGATACGCACCATGTGCTCAACCACCGACGGTTTCGAGATAGCCGAGGCCGACCTGCGTCTGCGTGGCCCAGGCGACCTGCAAGGACTGCAGCAGAGCGGAGTGCTCGACCTCAAGCTGGCCTCCATCGTCGACGACGAACCTCTCGTACAGGCCTCGCGCAACCTTGTGCGCGACCTGCTCGCCACCGACCCCACCCTCGCCCGCTATCCCGTGTTGCAGAAGCACATCGAACAATCCAAAAACCGACTGATGTGGAGCAAGATAAGTTAACACTGGTCGCCGAAGAAGGGGCGTCGTTGTCGTCAGGCAGCCTGCGACTTTACGCCCTGCCCTATGGTTGTATCGACCTCTACAACTACGATCCGCTCAACCACCGTTGTGCCGTGGGGGTCATGGTAGCCACCGAGCACCGTCGCCGGGGGTATGCCCTCGCCATGCTATATGCATTGGAAGCGCAATATTCCGGGATAATACACTGTCTCTACGCCGACATCGCAGCCACCAACACCGCCTCGCTGGCCCTCTTCCGCAAAGCGGGCTACACCGAGTGTGGCCGATTTAAAGAATGGCTGGAATACGACAGCCACTTCATCGACAACATACGCATGCAACTCATCCTGAAATGAAAAAGACCATCATCATACTACTCATCCTGGCTGTCTTTGCCTTGACCGGAGCAATCGCCGCGATGAAACTTCTCGGCGCAAAGACCGATAACTCCGAACCTGTACGCATCGACCTGCCGACCGAAGACTTCTCCATGCTGTGCAACCTCCTTGACCAAAAGGAGGTTAAAGCCACTGCCACATTCCACCTCTTCGCCCGTCTGCTCGACCTCGACAAGCGGGTGCGACCCGGCAGCTACCTCGTCGAGCCCCACATGAGAACCCTCACCCTGGTGCGCAAACTACGCAACGGGCAGCAGGACCCCATACGCCTCACCATCGGCAAGTTCCGCACACCGCAGCAGCTCAACGACTTCCTCAACCAGAAGTTGATGCACAATACTTTCAACATTACACTTTCCAATTTCCACTTGGTTCTCCCCGACACCTACGAGTTCTACTGGACCGTCACCCCCGAGGCCTTCATGCAACGTATGCAACGCGAATACGACAAATTCGGCGTCGAGAAAGACATTATCATCCTGGCCTCGATTGTCGAGGAAGAGACCAACAACAACCAAGAGAAACCGTTGATTGCCAGCGTCTACCTCAACCGGCTGGAACGCGGCATCCCCTTGCAGGCCGACCCGACGGTGAAATATGCCGTGGGCGACTTCACCCTGCGACGCATCCTGAACAAACACCTCGCCACCGAGAGCCCTTTCAACACCTATCTCCACACGGGCCTACCGCCGACCCCCATCTGCCTGCCTTCGAAGGCGACCATCAAAGCCGTGCTCAACGCGCCGCAGACCAACTACCTCTATTTTTGTGCCTCCGACGCCCTGGACGGCACCCACCGCTTTGCCGCCACCCTGGCCGAGCACAACCGCAACGCCGCCCGCTACCATGCCGCCCTCAACCAACGCGGCATACGCTAAATCGGGCGTGTGGACGACACTTTCAACACCATCTTTTCTTCTGCATTTCTTTTGCTGTTCTTTTGGATTTTCTAAAAGAACAGCAAAAGAACAGCAGTTAAACAGCTGAAAAACAGCCGATATTTTGATGGAAAAATGTGCTTTTCTTCGTCGAACCATCAAGAAACGGCCTACGTTAAATTGTGTTAAATAAACATTGAACAGCAACAAAATTAGTATAAAAAACATCTATATAGCATAAAAAATCGTATCTTTGCATTTTACATATAATTAGTAACATTGCATGAAGACACTATATATCAACATTATAGCCATCGCACTACTGATGCTGGCAGGCAAGCCCGAAGCGCAGGCGCAGGTGCCGTTCGGTCCAAGCGACCCCAGTGCATCGATGGATTGCGGCAACTACCAATGGCCTGAAGTGCAGTCGCCATGCCCCGAAGTGCAGATCAAACAGAAGCACGACCACACCCCGCTCAAGCAGTATCGGGAGCAGGGATGGGACACGGCTGTCACCTGCAGTCGCCGCACCATCGAGCTTTCGTGCATGCCCTTCCTGCCGGTGCAGTTCTTCAACGGCCAATACACCGTCGACACCATCCCCTTCGACCCGCCCGACCCCACCTTTGCGCTGGGCACCAAGATGCCCGTGTCGACCGACGACGACTTTGCCGTCAACCAAACCAACATTCCCTTCCGCTTCTTTTTCTTCGGACTGCAGAAGAACGCCTTTGTATTGGGTGCCAACGGATTGATCACCTTCGACACCACGGCAGCCGGCCACTACTGCCCGCCGACCTTCTCGGCGCCCCTCCCCTGGCCATCGACGGTGGCCGGCGCCCCTTACGGTTTGGATTGCACGCGCGAAAACATGCGCGATGCCATCTACGGCATCTATGAGGACACCCACCCCATCGCCTCCTACCTCCACGGCGACCAAGGCATCTACTACGGCATCCAGGACGAAGAGCCCTGCCGCAAGATTATCTGCTCGTGGAACGGCATACCCACCTTCCCCGGCTCGCGCAACCAGAACAACCGCTGCACCTACCAGATTGTGTGCTACGAGGGTTCGAACATCATCGAGGTGCATGTGAAACGCCGCGGAGTGAACACCAACTGGCAGTCGGGCCGCGGTCTGCTCGGCATCCAGAACGCCACCGGATTGCCGCAGGAACGTGGCGGATACGGCCAGACCAACCGTCAGGTAATCCCCAACTCGCATCCCGCCTACTACCCCACCAACACCAACCTGCTCACCACCGCTATCGACTCGTCGATTGCCTTCCGATTCACCCCCCGTGGCAACACCATCCATAACGAATACTGGTATCGCATATTCGACAACGGCGACACGGTGCACCTCACCACCGACCCCACCGACACCAACGGCTACTACTCGCCCATGGGAACGGTGATGCCCACCTGTCCTACCCTCACCCGAGCCTTCGTCACCCCCACCAAGGTGTCGCGCTATGCTTTCCATCTTCGCTTCTGCGACGCCTCGGGTTTCTGGTACTACCTCGACGACACCATCACCATCGGCATCGATATCGACACGACCCACTTCCTCACCCTGCGCCCCTCGGGCGGCACTGCCGACCAGCACCAGATAGACATCTGCTCGGGCGACGAAGCTCGCATGATTATCGAATACCCCGAGTTGAAGGACACTTCGTTTGTGGTCCACAGCGTGACCCGCATCAACGGCGGCAACGCCGTGCCGCTGCCCGACTCGCTGCTCATCTTCGGCCAGCTCTACCAGACGCAACAGAGCCACACCAAGTGCATCCCCATCCTGCTCAAACCCGACGAGGTAGCCGCCCACCTGGCCCCCGGTCAGATCGACTCGCTCCGCGTGCATCTGAGTATCGACTTCATCAACGGCTGCCACGATACGGCCGACTTTCTGGTGCGTGTCTTCCCCTCCTACGACACCACCGAATACCATGGCATCTGCCGTGGCGAGACCTTCCACTGGGATGTCGACGGGCGCGACTACACCCAGTCGACCACCGCCCCGGTGGTCAACCTGCCCACCCCCGTGGGATGCGACTCGGTGGTGCACCTCAACCTGACGGTGTCGGACGTGAGCTATACCGTCGACGAGGTGAATGTGTGCAAACCCTACACCTGGCAGAACGGCCGCACCTATACCGAGACCAACACCGCCACCGCCGCCACCGACACAGTGCACCTGCTCAACATGTGGGGCTGCGACTCGACGGTGCAGCTCAGCTTCACCATGCACCTCATGACTCCGCTCATCGAGGCCGACATCGACCACTTTGATTTCAACCAGTTCGACGTCACGCTGACCGACGTCTCGATAGGTGGCGAGCGCCGCACCTGGTATTTCCCCAACGGCGACCCGCGGACCGAGCCAGTGGTAACCTACACCGCCCCGTCCGATATCGACTCGGCTGTCATCTTCATGGTGGAGAACAGCCCCTACGGCTGCGTCGACACGGCCTACATCACCATCCCCTTCCATCGCAACGTCATCTGGGTGCCCAACGTGTTCACCCCCGACGACGACGGCTACAACAACCACCTCTTCCACTCGGTGAGCATCCACCTGCTGAAGCAGCAGACCCTCATCTACAACCGCCGCGGCGAGCTTGTCTTCCGCTGCGACGAGATTGACTGTCCGTGGGACGGCAACGACATGGACGGCAACCCCTGCCCCCAAGGCGCCTACGTCTATATTATCCGTTATGTCACCGACTACCGCCCCTTCACCACCGAGGTGGTGAAAGGCACAGTCACCTTGCTTAGATAACAAAAAACATCACAATATGGAAACGAGAACATCTCTCCTACTCTTCTTCGGCCTGATGCTGAGCTGCGTCACAGCCGGAGCACAGTCGCCCTTCGGCAACAGCGACACCACACCCGCCCAGCAATGCGGCCCCTACCAATGGCCCGAGGTGCTGGCCCCCTGCCCCGAAGTGCAGATCAAGCAGAAACACGACCACACCCCCTTGATACAGTACCGCAGACAGGGCTGGGACACCGTGGTCACCTGCGTCAACACCCAGCTTGAACTCTCGTGCATGCCCTACACGCCAGTGCAGTACTTCAACGGCGGCTACTATGTCGACGTCATCCCCTACGACCCGCCTGACACAACCTTCTATTACGGCACCAACCTGCCCAACAATAGCGACGACCAGTTCTGCACAACCCCTGTCCAAATCGCTTATCCTTTCTATTTCTTCGGGCAAGAAAAGACAGCCTTTGTCGCAGGAGGCAACGGAATTATCACATTCAACACTGCAGCAGCAAACCAATTTTGCACCTATAATGTAAAACCGCCTATACCTTGGGGCAATCAGTCGGATATTGAAGCATACTACCGTGACGCCATCTATGGTGTCTACCAAGACACCGACCCTGGCGGAAACATGTCTGGCAACCAAGGTATCTGGTATGGCATCAAGGACGCCTATCCTTGTCGCAAAATCATCGCCTCCTACAATGAGCTTCCTTGGTTTCCAAATGGTTCGAATACAAGCAATCGCCAAAGCTACCAGATTGTATGCTACGAAGGCTCGAACATTATTGAGATACACGTCAAACGCCGCCGCCGCGGCCTCACCGATTGCGGTTGGTGCAACTGGGGTTTAATCGGCATTCAAAACTCCACTGGACTGCCTCAGGTGAAAGGAGCCTTGAACTCTCCGAGCCGCCAGGTCATCACGGGTTCGCCGGCAGCCTACTGGCCCGTGGGGTGCAACACAATGACCAACGCACAACAACTTGACACCATCGCCTATCGTTTCACCCCCCGTGGCAACACGGTAGTGAGCGACGACTGGTTCCGCATACTCGACAACGGCGACACGGTGCACCTCTCGACCGACCCCACCGATACCAACGGCTACTTCTATCCCAGAGGACACATGAGCACCTGTCCCAACCTCACCCGCGCCTTTGTCAGCCCCGACCGCGTGTCGCGCTATGTCTACCACATGAAGTTCAAGAATGCCAACGACGACTGGTACGACCTCTACGACACCATCACCATCGGCGTCGACACGGCCAAGGACATGTCGTTGACCGCTGCCGATGGTAGCCACCGCTACAACGTATGCGAAGGTAGCAGCGGCACCTTCACCCTCCAATACCCCACCACACAAAGCCACGACACCATCAGCTGGCGTGTCACCCGTGTGTCGGGCGGACAGAACTACGAGCTGACCCCAAATCAGGTGCTCAACTTTGGCGAATGGTCGAGCTCCACCTTGATGAATAGCCAGCAGCTGACCCTCCGCACCGCGCTACCCACCGACGGCGTGCGGCCCAACAAAATCGACTCCATTTACATCCAGGCCAGTATCAGCTTCGTCAGCGGATGCACCAACTACGACTCCATCCTGGTGTGTCTCTATCCCAACTTCGACATCACCGACACCATGGGCATATGCCAGGGCAATTCCTATACATGGACTGCCAACGGGCAGACCTACACCAACAGCGTCTATGCCACTGCCAACCTGCAGTCGACGCCGGGGTGTGACTCGACCATGCACCTCGACCTGACGGTCTTCAACACCAGCTACACCATCGACCATGTCACCGACTGCAAGCCCTACACTTGGCCCGCCAACGGCCAGACCTACTACACCAGCAACAACGCTACCGCCGCCGGCGACACCATCCGCCTGCAGAACGAATGGGGTTGCGACTCGATTGTACAGCTCGAGCTCTCCATCCTCCCCGTCCAGGCTCGCATACAGAGCAACCGTTCCTTCTTCGACTTCGACAACCTCGACGTGGAACTCACCGATGTGTCGCTCAACAACGACAGCCGCCTGTGGCTCCTCCCCGGAGTGGCCAACATGTCGGGCACCATCGCCTACTACACCCTCCCTGCCGACCGTGACGAGGCCGACATCTGGCTCATCGCTACCAGCTCCTACGGTTGTTCCGACTCTACCCACATCGTCATCCCGATGCGCAAGGAGAGCTTCTGGATTCCCAACGTCTTCACCCCCGACAACGCCAGTGGCAACAACATCTTCAGCTCTATCAGCACCCGCACCGTCACCGAGGAGATGTATATCTACAACCGCAACGGCAAGCTGGTCTTCAAATGCGAAGGACCCGACTGTCCGTGGGACGGCAAGGACCTCAACGGCACCCCCTGCCCCCAAGGCACCTACACCTATATCATCCGCTACACCAACGAGTTCACTCCCCGCCGTGTGATGACCCGTAAAGGAACGGTCACGCTGATCAGGTAAGGAGTCTGAAAACCTAAACTAAAAACTCAAACTGATATGAAGATAGCAGTAGTGGGGGCCACCGGATTGGTGGGACGTGAGATGCTCACCGTGTTGGCCGAGCGTGGTTTCGGTGACGAAGAGATTATTGCCGCCGCCTCGCCGCGTTCGGTGGGCAAGAAGATTGACTTTGCAGGACGGCAGCTGACGGTGGTCAGCGTCGACGAGGCCATCGCCGCCCGCCCCCGCTTCGCCATATTCTCGGCCGGAGCCTCGGCGTCGCGCCAGTATGCACCCCTCTTTGCCGCCGTCGGCACCACGGTCGTCGACAACTCGTCGGCCTGGCGCAAAGACCCCGCCATCCCCTTGGTGGTGCCCGAGGTGAACCTTGACAGCATCAAGCCCACAGACCGCATCATCGCCAATCCCAACTGCAGCACCATCCAGATGGTGCTCGCCATCTCGGCCCTGCAGCGCGAATACGGCATCCGTCGCCTCGTCATCGCCACCTACCAAAGCATCACCGGCACCGGCATCAAGGCCGTGCGCCAGTTGGAGGCTGAGGAGCAAGGCCTCGAGCCCACCGAACGGGCTTATGTCAACCCCATCCACCGCAACCTCTTCCCCCACGGGGGCGACTTCCAGCCCGACGGCTACACCACCGAGGAGCAGAAGCTGGTCGACGAGACCCGCAAGATATTCGCCGACCCCTCGATAGCCATCACCGCCACCGTGGTCCGGGTGCCCGTGGTGGGTGGTCACAGCGAAGCCGTCAACATCGAGCTGCGCTGCGACTACGACCTCGACGAGGTGCGTCGCCTCATCGCCGCCACTCCCGGCGTCATCCTATACGACGACCCGGCCCGCAACCTCTACCCCATGCCCATCCTCTCGCATCATCGCGACGAGGTGTGGGTGGGACGCATCCGGCGCGACTTCTCGCAACCCAACGCACTCAACCTCTGGGTCGTGGCCGACAACATCCGCAAAGGGGCCGCCACCAACGCCATCCAAATTGTGCAGGCCCTCACCTCCTCCCCCACCTCTCATCCCCTCTCTGGGGAGGGGATGGAGAGGAGTTGCTTTTCCCCCACCCCTCATCCCCTCCCTGGGGAGGGGACGGAGAGGAGTTGCTTTTCCCCCACCCCTCATCCCCTCCCTGGGGAGGGGACGGAGAGGAGTTGCTTTTCCCCCACCCCTCATCCCCTCCCTGGGGAGGGGACGGAGAGGGGGTGCTCTGACAAACAATAAAACCAAAACCATGCGCAAATTCCCGTTATACCTCGGTGCCCTGCTGCTCACCTTGATGCTGAGTGCTTGCGGAAGCAACACCCTCTTCGAGCAGCAACGCACCTTCAAACACAACGTCTGGAACAACTTTACCCCCGAGCTCTTCGACATCGAGGTGAAGAACATCGACAACTACTACCATATCGAATTCACCGCTGCCGTCGACACCAGCGTCTACCGCTACGATAACGTGCCTTTCCTTATCGAGCTCACCAGCCCCAACGGCGAAGAGCGTCAGTTCTACGGCACCATCCTCCTCAAAGAGAACGGCCGCTGGCGTGGCGAGATGGTTGACGGCTACCGTGTCGCCACCGGACGCATACGCAGCTACTTCAGCTTCAACCATCGTGGCCTGCACCACCTTTCGGTGGCTCAGAACACCAGTCAGTACGACCTCGAGGGCATCCACAGCCTCACCGTCAGCGTGACCAAAGCAAAGCTCGACTACGACTTGTAAAGGGATGATCGACTCCAGCATCAACCCCAACATCGACCGCATCGCCCTGCGGCTGAAGACCATCCCCGAAAGCCCTGGAGTCTACCAGCATCTCGACGCCGACGGCAAGGTTATCTATGTGGGCAAAGCCCGCAATCTGCAGCGTCGTGTGAGCAGTTACTTCACCCACTACGACGACAAAAGTCCCAAAATCAAGATGCTCGTGCGGACGGTATGCGACATCCGCGTCACCGTGGTCGCCACCGAGGTCGACGCCCTGCTGCTCGAGAACAGCCTCATCAAACGCTACCAGCCGCGCTACAACTCGATGCTCAAGGACGACAAGAGCTACCCCTACCTCTGCATCACCGACGAGGAATTCCCGCGACTGCTCTACACCAGGAAACACAACATCAAGGGCCAATATTTCGGTCCCTACCCCAATGGTCGCATATTGCGCGAACTGCAGGACATCATACGCCAATTGTTCACCTACAGGACATGCAACACCATGGGTCGCCGCCCCTGCATGAAGCACCAGATAGGCCTGTGCGGAGCCCCTTGTGCCGGCAAACAGAGCAAGGAGGAGTATCTGACCACTTTTGAGAGCATACGGCGCCTGCTGAAAGGCGACTTCGGCGACATCCTCGACGACATGAAACGCCAGATGTATGCCGCCGCCGAAGAGCTGCGCTTCGAGGAGGCAGAGGTCATCAAGCAAAAACTGCATCTGCTCGAAGAATACCAGAGCCGCAGCACAGTGGTCGACACCAACGTGCGCGATGTCGACGTGGCCGGCATTCTGAGCGACGAACGCTTCGCATGGATCAGCTTCATGCGTGTCAAACACGGCGCCATCATCTACAGCATCTGCAACGAGGTGAAGAAGCAACTCGACGAGAGCGACGCCGAAATTCTCGCCACCGTCGTCCCCGCCTACCACGAGCAGACCGAGAGCAGCGCCACCGAGGTCATCCTGCCCTTCGCCGTGCCCGACCTGCCGGAAGAGTACCTCAAACAGACGACCGACCCCAGAGGCGACCGACGCAAGCTGCTCGATCTTTCGTTGCGCAACGTGGAAAGCTACCAAAAACAGTGCCAACACCAACGTGCCCTCACCCAGGGCGACGCCGCCCCTCAAGCCCTCAAGATGATGGAGCGCATCCAGAAAGTACTCGGACTGCCCACGCTGCCCGTCAACATCGACTGCTTCGACAACAGCCATATCCAGGGGGCCTTCCCCGTGGCAGGCATGGTGCGCTTCACCTCGGGCAAGCCCAACAAAAACGAGTACCGAAAGTTCAACATCAAAAGCAAAAACACCAACGACGACTACGGTTCCATGACCGAAGTCATCGAACGGCAATACAGCAAAAACCCGCCGCCTGACCTACTCATCGTCGACGGTGGCGAAGGGCAGATGCATGCAGCCCGCAATGCCATCGAACGCCTGGGGCTCACCATCCCTATCGCTGGCTTGGCCAAAGACGACCGTCACCGTACCAACGAGCTGCTGCGCTTCAACGAGCGGGGCGAAATAGCCGTCGTCGGCCTCAAACCCACCGACCCACTCTTCCACCTGCTCGAGCAGATACAGAACGAGGTGCACCGCTTCGCCATCACCTTCCACAAAGACAAGCGATCGAAAGGCACCTTCCGCACCGCCCTGACCGATATTCCCGGCATCGGCGAGAAGACGGCCCACGACCTGCTCCTGCGCTTCGGCAGCGTAAAACAAATCTCACTGCAGACCCTCGACGACCTTGCCTCCGCCATCGGTTCCGCCAAGGCCCGCCTCGTCTACGAAGCCCTGCACTCCTCAGAATAAGAAATTATTGTAAGGGTAGCGAACCGCATGGATGCGGCTCACCTCGTCGTAGAGCAGCTGCCGCAGGACGTCGATGCCCTGGCGCGTAGCCGCCGAGACAAAGACCGTTCCCGCTCCGCTTCCCCCACCCCTCATCCCCTCCCCAGGGAGGGGACGGAGAGGTCTGTCATCCCTTATCCCCTCCCCATGGAGGGGACGGAGAGGAGTGTCATCCCTCATTCCCTCCTCGGGGTGGGGATGAGGGGTTGGGGCGGGCTCGGCCATGCGGTCAATCTTGTTATAAACCATGATGACAGGCTTGTCGGCAGCGCCTATCTCGCCGAGGGTCTTCACCACGGCGGCCACCTGCTCCTCGTGGTCGGGATGCGAAACATCCACCACGTGGAGCAGCAAATCGGCCTCCACCACCTCGTCGAGCGTGCTCTTGAAACTCTCCACCAGCTGGGTGGGCAGCTTGCGGATAAACCCGACGGTATCGGTGAGCAGGAAAGGAAGGTTCTCTATCACCACCTTGCGCACCGTGGTGTCGAGGGTGGCGAAAAGCTTGTTCTCAGCAAAGACCTCGCTCTTTGAGAGCACATTCATCAGGGTCGACTTGCCGACGTTGGTGTAACCCACAAGGGCCACACGCACCAGCGACTCGCGGTTCTTGCGCTGCAGCGTCTTCTGCTTGTCAATCTTACCCAGCTGTTCGCGCAGCAGGCTGATTTTCTCCTTGATCAGACGCCGGTCGGTCTCAATCTGGGTCTCGCCCGGGCCACGCATACCGATGCCGCCGCGCTGACGCTCCAGGTGGGTCCACATACGGGTGAGGCGCGGCAACATATACTGCAGCTGCGCCAGCTCGACCTGCGTGCGGGCCGTCGACGTGCGGGCCCGCTTGGCAAAAATGTCGAGGATAAGGGTGGTGCGGTCCAGGATGCGACATTCCAACTCCTTCTCGAGGTTGCGCAGCTGGGCCGGCGAAAGTTCGTCGTCGACCACCACGAAATCGACCTCCAACGCCCGACAATATTCTTTGATTTCCTCCAGCTTGCCGCTTCCCACGTAGGTGCGCGAGTCGGGCCGGTCCAGCTTCTGAACCACCTGCTTCACCGCCACACCGCCTGCCGTCTCGAGCAGGAAAGCCAGCTCGGCCAGGTATTCCTCGGTGCGCTCCATCGTCTGTCCCGAAGGACAGACCGACAGCAACAATGCCTTCTCGGGCACCACATCGGTGCTGAAGGTGTTGCGCTCCTGCGGGGACAACCTTTTCGGCGTCTCTTCCGCGATACTGTTGCGGAACTTGCCCTGCTTATTTGGATTCCAATTAGAACTCATCGGTCACTTTATCAATACGGTACACTTTGTCGCCACGACGCACAGGCTCGGTGGTGGCAAAACTGAAGCGGTCGCCTTGATGCACTTCGGGCACAGGGTCGCGGTCGAGGCGAAGCTCGCCGACCGTGGCACGATAGACGCCGGTGGTTTCGCCGATGACCATCACCTCGTCGCCCGTGCGGAGCACCTCGGCGGTCTGCAGCTGCACTTCGGCCACACCGATACGGTGAAAGTAGTTCTTCACCAACCCCAGGTAAACCTTCTGCTCGGTAGCATGCGAACCATAGCGGTCGCTCCACTCGCCGAGACGACGCCCTTGATAGTAGCCATCCCAGAAGCCGCGGTTGAACACCGTGGCCAGACGTGTCGTCCATTCGGCAATACGTTCGTCGGTATAGGTGCCGTCGGCCACAGCTTGCACTGCCTCACGATAGCACTCGGTGACAGTACGCACATAGTCGGCCGAGCGGCCGCGGCCCTCGATTTTCAGCACCCTCACGCCGGCTTTGATTACCTTGTCGAGGAAACCAATGGTGCAGAGGTCCTTGGGCGACATGATATATTCGTTGTCGATCTCAAGCTCGAGGTCGCTCTCCTTGTCCTTGACAATATAGCCGCGGCGGCAAAGTTGCAGACAGGCACCGCGGTTGGCCGAGTAGTTGTAGTTGTCGAGCGAAAGATAGCACTTGCCACTGATGCTCATGCAGAGGGCGCCATGGGCAAATATCTCGACCTGGACCCGCTCGCCTTTGGGGCCACGTATGTCCTCGTCGGCAATGAACTTGGTAATCTCAGCCACCTGGGCGAGCGGCAGTTCACGAGCCAGCACCATCACATCGGCCCACTGCGCGAAAAAGCGCACCGCCTCGACGTTGCTGATATTGCACTGGGTCGAGATGTGTACCTCGAGGCCCATGCTGCGGGCGGCGGTGATGACAGCCAGGTCGGAAGCGATGATGGCACTGATGCCGGCCACGAGGGCGGCATGCAGCAGGGTGCGCATCTCGTCGAGTTCGCTGTTATATATGATGGTATTGACGGTAAGGTAGGTGCGCACGCCGGCGGCGGTGGCTGTCTGCACAATGCGGGGCAGGTCGTCGACCGTGAAGTTGGCCGCCGAGCGCGACCGCATATTGAGCTTGCCCACGCCGAAATAGACAGCGTCGGCACCTCCCTGGATAGCGGCCTGCAGACTCTCCCACGAGCCCACCGGCGCCATAATCTCTATCTTGTTCATTTATAAAGGTCAATTACAGTCATCTTGGTCCACTTGGTGGGCACCAGCTTCTCGTCGCGCATGGTGGCATCCATGGTGGTGCGACACCCGTCAAAGACCTGCTCCACAAAGCCACAGAAGAGGTCGACCGAGCCGGGGAGGAACGAAGCCACCTCGTGACCGACGCCTTCGAAGCGCACCATCCACACCGGGAACCCCTCTTTCTTGAAGCATTTGTAGAGGGTGGCGGGACCATAGAGGGCGTGACTCAAAACCGCCGGGAAGCGCTTGTAGGCCACAATCTTGTCCTTGGTTCCATGCATGAACATGGTGGGTGCCGGCGGGGTTTTGTACTTGGGTTTGCCCTTGCTCATGACGGCGCCGGAATAGGGCACCACAGCGGCAGGCTTCCACCCTTCGGGTAGCACCGAGGCCTGCGGCTGTCCGTTGGCGCGGCAGTAGTCGAGCTGCGCCACCGTGATGGCGCCGGCCGAGCAGCCCGTGAGGACGATACGCTCGGGGTTGATGTTGAGTTCGCCGGCATGGGCCACAACCCACGCCACGGCAGCGGCACAATCTTCCGTGGCCATATCAATCACCACTTGGAAGAGGTCGTTGATTTGCGTCAGTTTGCGATGCGACGCTACCAAGGCACTGTCTTTCAATCCCAGACGGTAGTCGGGGCTGACCACAGTATAGCCGCGGGCCGTCAGCTGACGGGCGATATTGAGCTGCAACTCGTCGTCGCGCTCGCCAATCACGAAGCCACCGCCAAAAAGGGCAATGACGCAGGCGCGGTCGCTGCGCGGCACTTCGGGACGGTGCACGTCGAGATAGAGCGCCGAGTCGCGTTCCACAAAGCGGTAGGTCTGTTTCTGCTGCGCATAGAGGGGCAACGATGCCAGCAACAGCAGGAGGGTGACGATATATTTTCTCATAACTTGCTATTTTTCAAAACGTGAAGTTAACGCCGGCGCTGAGGGTAAAGAGGTCGGCGGTGAAATGGGTAGAGGTGCCCGAGGTGTTGTTGCCCTCGAGGTCGCTCAACCATGCAAAACTACCGCGAAGACAGAATTTTACACTCTCACCTCCGATACGGAAGACGAACTGAGGCTCGAAGAGGAAACTCGGAGTGCTGTAGGACGACCCTTCGGAAGGCAGAAGGTTGCCGTCGGCATCGAACTTTCGGTAGCGCATCTGGGGCGAGTAGGCACCGGCTTTGAGGCCGAGAGCGAGGTCGATGTGGGCGGCGCCGAGGTCGTGCCAACCGATGTTCACCTGGCCGAAAGGCACCGAGAAACGGCCGGCATAGTCGTACCCGCCCCGTCTCGTGGTGTCGTTGGCCGAGGGTTGGACTTGTTTGCGCCATGCTCCGCCGAGGCCGATGCCGGCATAGCCCTCGAGCAGACCGTTCTCGCCCAGCGGAAGGTAGGCACCCGGTGCCATCTGGAAGTAGAAATTCTCGCCACCGTAGTTGACGTGCACCTGACCGGCCAACCAGTCGTTGACACCGTAGCTGAACGTAAGGTTGCCCGTAAGCACGTCGGGCACCACCAGGGCGGATACCGCCAGCGATGCGTCGGCGCGCATATCGCCCGCATGGTTAATCAACGGAATATCGACTGCCTGTGGATGGTAGATACTGCACCCCGTGGCCATCACGAGGGTGGTCAGCAAAACCAGGGTATGACCAAATCGACGCATATAGATTGATATTTTATCAACAGAACGACCCGACGGACCATTTATTGTGCACCCCCCTAAAAAAGCCATCCAAAGTACGGCATTTCTTCAATTGTTTTACGCTTGTTTTACGGTTGTTTTACGCTTTAAAACCGTAAAACAACCGTAAAACAAGCGTAAAACAAGCGTAAAACAGACGGTGTTTAACCGTTCTGCACATGGGGGTGTTGAAAAAATATTTTGCAGGCTCGGTTTTATTTTGTAACTTTGCAGTTGCCTTTGTGGCAGAATGAATTAATAAATAATACAATAATATGTCAGAAAATCAGATAATTAACAAAGAGGACCTTGTGGTCCGTTTCGCCGGCGACTCGGGCGACGGCATGCAGCTTAGCGGCACGCTGTTCTCCGACGCATCGGCCCTGACAGGCAACGACATCGCCACTTTCCCCGACTATCCTGCCGAGATTCGTGCCCCGCACAACACCATAGCCGGTGTTTCCGGCTATCAGGTGCATGTGGGTAACCACATCTACTCGAGCGGCGACAAGTGCGACATCCTGGTGGCCATGAATCCCGCCGCCTTCAAGTCGCAGCTGAAGTGGGCCAAGAAAGGTGCCACCGTCATTGTCGACATCGACACCTTCACCGACGAGGCCATGGAGAAGGCCGGCTACAAGGAAAACCCCTTCACCGACGAGTTGGAGCGCGCCTACACCATCATCAAAGCCCCCATCACCTCGTTCACCGAGAAAATCGGCGACGCACAGGGCGTGGATAAGAAGACCGCCGACAAGAGCCGCAACATGTTTGCCCTCGGTATCATCTTCTACTCCACCCACAAGACCCTCGACCACACCTTCGCCTATCTGGAGCGTAAGTTTGCAAAGAAACCCGCCGTCATCGAGCTCAACAAAGCCGTACTGACCGAAGGCTATGAATATGCCGACAAACTCGAGGTGATGCACTCGCACATCTTCGAGGTCGCCCATGCCGACAAGATGGAGAAGGGCCGCTACCGCAACATCACCGGTAACGTTGCCACCGCCTGGGGTCTGCTGGCTGCCAGCGAGAAGAGCGGCCGCCGCCTCTTCCTGGGTTCCTACCCCATCACCCCTGCCACCGACGTTATGGTCGAGCTGGCCAAGCACAAGAGCCTGGGTGCCCGCGTGTTCCAGGCCGAAGACGAGATTGCCGGTATCTGCTCCGCCATCGGCGCCAGCTATGCCGGTGCCCTTGCCTGCACCTCGACCTCTGGTCCCGGCCTCTCGCTGAAGAGCGAAGCCCTTGGTCTCGCCGTCATGACCGAGCTCCCGCTCGTCGTTGTCGACGTACAGCGTGGCGGCCCCTCAACGGGTCTGCCCACCAAGACCGAGCAGAGCGCCCTGGCCCAGGCCCTCTACGGCCGCAACGGCGCGGCCCCCGCGGTGGTGGCCGCCGCCTCCAGCCCCGCCCACTGCCTCC
>JAEEGL015798866.1_pt1 | contig 27407 bp, 21 predicted proteins | sample 9134231 | NCBI WGS metagenome assembly JAEEGL01 (sample SAMN16246548, study PRJNA631951) | gut metagenome | biome: gut microbiome; feature: rumen; material: fiber-attached | host: Bos | place: Iran: Karaj | collected 2018-10
CTTGGATATAAAATCCAAGAATGTATCAACCAAGCCATTAGAGTCGACTTCGTCGAAGGGCTTGGTTGTATGCTGGATCATGTCGGCACGAAACCCGCAGTAAATGCGTGTTTCTGCAATTACATCTAAGAATACATACAATATATCATATGTCCTTGAGTGATGAAAGAGCCTTGTCTATGTAATTCTGATATTCGCTCCTGTTCTTCAAAGGTGCCACCAGTGAAATATTGACCCAATAGCGCTTATTCGTTGTGGCATCAACCCAGTAACAGTTAAAGTTTCTCTCCCAGTATCTGATGCCCCCTATGAGATCCTCAAAATCCTGTGAATATGCGCACAGCCACTCTTCACGGTCATATACCATGTCTGATACCTGCGTTCTGCTGGTAAGAGCAGTGCCACTAAACATCAGCTGTGCTCCCGTTGCAGTATCTTCGCTCTTAAACAGATCAATAACGTCATCCCGTTTATTTGCTACGTTCTCAGGAGTCCACTCCACTTCTATCAGCATAACCCCGATGGTTGCGGCGTTCTCATCAGAGAACCTCTCAAGATTCGTCTCATTTGCCTGCCACTTTTCAAATCGGTCCCGGGGTGCCGGGATTCCCATGTGACATTCGGTGATCTCCAGAAGATCATCTGTATCCTTGGATGTCAGCGGGCTTCCACCGGGTATCAGAAGTACATTGAAATTATTGCTGGCTGAAAATCTGTCCCGAAGCGCTATAAGAACATCCCTGCTTCGCTTATTTCCTTTTACGGCAGCCTTGACTACCTGATACTCTCCGCTGCTGTTGGCAGAGAACCACCCTGCAACGGATGTCACCTCTCCTGCCGCATTTTTACAGGTAACAGAATACAAATACTTCCCCGGGTCATCCACAGTAACATCACAGTTCCTCTCTTCCAGAATCTCGAGCCCTTCCTGATCCTCCACCTCACTACGGACAAAATTCACCAGGTTATCGACCAGGGTCCTGCCGCTGACAGAACCCAGGGACCCTTTTGTAAGCCTGTACTTCCTGCCATTCATTATCACCGGTTCAATGGAGACATCCGCAGTGATGTCTATAATCCTGTCCGATGCAAAGTGTATATTTATTTCACCGTCCCTGTTCTCTTCACTGACTTTCTCAAAAATAGATGCCGGATAATTTATCGGTATGTCATATCCCGACTCAGATGGCATATAATTCATATCAAACGAAGCCCGGGCCACGCTTTGGACAGTAATTCCACCGCTCTTTTTACCGAATACCAAAGCCAATACCATTATAAGCAGAACCGACACAACTAAAGCTGCTGCCCCCAGGAGCAACGCAGTCTTTTCATTGTTTGTTAGCTTCTCATTACCCATTTTTTAATTGTTTCGCTTTCACTTTTATTTATCTGACAGATAATGTATTTTTATTTTTAGAAAACATGGCAAACAGCTGCTGTCTTTTGCTGCTCCTGTCCCCTTCGATCTGGAGCTTGGAATATATCTGGTTGATGTACTGTTTGACGCTTCCCTCTGATAAAAAGAGCTCCTCAGCAATCTCTTTTCCTCTCATGCGTTGATTCATCAGAGTAGCAATCTCATACTCCCTGTCAGTGAGGATCATGAATACCTGAGGTCGCTTCGTCTCTCCCGAATGCCCGCTGTTTCTTTTCTCAAAAAGTTCTCCCAGACTTCGGATCTTGACGGCAAAAGCATCATCCTCATCTTCAGAAACATCACCAAGGAGTCCTTTAATATAACTGAAGTTTTCTGCAAAAGGAAGGGCCAGGTCATCAGGCCTTGCATCAGCTATTGCACGTTGCAGAGCCTCAATGGCCTCAGATCTTTTTCCCATCATCTCATAGGCAGCTGCTGCCTGTATGTTGAGGTGTATCGCAACAAGGGCATAGTGCATGCCCTGGCACATACCAAGAAGCGCCTCACTTCTTGCTATCACCCTGGCATAAGCCCCCTGAAGAAGATATACCTGGTTCTCTATCATCTCATTCATTGGCTTTCCCGGCGCAAGGATATTAACAGAGGAGAGAGCATGCTCCCTGAACACCTCCGGAATCCTGTCTTCCTGCCCGGAAAGTGAATAGTAATAGGCGCTGATTGCATTCCAGATATTGACCAGCGCCATGTTGCGCTGCTGCAAAAGCTCTTTATACCTCTGCTCCAGGTTGCACCTTGGGTTCATATCTGTAAACAGAGAGAGCCTTTCTGCCACCATGTCAGAGCAAAGTACCATGTTCTCCTGCCCTGCGGACTCCGCCATGCTGTATGCGGCTTCCAGCTGTATCTGGGCATCCTCAAATCTCCCCTGCATAAGGCAGGCCTCTGCCCTCATGATCTTCTCAGCCCCCATGCCATGTCCGTCTGTGATCTTGTAGTAGTGGGGCATGCACTCATCCATCTCGGCGAGATATTTATCCAGCTCACCGGGCTGTCTGTAATACATCATAAACACCGAGGGGGATCCAAAGGTCCATCCCCCTTTGTTGCTGAGGCTTATGGCAGTCCTGGACATGCGCTGGCTGGCACTTCTGTGAAGGCTGCTCATGGCGCTGATGTCGTTGTACATCAGAAAACTGGTTATAACATCACATTCTCCAAGAAGATTGCCCCTCTCTGTCTCATCCATTTCCGGATGATTGTCAATGGATGCAAGCAGAAGCGCCTTCATCTCCATCATCTTGGGAATCCTGTGCCAGTTGAACATACAGCGCATCAGCACAAGAACTGCCAGAGGATGACCGTCAAGGGCCTGTCTTGGGAACCCGTCAATTACCTCAATGATCTCATCCGGATTCTGGGTCGACAGTAATATGCCGGCATCATCCTGAATGACTTCCAGAAGTCCATCATAGTTCCGGCTCTGCCTGTATGCACCTATGGCATGGAGATACTGGCCATGGCTCCGGTACCAGTCGCCGTATCTGTTTCTGTAAAAGACCTGTTTATCCCCGGGAAGCGCCTTAAATGTCCTCTCGGCACATTCCTTCATCATATGGTGAAAGCGGAAGTGCTCACCGTCAGGGAGTCTTGTGACGAAGGCATTCTGCTCTGTCATCGCCCTGATCCTCAGTTCCACTTCGGGACATCCGGTGACAAAATGCGCCATCTCTGCAGTAAACTCATCCGCCAGTCCCATTACCGCAAGGAACTCCCTCTGCTCATCGGGAAGAGGATCAATCATCGCGGCGCTGAACATGGTATATATATCAGAGTTCCTGTCAGGAAGATGCCCCTGCTCAGACAAGGTCAGCAGATTGAGGTAGATCACCGAAAACCACCCCTCACTGGAATAAAGAAGACTGTCAACCTGATCGGCAGTGATATCTGTTCCGCACTTGTGGGCGTAGATAGAAATCTCCGTGTGATTGAGGCGAAGGTCTGACGCACCTATCTGGCACAGTCTGCTCCCCAGCCTTAGGATCTCAGAGGAAGGCAGAAATCTGTCCCGACTTGCGATTATCATATGGACGTTATCCGGCAGCCGCCCCACAAGGGCACAGATAAACTCCGAAACCTTGTGATCCGTCATCAGATGAAAGTCATCAACAAAGATAAAGCATGGCTCCGGACCCTGAAGCTCATGACAGACCGTATCCGTCAGTAGGCTAGCTCCTGCGGGGTCAGTGGGATAAGGATAGCCCCTGAGGAACTCATACCCCGAGTATGAAAATGCATCCTGGACGCTCTTCCAGAAAATTGCCACATTGTCCGAGTACACACTGACCCGGACTATATTCACTTTTTCATCCCTGGACCTGCTCGTAAGAAACCAGTTGATAGCAGTGGTCTTCCCATATCCCATGGGAGCCACCACAGTAGTCAGAGCACTGTATGATATCTTCCGAAGGCTTTCCTGGAGCCTCTCGGATATATAGATAGCGTTAAGATTCCCCTTTCGCTTTCCCATAAAACTAATCCCCCCATAATCGACAATACATACCTGTTTTCCCTGCACTTGCAGGAAACCCATATAATAATATTATCAAATTACAGAGGGATTTTATACTTTTTTTATAATTATAAATAAATATTTATATATTATTTGAAGAACTCCATCTCCGCATTGAGCCTCTCTGCGATCTCCTTCAGGCTGTTGGCTGAGCCTGCAAGCGTTGTAACTGTTGCTGAGAGTTCCTGCATGGATGCACCGGTCTCCTCAGAAGAAGCAGCATTCTCTTCAGATATTGCGGAGAGCGCGCTCATGGTGTCAACCACAGCGTTCTTAGAAGATTCGCAGGTATCTGCACCCTGGGAAATGAGCTGTACACCGCCGACAGTGCTTCCAATATCTCCAAGCATACCGTTGACTGCATCCAGTGTCTCTCCAAGAGCCATCTGCTGATCCATGTTACCCTGGCGAACGTCTTCCGCAGCCTGTACAGCTGCCTTGGACTGCTCCAGAAGAACATCCATTTCTTTCCTGATGTCGTCTGCCATGGTCTTGGAATCATCGGCAAGTTTGCCAATCTCCTCAGCAACAACGGCAAAGCCCTTTCCTGCCTCTCCCGCTCTGGCGGCCTCAATGGAAGCATTGAGAGAGAGGAGGTTAGTCTGTGTCGCAATTGAGGAAATGCCCTCAACCTTGTCATTGATATTTGTAACAGCATCCTGAGTGGCTGCAATTGTCCTTGAAATCTCGTCTATCTTTGCAGTCATCTCAGATGAGGAATCCTGAAGTGATGCCAGGGACTGGCTGGAAACCTCTGAGGCCTCCTTCATCTTGTCTGCAAGACTTGACAGATTACCTGTTGAACTCTGAACATCTCCTACGGCATCACCAATCCTGCCCACATTCTCCGAGGCGTTCTGGATCTCGTCAGCCTGCTGGGTAGCTCCTGAGGCAATCTCCTGAACTGCGTTTGAAACATCCTCTGCAGTCTGTGAAATCTGATTCGCCATGTCAGAGAGTTCCTCTGATGAAGATCCCACATCCATAGCCGAATCCTTGATGCTCTGCACAATTTCCTGAAGTCTCTCTATAACGGTGTTGGTGTTGCCCACCATCTCACCAAATTCATCCTTCCTGGTGCCGTGCTTATCCACTCTCTTGAAGTGACCGTCAGCAAGTGCAGAAAGAGAAGCACTTACATCTCCGATGGGCTCTGTAAAGGCCTTGGCCATCACGAAAGAGATCACAGCTGCTATTACTGCCATTACAATTCCGATTATTATGACAATCCATGCAGTTGATCTTGCACTGGCTGAGATTTTCTTGGTGTCACTTGCACAGCAGATGGTCCATCCGGTTGCCGGGGATTTTACGTAGCATACAACTGCGCTGTAGCCCTTGCCTGTATCTGCTGTATAGTATCCGTTATCAAGTCCGCTGGTCATGAAGGCCGATTTGCTTCTGTCATCCTCATTATCAGGGGTTATCTCGTACTGTGAGTGGGCTGCCACAAGTCCTGTTCTGTCTACTATGAACGCATCCTCTGCATCTTCAGCCAACAGTTTGTGGAAATCATTGAGGTCATAGTTTCGCTGGGCTATACCGACTATGGTTCCGTCATAGCCGTAAACAGGTGCCGCTATTGTACACTGTCTTATTCCCGTTGACGTGGAGACAATAACATCTGACACATAGGTATTGCCTGCCATGGCCTGCTTAAAGTAGTCCCTGGAGCTGACATCCACCAGCTTCCCGCTGGCCCTTAGCATCTGCATGCCGTCTGCGCCGGTAAGAACAGTGATATTGCCATCACCAAGCTGTTCATCTACCTTATTGAGATAATCCTGTACCTGCTGAGCCTGTGTCAGGCTTGTAGGACTCTGATAATATGTCTGGGTCGATGGAGCAGCCGCAACTGCCTGAAGCGCTGAGGCATTCTTGAGCACAACGCTCTCAAACTCCGACTCAATATACCACGCCTCCCAGTCAAGGGCATCAATCGCATCAGTTGTGGCTTTATTTGTAGAAGTCACATAGCTGATGATAATGGCCACTGCCAGCGGTATTATCGTGACCAGAAGCATGACTGCAATGAGCCTTGTCTTTATGCTGTTTGAAAAACTTATACTACTCTTTGTTCCTTCTTTTGTGTTCTTTGCCATAGCGCGCCTCCATCATAAAACTGTCGATATAACAAGAATAATTATACAACTCATGATAGAAAAAATGTTTGGTTTTACGTTAATATTATAAAAAATTAAAGGTCTTAAGAGTATTTTTATAATTTATCCATGGCTTTATTACAATTTAAAGGGCAGGCGCTTAATTATGTTTTTCAAGTGCCTGCCCTTGTTTAAATTATTTATCTTTATTTTCTTACTTTATATTCAGATTAACCGAGATGGGTTTTTTTGTAAAAGTCATGGTCGACATATCCATAACCATATAGACTGTCTGTCCCTTTTGCAGCTTTACATATCCTGTCCTTGATGTGTAATAATTCTGATCGTCATAATAGGTAGGGGTATACTTTTTAGCTGCAACGCTTAACTTTTCTGTCTTTACGCCCCTGGTCTTTACATAAACATATTGAAGTCTGTCATATCCGGAGGGTGTATAGAACGTCATGGCTCCCTGTGTAATAGCCCCCTTATTGGGATGCTTGACATTGTTTAATTTAAAAGCATAGGTCTTAGTCTTTGGTGCCGTAAATTTCATGACTCCGCCATAAGAGTATGCCATGTACTGCTTAAGCTTAACCTTGTAATTTATACCGGTCTTAACCTTCTTGCAGCTTTTCCTGATATAGCTCTCCGTAAGACTGGTCGCAACATATGTTGCCTTGAGAGTTATAGTCTTGTTCTTGGTCTTAGCCTCTGACGTCACAGGATTGACCACAGCAGCTAACAGCGCAACTGTCAGCAGCATAGCCAGAATTCTTTTCACTGCCCCATTTTTTTGAAATTTTCCCTTCATAACAAACCCTCCATTTGAAATTTTGTTTTGTCCCTGCAAAAATTCTACACCAGATATTTTTGATAATCAAGGTAACAGTGGACCTGCATGCTTCAAATCACTTTAAAAACCCTCAAAGCCTTGTAAATACCAGCTTTGAGGGTTTTGTTTTTTATTCCAGCTCCACAGTTCCCGGGGGTTTGGAGGTGAGGTCGTACATTACCCGGTTTACACCCTTGACCTCGTTGATGATGCGGCTCATGACCTTCTGGAGAACCTCAAAGGGGATCTCTGAGGCCTCGGCTGTCATAAAGTCCACGGTCTCAACGGCCCGTAAGACTACAGCGTAGTCATAGGTGCGCTCATCGCCCATAACACCAACGGAGCGCATATTGGACAATGCCGCAAAGTACTGGTCCGGGAGCTTGGACAGCCCTGCCGCTGCCAGTTCCTGTCTGTAGATAAAATCTGCATCCTGAACGATGCGGACCTTCTCGGCATTTACCTCTCCTATGATGCGGATACCAAGCCCAGGTCCCGGGAAGGGCTGGCGGTACACCAGGTACTCCGGAAGACCAAGCTCAAGACCTGCCTTCCTGACCTCATCCTTAAACAGGGAGCGCAGGGGCTCTATTATTTCCTTGAAATCTACATAGTCGGGAAGACCGCCTACGTTGTGGTGGGACTTGATGACTGCAGACTCTCCGCCGAGGCCTGACTCCACCACATCAGGGTAGATGGTTCCCTGGGCCAGGAAGTCAACTGCACCGATCTTCTTGGCTTCCTCCTCAAATACCCGTATGAACTCCTCGCCGATTATCTTGCGCTTTCTCTCAGGCTCCTCAACCCCCTTAAGTTTTGCGTAGTAGCGCTCTGCCGCGTTGACACGGACAAAGTTTATATCAAAGTTTCCTGATGGTCCGAAAACACTCTCAACCTCATCCCCTTCATTCTTCCGAAGGAGACCGTGATCTACAAACACGCAGGTGAGCTGTTTGCCAATGGCCTTTGCCAGAAGAGCTGCCAGGACAGATGAATCCACGCCGCCGGAGAGGGCAAGAAGTACTTTTCCGTCTCCAACCCTGTCCCTGATCTCTTTTACCGTGTTCTCCACAAAGGAGTCCATGCGCCAGGTGCCGGCTGTTTCACAGATATTCCTGACAAAATTATAAAGTATCTCTTTTCCTTTAACAGTGTGAAGAACCTCCGGATGGAACTGGATGGCATAGAGCTTTTTGTCCTCGCAGGCCGCTGCAGCCACAGGGCAGTCAGCAGTATGGGCAATGATATCAAATCCCGGAGCAGCCTTGCTGATGTAATCAAAGTGACTCATCCAGACGATTGTCTCGTCCTCAACTCCTGCAAAAAGCGTATCCCTTCCGCCATCAATCAGCGTCCTGGTCTTACCATATTCCCTGACAGGTGCCTTCTCAACATTTCCTCCCAGGAGCAGCATCATGAGCTGGGCGCCGTAACACAGTCCAAGAACAGGAATCCCCAGTTCAAAGAGCTCCCTGGTATATGAAGGTGCCCCCTCCTCATAGCAGGAATTGGGACCGCCGGTGAGGATGATCCCCTTAGGGTTCATCTCTTTTATCTTGTCTATAGAAGTTTTGTAGGAATAAATCTCGCAATAAACATTGCATTCTCTTACACGCCTGGCAACCAGCTGATTGTACTGGCCACCAAAGTCTATGACTATAACCTTCTCTTCCTGTGCCATTTTCCCTCCTTTAATAAAATAGGCCGCCCATGGTCAGATGGGCGGCTCCTTCTTATAAGAATCGCCGAACTGTAATTATGGATCTGTATGTGGCCGAGCTGTACTTGATACCGGTCTTCTGGGTGCTGGCGTGGACAATCTGTCCCCCACCTATATAAATTCCGACGTGGCCGCCGTAGTAGATAACGTCGCCTGGCTGGGCATTGGCATATGAAACCTCCCTGCCATAGGAGCCCTGGGCCCATGAAGTCCTTGGAACCGAAATTCCGAAGGCCTTGTAGACTGACTGTACAAATCCAGAGCAGTCCGCACCGTTTGTGAGACTGGTACCGCCTGGAACATAGGGATTGCCCACAAACTGGCAGGCGTAGCTGGCTATATTGCTTCCGGTTGCGCTGCCTGCAGCCTTATAGCTCTTGGAGCTGCCACCTGAAGATCCAGAATCCTTGGATTCCGACGAGGAGGATGTATCAATTTCTGACACCTGGATCTGTGTGTAATTGTCCCCGTCATCATCTCCGCCATTATCAGCAACTTCCTTCTGCTTCTTTTTCTCAGCATCCCTTGCGGCCTTCTCAGCTGCTGCCTTTCTTGCAGCCTCCTCCTCAGCAGCTTTGGCTGCGGCTGCTGCCTTCTTGGCGTCGTCCGCCTCCTTCTGCTTCTTCTCTATCTGTTTCTGAAGGCTTGCAATGCTTGACTGCTGGCTCTTTATCTGGGCTGTGTATACAGCTGCATCCTGCTTGGCCTTGGCAAGCTTCACTTCATAGTCCGAATACTGTCTCTTGTACTGGACAAGCAGCTGCTCCATGTAGGCCTCTTCCTCCTCAAGCTCGTACTCGGAAGCCTCCAGCTCAGACCGCTCCTCCTCAAGCTGATATCCAAGAGCCTCTGCCGCATTCTTGGCCTCCACAAATTCCGCCAGCTTGATCCTGTCATAGTCGTACAGCTCCTCAACGTACTGAGCCTTGTTCAGTGCATCGCTGTAACTGGTGGCAGTGAGCAGGATCTGTACATAGGAATCATTGCCCTTCTCATACATGAACTTGACCCTCTGCACCATGGCCTCATACAGGGTCTCCTCGTGTTCCTTGGCATCCTCGTACTCTTCATTGGTCTTATCGATCTGCTCCTGCTTGAAGGCTATGTCCTCCTTGATCATCTCAATATCTGCGAGAAGTCCCACAATCTCTGCCTGTGTGGTGTCAATGGCCTCCTTAGTTTCCCCAAGGCCCTCAGTGCTCTCTTCTATCTGATTATTGGCCTCGTTGAGCTTGCCCTGACTTGCTGCCTTCTGGTTCTCGGCCGCGTTCTTCTGCTTCTGAAGATCCTTGGCCTCCTGCTCCAGCTTCTTCTGAGTCTTCTGCAGTTCCTCACTGGTTGTGGCAAAAGAGCTGACGGGAGTGAGCACAAAAAAAGCAAGGGAAAGTATAACGGCTAAAACAGAATAACTTCTTTTCATACCAATACCCCCTTGCTTAGAATAATTTAGGATTACTACATATAGTATATCATATTATAGTTGAGGCCAAAATATGGAATAAATGGCCATTATTACAGTTCGCAGTTGCCAACTGTTCTAGGGAATGACTCAACATCCCTTATATTTCCCATGCCTGTCAGGTACATTACACACCTCTCAAAGCCCAGGCCAAATCCTGCGTGGCGGACGCTTCCGTACTTGCGAAGATCAAGATAGAACTGGTAATCCTCCTTCTTGAGTCCGAGTTCATCCATTCTCTTCTCAAGGGTCTCAAGGTCGTCCTCTCTCTGGCTTCCGCCCACGATCTCTCCGATACCGGGAACAAGGCAGTCAGCTGCTGCTACAGTCTTGCCGTCCTCGTTGAGCTTCATGTAGAAGGCCTTAATCTCCTTGGGATAATCTGTCACAAATACAGGCTTCTTAAATATCTTTTCCGTGAGATATCTCTCGTGCTCAGTCTGAAGATCACATCCCCAGCTTACCTTGTAGTCAAACTCGTCGTTGTGCTCAGACAAAAGATCTATCGCCTCGGTGTAGGTGATACGGCCAAACTCACTGCCTGCCACATGCTGAAGTCTTTCGATGAGTCCCTTGTCGATAAACTCGTTAAAGAAAGCCATCTCCTCAGGGCAGTGTTCAAGAACATAATTGATCACATATTTCAGCATGGCCTCGGCGGTATCGCAGTCATCCTTGAGGTCTGCGAAGCACATCTCGGGCTCGATCATCCAGAACTCAGCCGCATGGCGGGTCGTGTTGGAGTTCTCAGCCCTGAAGGTAGGTCCGAAAGTATATACATTCTTAAACGCAAATGCGTAGGTCTCCACGTTGAGCTGTCCGCTTACAGTGAGGTTGACGGGCTTTCCGAAAAAGTCCTTGGAGTAATCAACGCTTCCGTCCTCTGTCTTCGGAACGTTGCCCAGGTCCATGGTGGTAACCTGGAACATCTCGCCAGCACCCTCGCAGTCACTTCCTGTTATAAGAGGAGTGTGAACATACACAAATCCCCTCTCCTGGAAGAAAGAATGGATGGCATAGGCTGCCACGGAGCGAACCCTGAACACTGCCTCAAAGGTGTTGGTCCTTGCGCGAAGGTGAGGTATTGTCCTGAGGAACTCCAGTGTGTGTCTCTTTTTCTGAAGAGGATAGTCAGCTGTTGACGGTCCCTCTATCTCCACTGTCTCAGCCTGCATCTCAAAGGGCTGCTTGGCCTCGGGAGTAGCCACAATTGTGCCTGTGGCAATGACTGCTGCACCCACATTCAGCTTGCTTATCTCTGCAAAGTTGGCAAGGGCATCTGTGTAAACCACCTGCAAAGGCTTAAAGAATGTTCCATCGTTAAGGACGATAAATCCGATAGCCTTTGAATCACGGATGCTCCTGATCCAACCGCCTACTGTAACCTTTTTGCCTGCGAACTCTTCCTGTTTATCAAAGAGCTCTCTGATATCTGTAAGTTCCATATATTCATCCCCTTCCGGCTAATTATTTTGCTGCGTTCTCAACCAAAAACTCTGAGACCTTCTCAACCATTATCTGCTCCCTGTATTCCTCGGGATCAAAGGTCTCCTTGTATTCTTCTATTGTACTATAGCTCTGGTAAAAATATTTATCAAAATCTTCCTGAATATACTGATCCACTGTCTCTCCGGAGATCTCGATGTTCTCCTTCTTGGCAATGGCCTCCATGACAAGACATCTCTTTGCCTGCTGGTTGGCCAGGTCTGAGAGGTAATCCTCCGCGGTTCCTGAAAGTCCGTTGTCCTGCATCACAGTCTCAACATACTCCTCAACAGAAACCTGTACTCCATAGGTGTAGTAAATCTGCTGGACATAGTTCTGGGCTGACTCGTATATCTGTACAAAGTACCTGTTGTAGAGCTCCTCGGGTATATCATCCACAGTGGCATTCTCCGTGGCCGCCTCAACAGCTGCATTCCTGAGAGCTGTCTCGTATTCCTCCTCGGCGTCCTCCTCCTGCTCCTGCCTGAGGTGTGACCTGTAGTCATCAAGTGTGTTGACTCCGTCTATTCCAAGGCCCTTGACCCACTCGTCTGAGGGCTCCTCGTCTGCTACCTTGATGCTGTTCACCTTGACAGTAAAGATCACGTCCTTGCCCGCCAGATCAGTTGAACCGTAATTCTCCGGGAATGTGAGGTTTAAGTCCCTTGTCTCGCCCACCTTGGCTCCGATAAGTCCGTCCTCAAAGCCCTCAATGAAAGTGCCTGAGCCTATGACCAGGTCATATCCCTGGGCCGTACCGCCGTCAAAGGCCACCTTGGTGTCAGCGTACTTGCCTTCATAATCTATGTTTGCCGTATCACCGCTCTGAACAGGCCTGTCAGTGACTTCCTTCATGAGCGGGTTCATGGAAAAAGCACTCTTTAAGCTGCTCTCCACCATCTCATCCGTAACTTCGGTCTTCTCAACATCAAGGGAAAGTCCCTTGTAATCCCCTAAAACCACAAGTTTATCCACATCCACATCCTTGAGGGTGGTGGTCTTAAGTCCTGAGATGTCTATAGCAGGTGTGGTGGAACCTTCTGCAGCTGTATCAGCACCATCTGTTCCTGCATCCTGGGTGGTTCCGCTCTCCGTCCCCTGAGCCCCGGTATCTGCAGCCCCTTCAGACTGCCCTTGAGGGTTCTGTCCCTCTGTAGATGCTCCCGACCCGCAGGCTGAAAGCATTGTCACAGTCGCAGCAAGGGCCGCAACAGCAATATATTTTTTCTTCATAATATTCTCCTCAAAAATAAAGCTTTAAAACAATATTTTTTATACTACCACACCTTTTCTTCTTATTAAAGTATTTTATTGCCTTGGACTACAAACAATGCTAAAATAGGAATACACTTTTTTCACTTATTTTTGTTTGGAGGATTATAATGAGTACAGGATGGATTGTTTTTATCGTCGTTGTAGTGATTCTTGCTGCAATCGTTGTTGCACTGATATTACTTGGTAAGAAAGCCCAGAAGAGACAGGAAGAGCAGCAGGTACAGCTGGATGCAATGAAGCAGACCATGACAATGCTGATCATTGACAAGAAGAGGATGAAGCTCAAGGACGCAGGACTTCCCCAGGCAGTGATCGACCAGACCCCCAAGCTCCTTCGCGGAAGCAAGCTTCCGATCCTCAAGGTAAGGGTTGGAAACAGAGTTATGAGTCTTATCTGTGACGAGAAGATTTTTGATTCAGTTCCCACCAAGAAGGAGGTCAAGGCTTCTGTAAGCGGCATCTATGTCACAGAGGTCAAGGGTCTTCGCGGCAATGTCCAGGCACCTCCCAAGAAGAAGGGATTCTTTAAGGATCTCATCTCCAAAGCCCAGGAAAAGGCCGGAGCCAAGATGGTCAAATAATCAAAAAGAAGAAAAATGCGATGGCTGTCAGTCGGCCATCGCATTTTTTATGTCTATAACTATCATTGACTGGGAGACAACCTGTCCCTCCAGCTCCAGGTCATATTCCGCCACAACCTTGATCTCCTCATCATTTCTGGTACTGCAGTCAAAGCTGTTGGTCCTGACCTTCATCTGCATGCTCCCGTAGGGGGTGGCATACTCGGTGTCGTATTCCATCTTCTCCCCAAACTTGAGCACGCTCCTGTTGGCTCCGCCCCGAAGGATCTCCATTTTTCTGCCGTCAGGGCCTATCCTCACCCGGTTGTGAACCCGCAGGTGATTCGCTCCCATGCCCTGGTCCTCATCATATTCAACGACCCGGCTTCCGTCGTCAAGGAGCTCATAGGTCCCCATTGTGGTGGACTCCACCTTCTCGGTGGGCTCACCCGCCCTGGAATGGATTCCGGTTACATTGATCTCAACGTGTCTGTTCATGGCTTTTACCTTCTTAGATACTGTTTGGGTTAACCGGTCCTGATAGGAAAAGCTCCGGTGCAAGGTGCGTTTCCTTCAGAGCCTGAAGGCCTTCCATGGCTCTTTCTCTATTGTCGTAGATCGCAAATACTGTGGGGCCGCTGCCTGTCATAAAGGCTCTGATGGCTCCGTGGTCCTCAAGTATTTTCTCAATCTCGGTGATCACCGGATACTTGGAGACCGTCACTGGCTCAAGAACATTGCTGATCCTTCTGCACATGCCCTTAAGATCCCCCTCTTCAATGGCAGCCCTGATGCCGTCTATGTCCGGGTGCTCAGTTATCTCTCTGCTGTCAAGCTCCTTATATACCCAGCCGGTGGAGACATCTATGTCGGGTTTTGCTATCACGATGACGCATTCCGGCACATCCTTTATGGTGGTGAGCTCTTCGCCTATGCCCTCGGAGAGTGCGGTTCCCCCCACTATGCAATATGGTATGTCTGCTCCAAGTCCCACTGCCAGCTCACACAGTTCCTGTTTACTGAGGCCAAGTCCCCACAGCTCGTTCAGCGCAAGAAATGCTGCCGCACCGTCTGTGCTTCCTCCTGCCATTCCTGCCGCAACGGGAATCCTCTTTTCCAAGGTGATGTCAACTCCCCGGTCCACACTGTACTTCTCTTTTAAAAGAGCTGCCACCTTGCATATCAGGTTCCTGCCGTCCAGGGGTACCTTCCCGGATTCGGAAAAGAGCTTTATCTCACCTGAATCGTTATCTCTAAAGCTCAAAGTGTCGTAAATATCTACATTCTGCATTATCATACGGACCAGATGATAGCCGTCATCCCTTTTCCCGACTACATCAAGTCCCAGATTTATCTTGGCATAAGCCTTTCTCGTTATGTCCATGCCTCAAAGTCGCTCCGGTTCTGTATTTTCATCCATTATTTTTGCTATAACCAATCTTCTCACCAACAAAAACCCAATACAAGAAAAAAAGTAATAAAAAATTGAAAAATTTTTATTTAACCTCTAAAGTTTTTTAAAAAAATGCCGATAGGAGGATTAGGTAAACTATAGTTTCGTTTCAAGCGCGGTACCTAGATAACCTGACGCGGAAAAGGAGTTCTATATGGGCGTAAACGGAGTTACCGAGGTTACTAACAACATCGCAACGACCTATACTTCTACCGTCAATGCTCCTGTCGAAGACAAGAAAAAGGACGAAGAGGTCAAGGTCAAAGCTGAAGCGGCTGCAGTCTACGAGAAATCCGAGGACACCTCACAAAAGGCGTCCCAGTCCACACCCAGTAAGGCAGACAGAACCAAGATAATCCAGCAGCTCAAAGCCGATGATGCTATGCGCCAACAGCAGCTTTTGGACATAGTCCAGAAGATGATGGGCAAGCAGGCAAAGAGCTACGGCATCGCCAACGTCGACAACGACGATGATTCTATCTGGAAGTTCCTGGCCAAGGGTGATTTTACAGTGGATGCAGCTACCAAAGCGCAGGCACAGGAAGATATTTCCGAGAACGGGTACTGGGGTGTAAACCAGACATCCTCCAGGATCCTGGACTTTGCCAAGGCGCTTGCAGGAGACGATCCTGATAAGCTCGAGCAGATGAGGTCAGCCTTCGAGAAAGGCTACAAACAGGCAGAGAAGACCTGGGGCGGCGAGCTCCCGGATATTTCAAAGCAGACCTTTGACGCTGTCATGAAAGGCTTTGACGAGCTGACAGGAAAAACTGAGGGCTGAGCGCAGGCCCGGTTCCAAAAAACGTTGCTAGTAACAAAACAAGAGGAAGGGCCTTCAAAAGCTCTTCCTCTTCTATTTATGAAAGGGGCCCAGATCCTGCTCTGCGGGCGTCATCGACAACATTTGCGTCTTTTACTCGCATCGAACTGAACACTCCGATGAGCCCCGGGCGATGAATCACTCGTGCATAAGGCACTCATGATTCATGGGTCTCATCTACGTAGTTCGAATCTCGTAAAATCCTGCAAATGCTTGTCTCTGCCGCCCGCAGAGCAGGACCTGGGCCCCTATGCATGTTTAGACTATTTTTCGTAACGCATTGACGTCTTCTATACCGTAGCGAGCCATATAGGCCTCAATGCCCTCAATCACCTTCACTGTGGTGTAGGGGTCGTGGAAGTTCATGGCGCCAACGGCCACGGCAGTGGCGCCGGCCATGATGAACTCTATTGCGTCGTCAGCGTTAGCAATGCCGCCCATTCCTATGACGGGTATGTTTACTGCGTGGGATGCCTCATAGACCATGCGGACCGCCACAGGTTTAATGGCTGGGCCGGACAGGCCACCGGTCCTGTTGGCAAGGGCAAACTGTCTCTTGTGGATATCGATCTTCATGCCGGTTATGGTGTTGATCAGGGAAATGGCGTCTGCACCCGCCGCCTCTGCAGCCCTGGCCATCTCGGCAATGCTGGTGACGTTGGGGCTGAGCTTCATTATGACAGGCTGAGCGGCCTTCTCCTTAATCCTTTTTGTTATGTCGAACAGGGCATCAGCCTTCTGTCCAAAGGCTATTGCTCCCTCCTTGACATTTGGGCAGGAGACATTGATCTCCAGCATGTCCACCCGCTTCTCATCTGACAGTCTCTCGACTACTTCAAGATAATCCTCCACTGTCTTTCCACAGACATTTACTATAACCTTTGTGTCGAATTGCTTGAGGAACTCCAGATCCCTCTCAACAAAGACTTCCACCCCGGGGTTCTGAAGCCCTATTGCATTCAGCATTCCCCCGTAGACCTCTGCCACCCTCGGGACGGGATTCCCCTCCCAGGGAACATTGGCGACACCCTTGGTTACAACGGCTCCGAGTCTGTTTAAATCTACAAAATCAGCATACTCCATTCCCGATCCGAAGGTTCCTGAGGCTGTCATAACCGGGTTCTTAAATTTTACTCCTGCTATCTCTACAGCTGTGTTCATCCTAATCTCCTATTATAATCGTTACTGTTCAGCTCCTGACCAGTAATGAGCAATTTGTCCTACATATCCAGGTCGTCAGCGTCAAATACAGGCCCGTCTGTACATATCCTGGCGTTCTTTACATGGGAGTGGGCATCCACCTCCTTAGTTTTGCAGACGCAGCCCAGGCAGGCACCCACACCACAGGCCATCCTCTCCTCCAGGGATATATATGCCTTTATTCCCTTCTCTCTGGTGTAGGCGGCAATACCCTTAAGCATGGGCATGGGGCCGCAGGCAAAGATCACATCGCACTCGATGTTTTCTTCCCTGAGGACATCAATTACATTGCCCTTTGTTCCGACACTCCCGTCATCAGAAGCTATATACAGCTCTGCATATTTCCTGAAATCCTCAGAGAGGAAGGTGGCGCTGTCCCTGTAACCCATAACCGCCTTCACGCTCTCCGGACCGCCATTTCCCGCAAGGGCCCTAAGATTTTTAGCTGTCTCCAGAAGTGGCGGAACTCCAATTCCTCCACCCATGACCACAGCTCTTTTGCCTGCTGCCTTTTCAAGGGGAAAACCGTTGCCCAGAGGTCCGAGGATCATAATGTTATCCTCCGGCTGATACAGGGCAAACTCTGCTGTTCCTGCTCCAACCACCCTGTATACCAGTCTTATGGCCGACCTTTCCCTGTCCACTTCACATATACTGATGGGCCTTGGCAAAAGAGCTGCCTTATTGACCGTATATACTCCCACAAACTGGCCCGGTACCACATCTTCAGCGATGGGAGTCTCCAGCCACATGTCGTAGATTCCTTCTGCCAGGAGGTTCTGGGATATTATTTTTGCTGTGCTTTTCTGTCTCATTTTATGTCCTCATTTATTTCATAATCTGTTTTACAATCAAAAGAATCTTAACAAAACCTAGATGATTCTTCCCCTGCAGATGGTGTAATAAATCCTGCCGGGAAGTCTTTCCCCAAGGAACGGGGTGTTGGAGGCCTTCGATACGGAGTGGTCAAAGGTCCACTCCTCTTTGGGGTCAAAAATCACCAGGTCAGCAATTCCTCCCTCCCTGATGTAGCCTGCATCCAGGCCATAAACCTGCGCCGGGCCGCTGGTCATGCGCTCAAGGAGCTCCATCAGTGTCAGATGTCCCTTATCAACCAGTTCCCTGATGCCCAGGGCAAGGGCCGTCTCAAGTCCTGTGATCCCGCTGGGGGCAAGCCTGAATTCCCTTTCCTTCTCTTCTCTTGAGTGTGGAGCGTGGTCGGTAGCAATCATATCTATCGTTCCGTCCCTGAGCCCCTCTATTATTGCCAGTCTGTCGCTCTCAAGGCGCAGAGGAGGATTCATCTTGGCCAGTGTCCCGTGATCGCGGACCGCACTCTCTGTCAGGGTGAAGTGATGGGGCGTGGCCTCCGCATGAACCCTGATACCCCGTTTTCTTGCAACGCGTATCAACTCCACTGACTCTGCAGCGCTTATGTGCTGGACTACTATCTCAGCTCCGGTCCTCTCAGCAATCTCTATATCCCGTTTTACCATGGAGATCTCAGCCTCCCTGGGGGAACCCACAAGGCCCAGCTCTCTGGCCACCTCCCCGGCATTTATCCCGTTGTCTGTGATATATGACGGGTCCTCTTCGTGGAGTGAAATGATCTTTCCTCTCTGTGCTGCCTCCATGCAGGCCCTCTCCATGAGCTCTTCATCCGTGATGGGCTTTCCGTCATCAGTGAAAAGCACTGCACCTGCTGCTATGAGCTCATCCATGTCCACCAGCTCTTTTCCCTCCATACCACGTGTGACATTACCGCAGGCATAGACCCTTATTCCGGTCTCTTCGCCCCTTTCCAGTACATCCCTTATGGTATCCGCGTTGTCCATGTGGGGCTGGGTGTTCCCCATCATTACCACACTGGTAAAGCCTCCCCTGGCAGCGGCCCGGGCTCCGGATTCAATATCCTCCTTGTAGGTAAAACCAGGATCCCTGAAGTGAACGTGACAGTCCACCAGTCCCGGTGCCACAACCTTACCTGTGGCATCGATAACCTGACAGCTATCCTCCGTTGAAATTTCTCCTTTGGCTTCACCGACCACGTCTTTTGCATTCGCCAGCGCATCTGCGCCTGTTACCTCGGCGCTTCCGGGCTCATAAATCCCTGCAATCCTGTCATCTTTAATGACAATATCTCTCCTCCCCATCTCTCCGCTCCCCGGATCAATGAGGAGTCCTCCCTTAATTATAAGCATAGTCCTACCTCTGTTCTTTGTGATTCTTTTACAATCAATTATATTTTATAACCGGATTTTTCTCTATTCCCTTTTTTGATTAACCGTGAGAAAATAGACGGGAAGTTTTTGAGATATAAAGAAGAAAAGAGGCACACAAAATGATACGTACCATTTTCGCAGTTTTATTCGTTGCGATATTCCTGATAATAAGCCTTCCCATTCAGGGTGTTCTCTGGATCGTTGGCAAATTCAACCCCTGGGCCAAGAAGACCGTGTCCCTGGCAATAGTCAGCTGGGCCTTCAACGTGGTCATATTCCTCAGCGGTATCAAGAGAACCGTAATTGGCGAGGATAATGTTCCCAGGGATAAGGCAGTCCTCTATGTGGGCAATCACCGAAGCATCTTTGACATAGTCCTTGCCTATCCCAGAGTCCCGGGTCCCACAGGCTTTATAGCCAAGAAAGAGATACTTAAGGTTCCGCTTCTGAATATCTGGATGATCTACATGGACTGCCTGTTCCTTGACAGGAAAGACTTAAAGAAGGGTCTTGAGATGATCCTCACCGCCATCGACAAGGTAAAGAATGGCATCTCCATCTTCATCTACCCCGAGGGCACGCGAAACAAGACCGACAAGCCCCTGGGAGACTTCCACAAGGGAAGCTTCAAGATTGCCCAGAAGACAGGCTGCCCCATCATTCCTGTAGTGATCAATCACTCCAGGGACATCTTTGAAAACCATATTCCATTTATAAAGTCCACTCATGTGACTATTGAATATGGCAAACCAATCGTTATGAGCGAACTGTCCAAGGAAGATCAGAAGAACATAGATGGATATGTAAAGAACATCATGGAAGAAATCTATCTGAAAAACGAAAACGCAAACTAAAAAAAAAACGGGGCATACCACTTCTTGGTGGTATGCCCCCGTTATATCCTGGCCAAAAATTACATCTTACTTCCTTTGCTTCCGCCGCCCAGGTGCACTCCCTCAAGGACGTTTGTCTCGAAGGAGTAGACAACCTTGTGGTTTTCCCTGTCAGCCTTCAGAGCCAGCTGGATCATATTGTCCAAAAGATGCTCGTACTTCATTCCAAGTGGCTCCCAGAGATAGAATGAGAGAGATCCCGGAATGGTATTTATCTCATTGAGATAAACCTCATTGGTGCTCTTGTCTATCATAAAGTCAATCCTTGATACCCCGCTGCATCCAAGGCACACAAAGGCATCAACTGCCATCTTTCTTATCTTGTCCCTCATCTCGGGAGTAATATCTGCAGGGATCTTTCTCTTAAGTGATGCCATTCCCTTGCTTCCGCTGCTCTTTGCACCTGTCTTTGAGCCGCCCTTGGCACCGCCGATATATTTGTCCTCAAAGGTGAGGATGTCGTCGGAGTTTACAGGCTCCTCGCACTCAGAGGCCTCGGCAGATTCATAATCACCGAGAACTGAGCAGTTTATCTCCTTGAGATCAGAGATCGCATGCTCCACCAGGATCTTCTTGGAGAATTCAAAGCCCAGCTCCAGGGCCTCCAAGAGCCCTTCTCTGTCTGATGCCTTCTTGATTCCGATACTTGAGCCAAGGTTCAGGGGCTTGATTATGACAGGATAAGAAAATGCTTCTTCTATCCTGGCGACAAGTCCATCCACATCCTCATAATCCTTCCATGTGTAGCACTTGCAGTCAAGGACCGGGATACCGTTGTCCTTGAGAACGGTCTTCATGACGTACTTGTTCATTCCGACTGCTGAAGAGAGAACGTCGCATCCCACAACCGGAAGTCCCATGGTTGCCAGGAATCCCTGCAGTGTTCCGTCCTCTACATTGGTACCGTGGACAATGGGGAAGGCCACGTCTATCTGTGTCACGACATTGTTTCCAAATTTCTTCATGGGGTATCTGACAAGGCTGACCCTGTCCCCCTCCTTTACCCAGATCACCTGGGTGCTCTTTTTCAGGAGCTCCGGAATGTGAGTGTACTCCTCGATTGTTCCGATGTCATCACCCACATAGTAATCATTGTTTTTGGTCATGTAAACGGGGATGACCTCGTACTTGTCCTTGTTTATACTGTGGATTGCCTGAATTGCAGAGATGATTGATATCTCATGCTCTGTACTCTTCCCGCCAAATATAACTGCTACCTTAAGATTCATGATACGCCTTCTTTCATAATCTGTATTTTAATTCCATTATCAGGTGTAATTGTCCGGCAGGTCGTTCTCAAGGAGGATGACCTTGTCTTTTCCTGCATCCAGCTGATACATCAGCTCCGAGGCCTCTGTAAAGGTCCGTTTTATGAATATCCTGTCCTCATCAAAACCTGCAGACAGGGCTCCCTTTCTGATGGCTTCGCTGTTCTTTTGTCCCACCGGTATGATGTAGTCGCATACAGCAGCTGCCTGCCTTCCGAACTCCTCGTTGTACTCGGCCTCTTTTTCTCCAAGCTCCACCATGCCAGGTGTCACCAGTATCCTGACGCTGCCCTCAAACAGTCCAAGGGTCTCAAGCGCAACTTTCGCTCCATTGGGATTGGAATTGTAGGCATCGTCCAGTATTGCAACATTCCCGTGCCTTGTGAGCTCCAATCTGTGGGGAACGCTCTGAAGGCGTCTCACCGCCATCTTCAGCTTGGTCATGGGGATGCCAAGGCTGTTGGCTGCTGCAATGGCTCCCACAATGTTCTCGACGTTGTGCCTTCCCACCAGCTTTGTGGAGAACTCCGCTGTCTCTCCCGAAGGAGATGAGACCGTAAAAGAGGTCCCTGCCCCGGTCACCTGTATGTCTTTTGCCTGATAGTCATTGCCGTCCGACAGGCCATAGGTTATGGCATCCGGGTATTTCATGTTGGCCCTTATGATCTCGTTGTCTCCGTTTACAAACTTGAGGTGCCTGCCGGGAGCATGTCCCTCTTCCTTCTCCTTCTCAGCCACCGCATCCAGAAGTTCATACTTGGTACTGATGATGTTTTCCAGAGAGTGGAAGGTCTCAAGATGCTGATAGCCTATTGACGTGACAATGCCGTCATCAGGATGGACAATGTCCGTTATCTCTCTTATATCATGAAGGTGCCGCGCCCCCATCTCGCAGACGAAGATCTCATGGGTTGGCTGCAGATGCTCCCTGACAGTCCTTACTATTCCCATGGGAGTGTTGTAGCTCTCCGGGGTCATAAGGACCCTGAAGCCCTCCGAAAGGAGCGTTGTCAGATAGTACTTGACGCTGGTCTTGCCAAAGCTTCCGGTGATCCCGATTATCCGAAGGTTCCCGTGCTCCCGAAGGAGCCTGACCGCGTCATCAATAAAGTACTGATTGATCCTGTTCTCAATGGGCTTGTTGATGAGATTCGCAAGTGCAGGCAAAAATGGCAAAAGACCTATATACACCAGCATCATGGCTCCCGCCAGAATTGTGGACAGCATGATCTTCGGATAACCTTCTCCTGAAGCACCTGCCCCTATCCTTAAAAGAAACGGCCAAAAGAGGATAATTGCCGAGAGTATGGTATATGTGACAAACAGTCTTTTCACCCTGTCTGTCACCACAAATTTCTTTTTGGCCTGCCTGGGACGGTAGGAAATAAAAAGCCCCACGTAAAACAAGGCTGCCACACCAAGGGTTATGGCTCTCACCACCCCTTCAGCTCCGGCATTTGAAAAAAACATAAAGGTCAGAAGGACAAAAAACAGATGGCAGATGACCCTTTTTTTGTCATTCCTTATGTGCCTGAAATACCCCTGAAACTGGTAGCTTGAAAGCTGCAGCATGTGGGTGTGATACCTAAGGGCAAATATTGCAAAGCACATTATAAGAAGATACAGTAAAGCAAAAATCATATAAAGACACCTCAGAAGCTGATTCCGAGAAAGCTTCCCAGAATCTTGTTAAAAAGGTATAGATTATCAATAAACGCATAGTGTCCGGCGCCGTTAATGACCGCAAGGCCGGCCTGCGGCATAAGCTGCTCCATCTTCTGTCCGTCAGACAGGGGCGTTGCCGTGTCCATGTCTCCCCATATAAGGAGCGCCGGCATGGTGACAGAGGGCATATAGGGCACCAGGTCCTCATTGACCACCTTCACCAGGGACTGCCTCATGACGGGAGATGCCGCTGCATAATCAGCACTGCCGAACTTCTTCTGAAGGCTGTCCAGTGTTCCCGGAAACGCTTTGGCTATTCCGGTTTTGGTCAGGAGACTCTTGTAAAAATGGTACCTCTTCGTCCTCTTCTTCTGGGCATCTGTCCTTACCGGTATAACTCCGGCGGAGTCCGTCAGAATGATCTTGGGAACCGTGAAGTCGGCCTTTATCCTGCCATCGTGGATTCCGGAGGTGAGCTTGATAATGATCCTGCCCCCCATGGAGTGCCCGAGGAATATTATCTCCTTCTCATCGGGATAGAGCTTTTTTATGAATTCCAGAACAAAATCCACAAAGGCATCCACATCCATGGGCTCCCTGGGCTCATCGCTCTTTCCAAATCCCGGCATGTCCATTGCCACCACATGATAGCCCTTTTTGGCAAACCCCACCACCCCGGAAAAGAGGTCGCAGTTTGAGCCCCAGCCGTGGAGCATTACAAGGAGAGTTCCCTCCCCTTCATCTATATAGTTGATATTTAATCCATTGATATTTGTATTCATGACCCATACATCTTAACACTAGTAGATTTCAGGTGCAAATTTTATTTGCTCTCAAGCACACTGAGCATAAAGATAAGCAGTGAATTCTTGAGAGGATCGTCCATGACTCCGGTCAGTCCCAGATCACTGTAGTTCCTTGCAGTATCCTCCGTAACGTAGTTGACCGCCTCTGGATTCATCCCGCAGAGGTAATGGACGTGGTTCTCGATTATAGTAGTATACTCATGATTGTAGATCACATGGTCCGTTATGGTGAGACACCTCATATCCCTGAGTATGCCTTCAAAATCCCCGCCCTGTGACATATCCGTCACCAGATAAGGTGATTTTGATGACCTGCCGGCTATGTCCTCAGCTCTTTTCATAAGATACTTCATCAGCAGCCTGCACACCTCAATGTCCACCTTCTGGTTTATGGTCAGGTAGGTAACGGATCCCAGGAAAACATCCTCGTCGCTGTTAAACAGCTCCTGGAAGTCCTCCCTATTAAAGTAACTGTCAAGGACCTGTGAGTATGTACCTGCTCCTGTGGCCCTGTACAGCTGAACTGCAGCGTTGAAGGCCGATGTATTCTCCAGGGCGTCTTCATTCTTAATAAAATACTTCCACGCCCTGTCTGCAGCCCTCAGAGCCTCTGTCGCAAATGCAGAGTCATACTGCTGGTACGCATAGCTAAACATTGCCATCATTCCTGCAAAAGAGATGGTTGCATCCTCCTCACCATTAACTCCTCCGGTCTCCGGATCCTGCATTTTAAGGAGCCACTCCGCCTCACGCCTGACTTCATCCAGAACATCCGGGATCTGATTGCCGCTTTCCTCTATCCCGGTATCGTCTCCAAAAGCACCCGGATAGAACTCGCAGGCCAGCAGCATATTTGCCGCCATACTGCAGCCAAGTGCAGTATCCCCTCCCGCCTGTACGTCCAGATAGTATTTCTTTAGAGCCCTGTCAAACACATCTGCGAAAGCATCTTTTTTTATCTCAAAGGAATAAGATTCTCCGAGAACATCTGAGTAGGCGTAAAACCTTCCCTCCTGCTGGAAGTCGTTAAAATATCCAAGGCTGTCATACTCACCCAGCTCTTCATTGTAAACAGGACCAATGATCTCTCCGGTGTAAACCAGTTTACCGGTATCCTCCTCATATATTCCAAAGGTGTCCGTAAGTCCCTCTCCCTTAAATACCACTGCCTTCTCAGACAGGGAGCTGTATCCCACCTGGTCCACAAGCACTCCCGGAAGCTGCTGTGGAACTTCGTATTCTCCCACCTCCGCTTCCTTTTGCGGTGGCTCATAAGCAGGCTTTATTTCGGCAGAAGAAGCGCCGCAACCTGCGGCGCTTCCCAACATGATCATACAAACAGCAAGACTCATTATCCTTTTTGGTACGCAATACTTAAAAACCATAATCTCATTTTACGCGGTTATAATTTATCAGACAACCGTCAAGGATTATCTGTCTCTCATCATCAGTGAGGTTACCCAGCCGGAGAGTGAACTGCTTCACTCCGCTTTCGCTTACCGCGTATGCCTTTATCTCATCACTCTTTTCCTTCACAGCAGTTCTTATGCCCGGAAGGAAGATGTAATCCTTATTCTTAAAAGGAAGTTCTCCCTCATCGATGACAAAGGGAAGCATTCCCCAGTTGATAAGATTGGATCTGTAGCGCTTGGTGGCATACTCGTTTGCCACATTTGCCCAGCCTCCGAGAACCTTCTGGCAGGAAGCCGCCTGTTCCCTGGCTGATCCGTCGCCGGGCTTCACCGCAAATATCGTGGATCCAAATCCCACATTGTCATTATTTACATCAGCAAACTCACTTCCAATCTTTTCCATGACAGCCTTAAGCTCAGGGAAGGCTGCAATAGGATCCCCTCCTTCAACAAGAGCATCCTGTGCCTTTCTTACCTCTTTTGCAAGACCAACATACTCGGGATCCTTTCTTGAAAGAGTGAACTCTGCAAGCCCAAGGGGATTGGACCTGTAGGATGATGTCTCTCCGGATGGAATGAGCTCATCCGTTGTGGTAACAGGGTCGTGTATCTCGGATACAACCTTGAGCACAAGATTCTCCGGAAGCTCAGACATCTTTGGCCAGTCCTTGATGTTGGGACCAAGCTGAAGCTCGACATCCGGGTTGGCCTCTCCATGGGAATCGAATACCCTGTTTTTGTAGATCTCGCTGTCAAAGTGATATTTGTATCTGTTAAACTCACCGTCAAACACTGTTGCAGGAGTAAGAACGCCCTGATTTGCTGCTGTTGCGGCAATGGACCTGGCATCCATAAGAGCAACTGACGCAACCTGACCATTCTGCACCTTGGAGCCCTCCCTGTTGGGGAAATTCCTGGTTGAATGTCTGATACTGAAGGCGTTGTTGGCAGGTGTATCCCCGGCGCCAAAGCATGGACCGCAGAATGCAGTCTTTAAAATAGCTCCTGACTCAAGGATGGCTGCAGCAGCCCCGTTCTTGACAACCTCCATGAAAATAGGAGTCGATGCAGGATAAACACTGAGTGTGAATCTGTCGTTACCAATGAAGTGGCCCTTAAGTATATCAGCAGCAGCACAGATATTCTCAAAGCCGCCGCCTGCACAGCCGGCGATGATACCCTGATCCACCATGAATCTGCCGTTTTTGATCTTGTCCTTAAGAGAGAATTCCACCTTGTCTCCAAAGCTTACCTTTGCGCGCTTCTCAACATCGGCGAGAATGTCAGCCGCATTTTGGTTGACCTCCTCTATCTCGTAGACGTTGCTTGGATGGAAGGGCATTGCTATCATGGGCTTGATGCTGGAAAGGTCAACCTTTACAAGTCCGTCGTAGTAGGCAACCTTACCAGGGCGGAGCTCTTTGAAGTCCCCGCTTCTTCCATGTATCTCGTAGTACTGCTTAATCTCATCATCGGTCTCCCAGATGGATGAGAGACATGTGGTCTCTGTTGTCATTACATCTATGCCGATCCTGAAATCTGCAGAGAGATTCTTTACTCCAGGTCCCACGAACTCCATGACCTTGTTCTTGACATAGCCGTCGCCAAAGACTTTGCCGATGATGGCAAGGGCAACGTCCTGGGGACCAACACCCTTTAGGGGCTCTCCCTCAAGATAAATGGCAACTACCTCAGGCATGTCGACATCATAGGTCTGGCAAAGAAGCTGCTTGACCAGCTCAGGGCCGCCCTCTCCGATGGCCATGGTTCCCAGGGCTCCGTACCTTGTGTGTGAGTCGGATCCAAGGATCATGCCTCCGCCCAGGGAGAGCATCTCCCTTGCATACTGATGGATGACAGCCTGATGAGGCGGTACATATACTCCGCCGTATTTCTGGGCTGCTGTAAGTCCAAACATGTGATCATCTTCATTTATGGTTCCGCCAACTGCACAGAGTGAATTGTGACAGTTAGTCAGAACATAGGGTATCGGGAACTTCTCCAGCCCTGAAGCCCTGGCTGTCTGGATTATACCCACATAAGTGATGTCATGTGAAGTGAGCTTGTCAAATTTGATATTCAGTTTTTCCATGCTTCCGGATACGTTGTGCTCTTTAAGTATACCGTAAGCTATCGTGTTCTCTTTTGCTGATTCTCTGCTCTCAGTCCCTGCACCCAGGTCTGCAAGCGCTTTGCCGGCCCTCTCGTCATCCGGTACGATCGTCTTCCCGTCAACAAGATAGCATCCCTTATCATACGTTGTTACCATTGCATCCTCCTAA
>JAEEGL015843795.1_pt1 | contig 27406 bp, 23 predicted proteins | sample 9134231 | NCBI WGS metagenome assembly JAEEGL01 (sample SAMN16246548, study PRJNA631951) | gut metagenome | biome: gut microbiome; feature: rumen; material: fiber-attached | host: Bos | place: Iran: Karaj | collected 2018-10
CGCTTTCGTAGTGCGTGGCGGCGAACTGCTCGATTATATAGGACTTACCGACCTGACGGGCGCCGATGATCATCAGCGCCTTTTTCGGGTTGTCCTTGTAGAACTCTTCAATTTGCTTTGTGATTTTACGTCGGAGCATTTTTCATCCTCCCTAATTCTCGATGGTATTATCATAGCACAAATCCACGGAGAAATCAAGATATAATTTACACTTTTCCATGAACTTTTTCGCTGAATTACCGCACTTTTCTTGACACACTCTTCCGGCAATCTGTTTGCGGAAGCCGATAAACGAAATACGCGAAACAAATTTCGCTTCATTAAAAAAATCCCGAAAGCCTTGATTAACAAGGCTTTCGGGATGGTGCCGGTGGCGGGGGTCGAACCCGCACGTCCTTGCGGACAACAGATTTTGAGTCTGTCAAGTCTGCCAATTCCATCACACCGGCGGATCAGCGTGTTATAGTATATCACATTTTTTTCGATTTTGCAAGTCCCTTTGCAAATTTTTTTAATTTTTTTTAAATTATGCGATTTAGTAGTTGCAAAGCTGCATACTGTGTGCTATAATACATACAAATTTTTAAATACGGAGGCTTTTTATGACATTCAAAAGCGAATATCTTGCAAAAGTCTATGACGACGTATGCAAAAGAAATCCGAACGAGCCTGAATTTTTACAGGCCGTGGGCGAGGTTCTCGAATCTCTTGAACCCGTTGTTGAAAAACGTCCCGACATCGTAGCGGCAGGTATAATAGACAGGATAGTTGAACCGGAGCGCGGTATTCAGTTCCGCGTCAGCTGGGTAGACGATCAGGGTAAAGTCAGAGTAAACAGAGGCTATCGCTATCAGTTTAACTCCGCAATCGGTCCGTACAAGGGCGGTATAAGACTTCATCCGTCCGTAAACGCATCCGTTATAAAGTTTCTGGGCTTTGAACAGATCTTCAAAAACTCCCTTACCGGTCTTCCGATAGGCGGCGGCAAGGGTGGTTCCGACTTCGATCCGAAGGGCAAGAGCGACGGCGAGATAATGCGTTTCTGCCAGAGCTTTATGACAGAGCTCTGCAAGCACATCGGCGCGGACACGGACGTTCCCGCGGGCGATATCGGTACCGGCGCACGTGAGATCGGTTATATGTTCGGTCAGTACAAGCGCATAAGAAACGAATTTACCGGCGTTCTCACCGGCAAGAGCATCTCCTACGGCGGCTCCCTTGCAAGAAAAGAAGCGACGGGCTACGGTCTTCTCTACTTCACGAAAGAAATGCTCGCGGACAAAGGGATAGACCTTGCGGGCAAAATAACTCTTGTTTCCGGCTCCGGCAACGTGGCGATATACGCCGCGGAAAAGGCGAATCAGCTCGGCGCCAAGGTCGTTGCGATGAGCGACTCATCCGGTTACATCTACGATAAAGACGGAGTAAAGCTTGACGTAATAAAGAAGATAAAAGAGGTCGACAGGGCACGCATAAGCGAATACGTAAAATACGTTCCGACGGCGACGTTCACGCCCGGCTGCAAGGGCATCTGGACGATCAAAGCCGACGTTGCTCTTCCCTGCGCCACGCAGAACGAGATCGATCTCGAATCCGCCAACGCTCTTATCGCAAACGGCGTGACTGCCGTTGCCGAGGGCGCTAATATGCCGTCAACTCCCGAAGCCGTCGCGGCGTTCCAGTCCGCGGGTGTGCTCTTCGGTCCGGCGAAAGCGGCGAACGCGGGCGGCGTTGCGACGTCGGCGCTTGAAATGTCGCAGAACTCAATGCGTCTGTCCTGGACGTTTGAAGAGGTCGACGCAAAGCTGCACGACATTATGGTCAACATCTATAAGAACTGCTCCAAGACCGCGCGTGAATTCGGGCTTGAGGACAACCTCGTCGCCGGCGCGAACATCGCGGGCTTCCTGAAAGTCGCGGACGCCATGCTTTGGCAGGGCGTTGCGTATTGATAAACATATACATAACAAAATCTCCCGTGATCCTCGCGGGAGATTTTTATAACGCCGCGAAGCGACTCATAACTGCGCGTAAACGCATCAGAACTGTAAACTCGCCGAAGGCGATCATAACTTTTTTAGAAAAAAATGTGATCAAACCGCTTTTTTGTTGGGTATTATGGTGAAAGGCCTTTCAGCTGAGGAGGAAAAAACGTGAACGACAAAGAAATAGTAAAACTGTTTTGGGACAGAAACGAGGACGGTGTGATGGAAGCAAAAAGGCGGTACGAGGATTACTGTATGTATATCGCAAACAACGTCCTGCACGACCGTCGCGATTCGGAGGAATGCTTTAACGACGCGCTTTTCGCCGCGTGGAACAGCATACCGCCGCAGAATCCCGAAAATCTCAAAACGTATCTCGGCAAGCTCGTACGCGAAACGGCGATAAACCGCTTTAAAGCAAACAACCGCCAAAAGCGCATAAAATCGGATATGTGGCAGTCTCTTGACGAGATAGCGGAAATGGTGTCCGGCGGCGACGTCGAAGAGAATATCGAGCTGCACGAGCTTTCCGCGGCGATCTCACGGTTTTTATACTCCGTGGATGAGACAAAGAGAAACGTTTTTATCCGAAGGTACTGGTTTTACGATCCCATTGAAAGTATCTGTAAAAGGTACGGCTTCGGAAAAAGCAAAGTCTTGATGATGCTCAAACGGACGCGAGACGATCTCGCGAAATACTTAAAGAAAGAAGGTTTTTTCATATGAAAGAAGAAATTATGAGAGCAGCCATCGGTGAGATAGACGATAAGCTTATCGAGGGCGCAGAAAAGGAGGAAAACAAAATGAAGAAAAATAAGTCGTGGATAAAATGGGTCGCTGTTGCGGCAGCGTTGGCAGCACTGACACTTACAGCCGCGTTTACGCTGCCGATGATGTTCAAAGAAGCGGAACCGATACAGACGCCCGATACGCCGTCGGCAAGCGGTAATGAAGGCGTGGATAACACCAAAGAAGCCGTTTTTGAAAAAGGATACACCTACAGCGTAGATGAGGGCAAGTACGCCGCATACGTCAAGGGCAAGGTCATCAACGAAAAATACGTCGGCGGCAAGCTTGAAGACGTTACCGTGACAGCGGGCTGGATGGACGCAAATAAGAAAATGCTTACCGAAGAGCACGCAAAAGCGGAGATATACGAAATAACGGGCGTATCAACGGATACCGCCGTTGCGATCAGATTCCTTGACAAGTTAGAAGCGCAAACGACGGATCACTATTACGTCATAATGAATCCGGACGCCGATCTTACGCCCGTACAGTCCTACGTTATAACGTACGACGACCCCGGGCAAAACGAGGGCGAAGAAGTATTTGAATGAAAACGGCTGAAAACGGTCTCCCGCAATTATTTGCGGGAGATTTTTTTATAAGACTTGACAACCGGGCTTATATAAGGTATTATATAGATACCAAATATAATGGGATAAAATATGAAGAAAAGAATAATTGCCATATTTGTATGCGTTTTTGCGCTGATATTATCATCGTGCGGTGCAATGACGGCGTCTGACGATACAGAGATGACGCGTGTCGAAACGGCAGGGACCGGAACCGCTGCGCCATATGAGACAGACGATCCGGAAAAAGAAACGGTACCGCCGCTTGAAACTGTGACGGAGATGGAGACAGAAACGGCATCCGAAACGAAAACGGAAATTGGAACAGAAGTCGAAACAGAAGCAGAAACGGAGCCGGTGGAATTGACGTACGGCAACGCTTACGCCTCCCCCGGGTTTATGCGTTATCTGTCTGATAACTACGGAGAGGGCACGGTTAAGATCATAAAAGAAAGCGTTAATGACGGAAGCTTTGACAAAGAGCTTTATTACTCGCTGACGCACAAGAGCGTATACGTTCTGCTTGACGAGTATAACGGTGTTGAAAACAAAAAAAGCCGTGTCATAAGCTGCGCGGAGGACGGTGTCATAGGCTTCGGTTTTTGCGGTGATATAATGTTCTGCGACGGCATAAAGGCGATGAAAAGATACGTAGATCACGGAAATGACGTAAACGCGCTGATCCCCGCCGAACTGATCGACATTATGAAAAGCTATGACGTTCTGTTTGCAAACAACGAATTCTGCGCGTCGGACAGAGGCGAGGCTCTGAACAAATCATTTACTTTCAGAGGCAAGCCTGAAAATCTTGCGCTCTATCACGAAATAGGCGTTGATTTTGTAAGCGCCGCAAACAACCACATATACGATTACGGTCGTAACGCGTTTCTTGACACGCTCGATTCGCTTGACAGATTTGGTATTGACCACGCGGGAGCCGGCAAAAACATAAACGAAGCGAAAGAGCCGTTCATATATATCGCAAACGGACGGAAAATAGCCGTTTTATGCGGTTCGCGCGCGGAGAAAAACCGTAAAACACCTCTTGCCGGCATTGATACCGCGGGCGTTTTCGGTATGTATGACGACGGCGATATGACGGAAGCTGTCAAAAAAGCCGACGCAGAGTGCGATCTTGTGGTGATAATAGCACATTGGGGAGCGGAGTTTTCCACTGAGATAGAAGATATAATAAGAGTTCAGGGGCGGCATTATATCGACGCGGGTGCCGATCTTATAGTCGGAGCGCATGCTCATACGCTTCAGGGAATGGAGTTTTATAAAGAAAAACTTATAGCGTATAATATAGGAGAGTTTCTTTTCGGCAATGCAAACGTCAAAACAGGCATTCTGCAGATCAGGATCAACGCCGCCGATATGACGTATTCAGCGAGCTTTGTCCCGTGCATACAGGACACCGATCACGTGCGGCTTTGCAAGGGAGACGAGGCAGGCTGCGTTCTGTCGTTTCTCTCCTCCGTCGCGCCGGACGTTAAGATACGCGCTGACGGGAGTATTACGGAAAAATAAAAAATACCGCACAAGGTTTTTTGCCTTATGCGGTATATTCTTTTTTTATTCGGCGTCAGCCGGAGCTTCCTCCGTCTTTTCCTCCGCGGGAGCTTCCTCTGCGGGGGCTTCCTCTGCGGGGACTTCCTCGACCGGAGCTTCCTCCGCGGTCTCTTCTTCGGCTTCATCTTCCTCTTCGGATTCGGAAACGGGTATCAGAGCGCGAATGGAAAGGCTGATCTTCTTCTTCTCGTAATCGATATCGGTTATCTTTACGTCGACCGTATCGCCTACCTTGACAACGTCGTCCGGCTTTGCGACGCGCTTGTCGGAAAGCTGGGATATATGGATAAGTCCGTCAGCGCCGGGGATTATCTCCGCAAACGCGCCGAAAGGCATTATGCTCACTATCTTGACGTTTACAACGTCGCCTACCTGATAAGCGTTGGTGAACAGCGTCCAGGGATTTGTCGCCTCGGTCTTGTATCCGAGAGATATTCTCTTCTTCTCGCGGTCAAACGATTTGACGAAAACCTTGATCTTATCGCCTACAGACACTACCTCGGACGGATTTCCGATATGCTTCCACGAAAGCTCCGTGGTATGTACCATACCGTCAACACCGGCTCCGAGTTCTACGAACGCGCCGTAGTTCTGGATGGAACGTACGATACCCTCGTACTCCTTGCCTTCTTCGATCTCGTCCCAGAATTTCGCTTCCGCGGCTTTGCGCTCCGCTCTCGCGGCGGCTCTCGCAGGTATACGCGCGGACGCTTTGACCCTTCTTCTCGCGTTATCAACATCGATTATCTTGAACAGCATCTTCTGTCCGATAAGCGCGTTCATATCGCCGCCCTCTTCCACCGTCGTATGCGACGCGGGAACGAAAGCGCGGATGCCTTTTATGGAGCAGATGGCGCCGCCGCGTACGACCTCAACGAATTTACCCTCAAGGTATTCTCCGCTCTCGTACGCTTCCGTGATCTGCATCCAGTTGTTTTTGGCGTCGTATTTTCTCTTTGAAAGAGTTGCAACGCCGTCAACGTCGGATACTCTTACCGCAAATGCCGTGACCTGATCGCCGACCTTGAATAACTCATCCAGTTTGACGCCGGGCTCATCCGCTACATCGTCATACGAAAGTATGCCGGTAACTTTTGTGCCGAGGTCAACTTTGATCTCGGTATTCGAGATCTGTGTAATCGTGCCGGTTACGACGTCTCCTGTATTTAAAGTTTTGAAGGTTTCATTAAGCAATTGCTCGAAGCTTTCCTCCGCCTCGTTTTGTCCGTTTTCCACGGTGTCTTTGATTTCTTCGCTCATTATGGTTTTTACCTCCTCAATAATACTGTCCGGTGTCGATGCGCCGGCAGTTATTCCCACTTTTGAGTTTTTGCCGACCTTTATCGCCCTGCACTCATCCGCGTTTTCAATAAGATAAGTGTTCGGGCAGACTTCGCCGGCTATAGAATACAGCTTGTTTGTGTTTGAGCTGTTTTTCCCTCCGATGATAACCATTACGTCTACTTCCTGCGAGAGCTTATACGTCTCGTTCTGACGCTTTTCGGTTACGGAACATATTGTATCAAATATCTTTGTGTTTGTATATAGATTTGCGACAAAGTTTTGACATTTTTTCCATTCTGTTAAATTTTGAGTGGTCTGTGAGACCATTATTATCTCTTTTTCGGGTGAAATCTGCGGCAGGATATCATTTTTCAGCTGTTCAAAGCTGTCAAAACAGTAAACGCAGCCGTTTACGCAGCTTTTTATGCCGCGGACCTCGGGATGTCCGCTGTCGCCGAAGATGAGAGTCACGGTATCCTTTGACGAATTGTTTTTGACTATGTCGTGGATCTTCGCAACGAAAACGCAGGTGCAGTCAACGACTGAGATATACTCGTTTTCCTCCGAGCGCTTGAAAAGATATTCCGAGTATTCGCGCTCCACGCCGTGCGCGCGTATCACGAACGTCACTCTGTTATCCGCCGTCGCTCCGTCGCAGAGCGCCGGAAGCTCGTCCGGCGTTACCGAGCGCACGCCCGCCGCCGCAAATTCCGCGGTCACGGTCGGGTTATGGATTATATCGCCGAGCGTACAGATCCTGTCCTGCTTTTTATCCTCTATGAGCTTTTTCACAACGGAGACAGCCGCGGAAACGCCGGGACAAAAACCGCTGTATTTTGCAACGCGTATCATATGCTGTCCTCAAGCGCGCATATATCGCCGAAAATACGCTCCGTCGCCTTCCTGTATTCGGAGGGCGTGCCGTTCACCATTCCGAGCTCATCGTTATATATCGGCTTGCCGATTATGACGGTCGTTTTTGAAAACGGTCTGAGCTTGCGTTTTTTCGTTTTTATAAACGCCGGAAGAACGGTGCATTTTGTCCTGTACGACAGCATTGCGACGCCGTCCTTCGCCTCCGTCGTCTTCGGGTCAAGACCGGGGCGGCGCGTTCCCTGCGGGAATATTCCGACGATCTCGCCGTTTTTAAGATAATTCAGCGCGGTTTTGAGCGCCGTTGTGTCCGCCTGTCCGCGTGATACCGGGAACATACCGAGCTTCACAATGAGTCTGCCGAAAAGCGGGACCTTGAACGTCTCCTTTTTCGCCATAAAATGGACCCGTCTCGGCACTCCGAGAATCAGGACGACGGGATCGAACTTAGCCGTGTGGTTGCTGCAAAGGATAAAGCTGCCGTCCTTCGGCACGTTCTCGGCTCCGACGATATTCAGTTTGTATAAACGGCGGAAAAACCAACCGAAGCGTTTTACAAGCTTATCATACAGCGTCATTTTCTCATATTATACAGCGCCGCTATTATTTCGACGTTTTCCTCTATCGTAATATTTGAGTTATCTATGATCACAGCGTCGTCCGCGGGTATGAGAGGCGCGGCGGCTCTGTGCGAATCGTTATAATCGCGTTCTTCTATTTCTTTTTTTATCTGCTCCATATCAACGCTCTGACCCTTGGCTATCAGCTCGTCGTAACGGCGTTTTGCGCGCTCGCGCACGGAGGCGGTCTGGAATATCTTAAGCTCGGCGTCGGGCAGTATGACGGTGCCTATATCGCGCCCGTCCATTACCACGTTATGCTCGCGCGCGACCTTTCTCTGCATTTCAAGCAGAAACGCGCGCACGGCGGGAATAGCCGAGACCTTTGACGCGTACGCTGATATCTCGTTCTGTCTGATCTTCTCCGAAACGTCCTCGCCGTTCAGATATATCCTCTGCCCCTCGTCCGTAAAGCCGAGGTCGATATTTATGTTTTTCAACTGCGGAGTGACCGCGTCCGCGTCCGTGGGATCGGCTCCGATACGGTAAATGTAAAGCCCTACCGAACGGTACATGGCGCCCGTGTCGACCTGGATGAAGCCGAGGCGCTTTGCAACCGCCTTTGCGACGGTGCTTTTACCCGCGCCCGACGGTCCGTCTATTGCAATTCTGAACGTTTTCATTGTTTATCCTCTTTACGTTATTGACGCGTGATACCCCGCGGCGTAACCGGTGCAGAACGCTATCTGCAGATTGAAGCCGCCCGTATATGCGTCACAGTCTATTATTTCACCCGCGAAATAAAGCCCCGGCAGTATTTTCGACTGCATGGTCCCCGGCCATATTTCTTTTGTATCAACGCCTCCGCGCGTTACGACAGCCTCCGCGACGGGAGCCGCCGATACGACAGACAGCGTCAGTTTTTTCAGATTTTCAAGTATCACGGCGCGTTCCGCCGCCGTCACCGAATTGACCTTTTTGTTTTTCGGGATCCCCGTAAGTTCAACGAATGCGGGTATGAGTTTTGACGGAAGAAGCGCGGAGAAAGAATTGATTAAATCCCTGTTCCTGTTTTCCGCAAAATCGCGGAGCAGACGTTTGTCAAGCGTCTGTCTGTCAAGCGCGGGCTTAAGGTCTATATAAAGCTTATATTTGCCGGGCGTTATATCCTTCATATGCGCGGACGCAGAGAGAATGAGCGGACCGCTGACGCCGTTATCCGTAAACAGCATTTCTCCCTGCTCCGAAAAAACGGTCCTGTCCTTTTCCGCATCGTATACGGATAAATTCACGTTTTTGAGCGACAGTCCCTGACAGAGCGGGCATAATGCGTCCCGGCAGACGAGCGGAACGAGCGAAGGCGACGTTTCCGTTACCGTGTGACCTGTTGAGCGGGCGAATTTATATCCGTCCCCGGTAGAACCCGTGCGCGGATACGATAAACCGCCGGTGGCGATTATCACTCTGTCAAAACCGTATTCTTTTACGTCCGTTTTTACAGTAAAGGAGCCGATATGCGAAACGGACTTTACTCTTTCGTGTATTACTTTTACACCCGCGCCCGAACAGAAGCGTATCAGCGCCTCCGCAATATCGGACGCCTTGTCCGATACCGGGAACACGCGGTTTCCGCGCTCCGTTTTGAGCGGCACGCCGAGCCCTTCAAAAAAAGTCATTGTATCCTGACAGGAAAACCCGGAATACGCCGAATAAAGAAAACGCGGATTTGATACGACGTTATCGAAAAATTCCTCGCGCGTGCAGTTGTTCGTCACGTTGCATCTGCCCTTGCCGGTTATGCGGAGCTTGACGCCGAGTCTTTCGTTTCTTTCAAACAGCGTGACGTCCGCGCCGTTTGACGCGGCGGTCCCCGCCGCCATAAGTCCCGCGGCACCGCCGCCGACGACGGCTATCCTCATTTCGGATCCACTTGTCCCGAGAACTTGTTGTAGACCTCGAATTTGTCCCAGACCTCTTCAAGCCTGTTGAATATGTCTCTTACTTCTATCTGCTTTTTCTTGCCGATCGCGACTATCAGCGCGTTTATGACGGACAGCGGCGCGACGAGCGAGTCAACGAAAGATTCCATCTCGCTTCTTGCGATGAGCGTATGCTCCGCAAACTCCGAAAGAGGCGAATCCATTGAATCCGTTATGGCGACGGAATGAGCCTTCTGCTCTTTTGCGAATTCCATACCCTGAATGATCCTTTTTGAATATCGCGGGAAGGAAATGCCTATAACTACGTCCTCCGGTCCTATTCTGAAAAGCTGCTCAAACATTTCTGAACGCGACGTGGAGCTTATAAGACGCACGTCGTCGAAAATGAGCGACAGATAGAAATTCATAAAGACGGCAAGTGAGGACGATGAACGCATACCCATGATGTAAATGCGTTTTGCGCGTATTATCTCGTCCACCGCGGCGTTGAACGCGTTTTTATCAATGGTGGACAAGGTGTTGCGCAGTTTTTCTATATCGAGCTCAACGACCTTTTCAAGTATCTCGTCGTCGCTTATCCTGTCGTTCGTGATGTCGATACGCTGAAGCGACGTGAGACGGGCGCGTATGAGCTCGCGCAGGCTCCTCTGCAGATCGGGGTAGCCGTCAAAGCCGAGCTCGATGGCAAAACGCACGACCGTCGATTCCGACACGTGAACGGTGGAGCCGAGCTTCAGCGCCGTCATATATGCCGCCTTGTCATAGTGTTCGAGTATATAACTTCCTATTGCCTTCTGCCCCTTTGAGAAGCCGGGCATGCTTGCCTCGATTTTTTGTAAAATATCCATATCACTTTTGCCTTCTTAACTGAATACTTTTATGATTATACCACGTTCCACAAAAAAAAGCAAGCATTTTTTTATAAAAATATGCAATAATAACAGAAAAATAATGTCAAATCCTGCAAAAATCACAAATCACGCCTTCAAAAAACCGTTTCAAAAACGCAAACAGCGGTATTTTTGCAAAATCGCACGATTTGATTCTGCAAAATCCGTCCTTATCCGACCCGATCGCCGGCAAAATAAAAAACCGCCGTTTGACACGGCGGTCGGTTTATTGTGATATAAGATCACTCTTATTTTGTTTCGGTTTCCTCTTTTTCCGCTTCGGCTTCTTTTTTGCCGTCCTTCTTCGCGGACAGGATGAGGTTGGTGACGATACCGATTATCAGAGCAACGGCGATGGAGGTGAGCTTTATCGCTCTGTCGTTGCCTATCGGGATACCGAGAGCCATACCGCCGACGCCCGCTATGAGTATAACGGATACGACGAACAGATTTCTGTTGTCTCCGAGGTCGGTCTTCTGTACCATCTTAAGACCGGATACTGCTATAAAGCCGTAGAGGGCGATACATACGCCGCCCATTACGCAGGAGGGTATGGAGGAAAGGAAAGCGACGAACGGTGATAAGAACGAAATTCCTATGGCGAACAAGGACGTTACGAGTATCGTTATTACGGAGGCGTTGCCGGAGATGGCTACGCAGCCTATGGATTCGCCGTACGTGGTGTTCGGGCAGCCGCCGAAGAACGCGCCCGCTATTGAGCCGACGCCGTCGCCCAGAAGCGTTCTGTGAAGACCGGGATCCTCAAGCAGGTCTTTTTCTATAATGGAAGATATGTTCTTGTGGTCCGCAAGATGTTCCGCGAACACGACGAACGCGACGGGGATATAGCCCACCGCGATGGAAGCGATGTACGTTCCGTCTACCTTTGAAAGGTCTCTGAACGCTTCTATGAAGCTGAATTTGGGAAGTGAGAAGAACGTTTCCACGGTCACGCCCGTTCCCTCGGGAGCGAGAGCCTTGAAGGAATCGAAGCTGATTATGACCATATCCTTGTTGCCGGTGGAGATGCCTATGACGGTGATTATCATGGCGAGTACGTAGCCGGAGAGGATGCCTATTACGAACGGTATCATTTTGAGCATTTTTTTGCCGAATACCGAGCAGACGATCGTGACAATGAGCGTTACGAGGCCGCATACCATGCAAAGCACCGCGTGAGTATCGAGCACGAACGCCTGAAGCGAGGCGTTGTATATCTGATCGGCGTACGTTCCGTTACCGCCTAAAACGTCCTTTACGGCGCCGCCCGCGAGCGATAAACCGATTATCGCGACGGTCGGGCCGATAACGACGGCGGGCATAAGCTTGTTTATCCATTTTGTTCCCGCAAATTTGACTACCAAGGCGATTATGACGTAGATGAGACCCGCCATAGCGGCGCCGATGATAAGTCCGAAATAACCGACGCTGACCGATATTGCGCCGGAAAACGCGGCAGCCATCGAGCCTAAGAACGCGAATGAAGAGCCGAGGAACACGGGACTTCTGAATTTAGTAAAGAGCAGATAGACGAGCGTACCGACGCCCGCGCCGAACAGCGCCGCGGAAGTGGACATACCGTTGCCGACTATCATAGGCACCGCTATCGTCGCCGCCATAATGGCAAGCAGCTGCTGCAGGGCAAAAAGCACTATCTGACCGCCCTTTGGTTTGTCTTGTACACCGTAGATTAGTTTCATAAAAACCTCCGTATATTTTAAGCCGTCTCCGGCTGATTTACTATTCCGTCTCCGTCCTTTGCAAAAGCTTTACGCAAAGCTCCCCGTCGTATTCGGGAACGTGCACGGATATGACCTCCGATTTTGAAGTAGGCACGTTTTTGCCGACGTAGTCGGCGCGTATGGGCAGTTCCCTGTGTCCGCGGTCTATCAAAACCGCGAGCTGTATGCTGCGCGGGCGCGCCATTGCGAAGATCGCCTCTATCGCCGCCCTCGCCGTTCTGCCGGTGAACATGACGTCGTCGACTATGACGACGCGCTTGTCCGCCACGTCGAACGGAAGGACCGACGGAGTCACAGTCGGGTCTCTGTGCTCGGGCAGAATATCGTCGCGGTAAAACTTTATGTCAAGCTCGCCGCACGGAAGGCTGACGCCCTCTATGTTTTTTATATTCTCCGCTATCATCAGAGACAAAGGCATCCCGCGGCGGCGTATGCCGACAAGCACCACGTCATCCGTACCCTTGTTTTTCTCTATTATCTCGTGTGAGATCCTGACTACCGCGCGGCGCACCGCCGCCTCGTCCATCAGCTCCGCTTTTAATACAAGTTTCATAAAAAAATCCCGCCGATAACGGCAGGATTTTACAAAGCAATATCGTTTTGGTATAATCTTGCCGGTATCTCAGTACCGAATCGGAACCCGTCCGAATGCTTAAAGATCTACTGTTTTGGATTATACCATAAAAATGCGTTTTTGTAAAGGGGTTTTTACGATTTTTTTTGACTTTTTTACGGATTTTTCCGCGCGTTTTAAGCGTGATAAAGCGATTATTTGATAGTTATATCCACCTCAAGCTGATCCATCGTGACGTTTGACGTGAATATGTGTATTTCAAACCTTTCGTCGTCAAATAACGCGGAATATTCGTCAAAGCTGCCGTCGTCGCTTTTACCGAGCGACTCGCGATGTTTTGTCATTCCCTGCGCTTCGCACTGTGCCGAAAACCATTTCGCTTCATCGACCGTGACGATCTCTTTGCCGATACAGCAGTAGTTGTCGCTCATACGCATAAAAATATAATCATCCCTGTTTTCCGGTATCAGAAACGACAGCTCTTTCGGGAAATATTCGGGGGCTACCCTGCGGAAATGAAGCGGATCGTCCATATATCGGATCTCAGCTTCCGTCTCTGTTGCAGTCGTGACGGATTCCGTCTCGGTCTTTGCCTCCGTTTCTTTTACGCTTGTCTCCGCTTGTGTCGTCATGGCGGCGGTCGCGTCGGTCACGTCTTCATTTGTCGTGACGTCGGCTGTTCCGCCGTTTCCGCAGGAACAGGCTGCGAAAAGACAGATCGCAATCAGAATTGTGATCATTATTTTTTTCATCAGCCCATACCTCCCGCAAACGGATTTTCCTGATAATAGAATACGGACTCCGTCTCTTCACCCGGATAAACGGCTGTAACGCTTCTGTCGGTCGTTTCGTTGTCGGTTATATGAAAGTCAAAATCGTACGGATCCCAGCTGCCGACCTCCTCGTTCCCTTCAAAGCCTCTGATACCGACGGTGATAACGTACGTACGGCTGCCGAACGCTTTAACTGTTTTGATATCTCCCACGGGGAAAGGTCCGCCCGCGTTCCACACGGCAAACGATATGAATTTTGCACCGTTTTCTTCCCCGACGTAAATATACTTGCCGTCATCGTTTGTCCAGTAGCCCAGATGATTTATAACAAAATCCGCTGCGTCTGTTTCAACTCCGTCAAGGAAGGGATTTTCGGCTTTTTCGCTGTAATAGAATTTCGACAGCTCTGTATCCCCGTCGTAAACCGCGGTCATCACGCGGCGCGCACCGTCAACGTCCGTCAAAGGAGTTGTGACCTCGTAAGCCTCCCAGCCGCCGTTCTCGTCGTTTCCCTGCACCGCGTCGATGCTTATCTTCAGCAGGTATGATTTTTCACCCGTTTTTGTAACGGAGGTGACTGTTCCCGACGGGAACGGACCGCCCGCGTTCCATATTCCGAAGGATACGCGGTATGCGCCGTTTTCTTCTCCGAAATTAATAAATTTGCCGTCCTCGTTTGTCCAGTAGCCCTTGTGAGAATTGAATAATTCGGCTGTCAGCTCCTGCTCAGTCTGCTCGACGTCCGTTTCGGCGGCTGTCGTCGCCGCATCGGTCTGCGTTTCCGTCGTCGCGGTCGTGGTCTGCTCCTCCGTCTGCGCCGCGGTCGTTACCGCGTCGGTCGTCTGATCGCCGTTACTGTTTATATTGACGGTTATACAGGACGATAGTATGAGAACAACCGATAACAATACTATTATAACTGCCGTTTTTTTCATGATTTTTTTCCTTTCCCGATATTAATACTTTTCCTTTTCAGTCAAGCAATCCCTTTGCCGCGAGGTATTCCGCGGAAAGCAGACCGCCGCCCGCCGCGCCTCTCAGTGTGTTGTGGGATATGCCGATGAATTTATAGTCGTAGACCGTATCTTCTCTCAGTCTGCCCGCCGTTATGCCCATACCGCCGTAAATATCACGGTCGAGCTTTGTCTGAGGCCGGTCGTTTTCCTCAAAGTAAGTTATGAATTTTGCGGGCGCGGACGGGAGTCCGAGTCTCTGCGGCTCGCCCTCGTATTTATCCCACAGATCAAGGATCTGTTCTTTTGTCGGTTTTTTTCTGAATTTTACAAACACAGCGGCTAAATGACCGTTCGTCACGGGTACTCTTATACACTGCGTGGTGATCACCGGAGAAGACGCGTTCTTTATAACGCCGTCCTCGACCTTGCCCCAGATCTTCAGCGGTTCCTTTTCGCTCTTCTCCTCCTCGCCGCCTATATACGGTATGACGTTATCGACCATTTCGGGCCACTGCGCAAACGTCCTGCCCGCGCCGGAGATAGCCTGATATGTGGTGACGACCATTTCATACGGCTCAAATTCCATAAGCGGCGTGATGAGCGGGACGTAGCTCTGTATCGAGCAGTTCGGCTTTACGACTATAAAACCGCGCTTTGTTCCGAGGCGTTTTTTCTGTGTTTCTATGACTGCCGTGTGATCGGGATTGATCTCGGGTATAAGCATAGGTACGTCGGGCAGCATACGGCACGCCGAGTTGTTCGATACGACTATTATATCCGCCTTTGCATATTTTTCCTCAAGCGCCCTCGCATCCGCTTTCGGCAGATCGACCGCGCAGAAAACAAAATCGACAAGCGGCTTTATCGCGTCCGCGTCCTCCGCGTTTATGACTTTCATATCCTTTATATATCCGGGCATCGGAACGTCTAACTTCCAGCGTCCGCCGAGCGCTTCCGAATAGGTTTTGCCTGCGCTCCTCGGGCTTGCGGCTATAGCCGTGACCTCAAAAAACGGATGATTTTCAAGAAGTACGGCAAATCTCTGACCGACCATACCCGTCGCTCCCACTATACCCGCTCTGTATTTTTTCATATCGTTCACCTCAAAACTATGTATTATACTTATTATATGCTTGTTTATGCGTTTTGTCAAGTATATTTTTTGCATATTATACACAGTAAGGCGCGCGGTTTTTTATGATATATAGACAAATACGCGGATTTGCTTTTTTATAACGCGGAATTTACAATATCAAGCAGAAAAAAGGCGGATAAAGTGATATAATAAAGGCAAGCAAGAGAAGGGAGAGTTATATTTATGAAAATGCGTGTTATCTATTATTCAGGCAAAAAGAAGATCGCGGACATTGCGGAGCATCTGTCCAAAAACTCGGACGATTACAAGCCCGACACTATTCCGCCCGATTATTCTCTCGATAAAGAAAAACTGCTCGTTCTCGGTATGTCAAAGCTTTCAAAGCTGCCGGACGACGTGCGCCGCTTCTGCACCAACCTCAAGCCCCAGACGGTCAAAAACATAGCGTTATACACCGACAGACCGGAAGCGGAGGCAAAGGAATTCATAAAACTTCTGCGTGAGAGCGGAGCCAACATATTCGACACCGTGCTTTATCTCAAGCCGGAAGTCCTGCCCTTCAAAAAGGCGACGGAGGAGGAGAAAAAAGCCGCGGACGAATGGTTTGAGCAGATCCTGCCGCAGCTGAAATGATAAAAAAATCGCCGGATAAGACCGGCGATTTTTACTTGTTGACAAAGTGTGTTTTTTATAACTCCTTCCGTCTCGCGCAATGCGCGAGCCACCTCCCTCAACAGGGAGGCTTATGCGGAAAGGCTCCCTCCTTCGGGGTTGACGAGCTTTGCGCCGCCGGGGGCGGATAAAGCAAAGCGAGAAAAGCGCCGCGGTCAAAATAATCAAGCAAAGGTGCGGCAGTACCGCGCAGATTATTTTGGGCACCGCAAGCGGAATGCTGTCTGCGAAGCAGACTGAGGGAGTTTTTCTTCAATCTGAAAACGCCGGCTGAGCCGGCATTTTTTTATTTTGTATCATCGTCAAGGAAGACGGCGGGCGAATACAGATATCCCTGATAGATATCGCATCCCATCTCGTGCAGCATATCGCGCTGTTCCTTTGTTTCAACGTATTCCGCAAGGACCGTCAGGTCAAGCGTTTCGGAAAGCTTTACTATGGAGGAAACTATCTGCCTGTAATTATCGCTTTCGCGTATGCCTTTTATGAGCGAGCCGTCGAGCTTGATTATATCGAACATATTGTCCTTGAGGTAATGAAGAGACGTCTGACCCATTGAAAAATCGTCTATGGCGAGCATAAAGCCGAGCTCACGCAGAGTCTGCAGTATCTTCTTCGTTTCCTCGTTGAACGATATAGCCGCCTGCTCCGTTATTTCTATGCAGAGCTTTTTGCTCTTTATATCCTCGTTTGCCGCAAGATCGCGGCAGAACTGAAGGAACCTCGGCGTCATTACGGTAAATCCGGTAACGTTGAAGGAAATCTTTATATCCTCTCCGAATTTTGCAAGAACCGCGTCTCTTTCCTCAAGTACTTTACGCGCAACGGCTTCCTCAAGATCGGGCAAAAATCCTCCGTCCTCCGCGAGCTTGATGACGAGCGGCGGATAGAGTCTTCCGTGAACGTTGTGCTCCCAGCGCAGAAGCGCCTCAACTCCCACGCATTTTCCGTCGTAACCGTACTGAGGCTGATACGCTATCGCGATCCCCTGTTTCATACCGTGGAGCAGATCGGCGCAGAGACCTTTTGCAAAGTCGCCGTAAACGTCGTTCCGCTCCGTCAGCTTCGATGCGAATATCTCTATCTCGTTTTTCTTGAAATAATCTATGAATTCATCGTAATACTCTTTTATCTGCTCGTCCTGCCGTTTGTCAAGCAGGCGGATGAACGGCAGATAAATCAGAACGCCTATCAGAACGTTTACAAACTGCAGTATCGCGCCCGCTGCCGAGCCCGTCGCCTGATAACCGCCCAAGATTATCGGCGTGGTCCACACGACCTCGCTCGTTATCATCGGCACCAATCCGCTGCTTATCGACAGATACGCGGTGGAATAGTTGACGAGAGGAACGGCAAGAAACGGTATAAGCATTATCGGGTTAAGTATTATCGGCAGACCGAATACCATAAGCTCGTTTATATTGAAGAGCATCGGAAACGCGGCGGTGAGTCCCAGACCGCGTTTTGCTCTGTTGCGCGAGAACAGAAGTATGGCTATGAGCAGGCATATCGTCGAGCCGCAGCCGCCCATCAGGACGAAGCAGTCAAAAAGCTCTTTCGTGAGGATGACGGTCGGCTCCGTTCCGGCGGCGACAGCCGCCTGATTTGCGGCAAGTCCGGGCGCGAAATACGTCTGCATGACGCCCTCGAGCGTGTCGCTTCCGTGTATACCGAAGAACCACAGCAAGGATGACAGCAGAACGAAGAAGAAGCCCTTGAAAAATCCGTTTTCACCTATCGAGAACAGCGCGTTGAAGGCGTCCGCGAGGAGCGCCCTGAACGAGTCGACGTTGAAGATACGTATGACAATCTCATTGAAAAGCGCGAAGATTATCGCGACTATCGCTATCGGGAACAGTGTCGTCAGCATACTGTTGAACTCTCTGTCTGCGCCGGACGACATAAGCGCAAACAATCTCTTTTTCCGCAGCAGTTTGTGGAACACACGGTACAGAGCGGATGCGCCGAGACCCGTTAAAATAGCCATAAACATGGATTTCGGTCCCATGTTTTCCGTAGTGAACGTGGGGAGATAAGCGCCCGCGAGGATAAAGAAACAAAGGAGCGAGGTTATGACCGCGCCGCCCGTGACCGTATCGAGATCGGCTTTGAGCTTCATATAAGCGCGGCTTATACAGAAAGTCATATAAACGGACAGGACGCCGAAGGTCGCGCTGTAAACAAGATCGAGCAGATGCAGGATAAAGCCGTCCGCAAACGTTTCTATCCACTTCTGATACGCGTCAACGGGAAAGGTCTTCAATATCAGCGCAAAAGCGCCGATAATAAGGACGGGTATCATTCTTATAAGCCCGTTTCTTACAGCGCGTACTATCGTCAGCTTTTCGACTTTTTTTACAACCGAGAAAAACCCGCTCTGATTCATCGTTATCCTCCGTCAAGATTAAAACGTGTATGAAGCGATCTTAAAATGAAGTAAAAATCACGTCACACACGTTTGTTGTATTATATCATAAAAAACGTTAAAATGCAATACTTTTATTCAATTTTTTTACGTATCTGCGCGGTTTTGGTACGGATATTATCAAAAACCGAAAATACGGTAAAAACCGACCGGAGGCTTTTTTCGCTTCCGGTCGGTTTTCCGTCGTTCGTTTTGCAGATCCGGTAACGGCGTTTATGCGCCGAGATTAGCCACTATGCCGATAAACAGCGGCATACCGTTCGACGTGTCCGTTATCGTGAATATGAACGGGCGGTCAAACAGTATCTCGGCGGGCGGCATTGCCATCTTCGCGCCGTTAAAGAACGTGATCGCAGCGGCTTTTGTGCCGTTTCTGTCGAACTCTATGCGTGTTTTCTGCTTGAATTCAGATATTAAAAGCGGACTGTCGGACATTTTTGACAGGTCCGCGCCGGCGGTAAAGATGTCAGTCACGCCCTTTGATTCAAGTATCGTTTTCAGATCCGCTTCAAAATCAAAGCTGAACTCCGGGATCTTAACGGCGCATGATTCGCCCGTTTTGTTATCCCATATGCTTTTGAGCTTTTTCCCGTCGAGCGTTGACAGAAAATCATAAATATCGGTATCGCCGACCGGCATTATCGCGGTAAAGCAGTAGTCGCCGCCCTTGTACTTCTTATAAAAGCCGACGTATCCGTCTCCGTAGAGCGACTTTTCGTTTCTGCAGAGAAATTCACGGATCGCCGTTGTGCCGTCATAGTTGTGAAAGTCTCTTTTTCTTATCTCGTCATTCTCGTACTTCTCTTCCCACTTTGCGTCGAATATCAGCGCGTTTATCCCGCAGATCACTTCGTCTGCGACGAATTCTTTAATGATCTCCTTAATCATACCGTCGGTATGCCTGCCGCACCAGTTGTTGACGTCCTTTACGGTTTTCATATCGAACGGAGCGGCGTATACCTGCGCGCCGAAAAGATCGGCGTTTTTCTGTAAATACTCCGGTTTTACGTCCTGTTTGAAATCTTCTTTGATCCAGAGAGAATTCGCCGTTTTTATCCTGCATTCCTTACTTGTTTTGAGCGATCCCAGAAGATACGCCGCCTCCGCGTCGAGCGCGTCCGCGTCTGTACCGAAGGCGTCCTCTATCTGCCTGAGACTTTCGCCGTCCGCGCCGCTTGTCAGAAGCGCCAGCGCGACCGCGGCGGAATACGGAGAGACAAGCGTATTTTCGCCCTTAACGTTCGCTTCGTTCAAAAGCGTTATTGCAAAACCGTTGTAAAACGCATCGTCGTGCTCCGCTTTTATCCCGGTTTCCCGCTTTTCAAAACCCGCCGAAAGCTCTGCCGCGGAAACGTTCATACAGGATACGGTACACAAAAGCACCGATAAAAGAAGCAAAACCGAAATAAATCTTTTTTTCATGTGATCACACCTTTCTTTTTATTGCTTTTCACCGTATAAGTCGTAAAAACGGCGGTAAGGTTACTGAATTTTTGTAAATTATATCATATTTTTTTATCCGAGTCAAGATTTTTGCCTTTTTCCTCTTGCTTTTTTTATATATTAGTGGTAAAATATTGTCTCAGCATTAAAATGGAGTAATATTGATATTATGGACATAGTTATTATCGGATGCGGGACAGTGGGGTCCGCCATATGCGCTCAGTTATCGAAAGAGGGTCATAACATTACGGTCGTCGACGTTGACACGGGTTATATGACGGAGCTTTGCAACACGCACGACGTCTACGGGGTCGAGGGCAACGGAGCGAACATATCCGTTCTGCGCAAGGCGGGAGTTGAAAAGGCTTATCTTGTAATCGCCGTGACCGCGAGCGACGAGGTAAACATACTCTGCTGCTCCGCCGCGCGGAAGCTCGGCGCGCACCACACGATAGCCCGTGTGAGAAACCCGGAGTATTACGATTTCATGCAGCTAATGAAGCAGGATATGAACCTGTCTCTTACTATAAACCCGGAGTTTTACGCGGCGAAGGAGATCTACCGTATGCTCCGCTTCCCGTCCGCCGCAAAGCTTGAAACGTTCTGCCGCGGCAGAGTCGAGCTTGCGGAATTTGCGATAGCGCCGGATTCCGCGTTCATAGGCAAGACGTTATACGAGTTGAGAAGCGAGCTTAATATGAAATTCCTCGTCTGCTGTATCCTGCGCGGACAGGACGTTATAATCCCGTCCGGCGATTACCACATAGAAAGCGGCGACGTGCTCGGCGTAACGGTGCCGGAGGAAAACACGAGAGCGTTTTTCAAGACCGCGGGGATATACAGACACAGATTGAAGGATATTATGATATTCGGCGGCAGCCGCGTCACGTATTATCTTCAGGGGCTTCTGAAAAAGAGCAAGTTTTCGTCTACGGTCATAGAGAAAAACAAGGAGATCTGCCGCGATCTTTCCGCAGAGTTCGACTGCACGGTCGTCTGCGACAACGGCGCCAAACAGGAGGTCCTGATAGAAGAAGGGATCGAGCGCACGGACGCGTTCCTCGCTCTGTCCGATACTGACGAGGAGAACGCCATCGTTTCCATGTTTGCAAAATCCGTCGGCGTCCCGAAGGTCATAACGCTCATAAATCAGATGTCGTACGTAGACTTTTTCAAGAGCGTCGGCATAGACAGCGTCGTATCGCCCAAATCCGCTACGGCGGGCTACATTCTCCGCTACGTCCGCTCCAAAATGAACGCGTCGGGCGACGAGGAGATCGAGTCCATACATAAGATAATGGGCGAAAAGGCGGAAGCGATAGAATTCGTCATCAAGGAAGATATAGAAGGACTGACGGGCATACCGCTCAAAAAACTGAAGCCGAGGCGCGGTGTGCTTATCATATGCATCGCCCACAAGGATCAGATAATCATACCGTCCGGCGACGACGTGATATCAAAGGGAGACACCGTGGTAATAGTGGCTTCAAACGCAAAAATCACCAGTATAAAGGATATAAAGTAAGGTGGCAAGGCAAAAAAATCTGTTACGGAGAAGAAGCACAATTTCTTTTCAGATCATCATTTTCGGCTTTCTGCTCCTTATAATGACGGGCGCGCTGGTTCTCATGCTCCCCGTTATGTCAAACGACAATACGCCGACTCCGTTTTCGCAGACGGTGTTTACGGCCGTATCCGCAACGTGCGTTACGGGACTTGTCTGCGTCGACACCGCGACGCACTGGTCAATATTCGGGCAAGCCGTCATACTCGTGCTCATACAGATAGGCGGTATGGGCGTCATTACGATAGGTCTTGCGATATTGAGCATCGCGGGAAAAAGGATAGGTCTGTTCCAGAGGAGCACGATGCAGGAGTCGATATCCGCGCCGCAGGTAGGCGGGATTATAAGACTCATGGGCTTTATTCTCCGCACGTCCGCCATTATCGAGGCAACGGGAGCGGCGCTTCTCATGCCCGTGTTCATACGCGATTTCGGCGTGGGGCGCGGTATATGGTATTCGTTCTTCCATTCGATCTCCGCATTCTGCAACGCGGGCTTTGATCTTATGGGCATAAGAGAACAGTACTCCTCCCTGCTCTCATACGGTGAAAACGTTTACGTCAACGTTGTTATAATGCTTCTGATAGTCATAGGCGGCATAAGCTTTATGACGTGGAACGATTTCAAGATAAACAAGCTGCATCTGAGGAAATTCAGTCTGCAAAGCAAGATCATACTCATAACGTCGCTCATCCTCATAATCGTCCCCGCCGTACTGTTCTTCCTTTTCGAGTACAATGACAAGCCCGTGGGACAGAGGATCGTATACAGTCTTTTCCAGTCCGTCACGACGAGGACCGCCGGCTTCAACACGTCGGATCTTTCAAAATTCAGCGATCCCGGAAAGCTTATAATGACGGTACTCATGCTGATAGGCGGCTCGCCCGGATCTACCGCCGGCGGTATGAAGACGACTACGGTGGCTACGCTGTTCCTGGCTGCCATGACCGTCTTCAGACGGCGTGACGACGTGGAATGCTTCAAGCGCCGCATATCCGAGGATGCCGTGAGAAACGCGGGCGCGATACTGTTTATGTATTTCTCCCTGTTCTTCACCTCCGGCGCGGTCATCAGCATGATAGAAAACATACCGCTCATAACCTGTCTGTTTGAGACGGGCTCCGCGGTCGGAACGGTTGGACTGACGCTCGGCATAACGCCGTCCTTGTCCTTGCCGTCGCACATTATTTTAATGGCTTTAATGTTCCTTGGCAGAGTGGGCGGTCTGACGCTCATTTACGCGGCGCTTCCGTCGCATACGGATACGGAAGCTCGTCTGCCGCAGGAAAAAATTTCAATAGGGTAGGTATTTATTATGAAATCGATTCTGATAATCGGCGCGGGACAGTACGGCTGTCACATAGCGAAAGTGATGTGCACGCTGAACTGCGAGATCATGGCTGTAGACATAAACGAAAGCAGCGTGAACGAAATACTGCCGTACGTTACGAACGCACAGATAGGCGACGGAACGAACGAGGAATTTCTGCGCTCCTTAGGCGTCCGCAATTACGACGTGTGCATAGTGAGCATAGGCGATAATTTCCAGAGCTCGCTTGAAAGCACGGCGCTTTTGAAGGAATGCGGCGCTCAGCGCGTGCTTGCGCGCGCGTCAAACGACGTGCAGGAGAAGTTTTTGCTCAGAAACGGCGCGGACGAGGTCGTATATCCCGAAAAGCAGTCCGCAAAGCGCATAGCCATAAAGCTGTCCTCCGACGCGATACTCGACTTCATAGAGCTTGACGACAGCTATGCCATATATGAAATGGCGATGCCGAAGGACTGGATTGGCAAAACGCTTGTTCAGCTTGACATCAGACGCAAGTACAATATAAACATCATTTCAATGAAAAGGGACGGGACGATAATCATACCCGGCGCGGACACGGTACTGTCCGCGGACGACGTATTATACGTCATAGGGGAGATGAAAAACCTGCGCAAGTGCTTTAAGATCTAAGGACTTTTATATGAATTACAGAATGTTGTTATACCTTCTCTCCGTCATACTGCTTCTGGAAGCGGCGCTGCTGCTGATTCCGACGGCGGTGGGACTTGTTTACGGAGAGCCGCCTATGCCGTTTCTTATAACGATAGGCGTCCTTATCGTCATATCCTTGCCCGGCGTCATACAAAAGCCGAAAAACACAAAGATATACGCAAAGGAAGGGTTTGTTACGGTCGCGGCGTCGTGGCTCCTGATGTCGGCGTTCGGTGCGCTCCCGTTCACGCTGGGCGGCGCTGTACCGAACTATATCGACGCGTTTTTTGAAACGTGCTCCGGCTTTTCCACGACTGGCGCGTCTATTCTGCGCGTGATCGAGGGACTGCCGAAGGGGATGCTTTTCTGGCGCAGCTTCACTCACTGGATAGGCGGTATGGGCGTGCTTGTCTTCATGCTCGCCATACTTCCGCAGGGCGGTAATGCGATCTACCTGCTCCGGGCTGAGGTACCGGGTCCGACAAAGGGCAAGCTTGTGCCCAAGCTCCGTCACACCGCGATAATACTGTACGCCATCTACATAGTCCTGACGCTTACGGAGGTCATAGCGCTTCTTATAGCCGGACTTCCGCTCTACGACTCGCTCGTTACGTCGTTCGGTACTGCGGGGACCGGCGGCTTCTCCGTGCTCAACAACTCGATCGCCGGCTACAACAACCCCGCTGCGGAATGGATAATAGCCGTGTTTATGCTCATATTCGGCATAAACTTCAACCTGTTTTTCCTGATCCTGATCGGAAAATGGCGCAGCGCTTTGAAAAGCGAGGAGCTGCGCGTTTATCTTCTGCTTGCGCTCGTATCGACCGTTATCGTATGCATACAGACGTATAATATCTCGACAAACCTTGAGCATTGCATAAGGACGTCGTTCTTCCAGACAGCGTCCATTATTTCGACGAGCGGCTTTTCGACAACTGATTTCGACGTATGGCCTGCTCTGACGAAATCCCTTCTGATCTTCCTTATGTTCGTAGGCTCGTGCGCCGGTTCCACGGCGGGCGGCGTAAAGGTATCGAGGATCATAATCGTGTTCAAGAACACGATACGCGAGATACGGCATATGCTGCACCCGCGTTCCGTAAACACGGTACGTATGGACGGTGAAACCGTACCCGAGGAGACGGTAAGATCTGCCGTCAACTACATAGCGCTCTATATCGCCGTGCTTATAACCTCCGTGCTTATCGTTTCCATCGACGGTTTCAGCTTCGAATCAAATTTCTCCGGCGTTATGGCTTGTCTGAACAACATCGGACCGGGCTTCGGCAAAGTCGGCCCCGCGGGAAACTATGCGGATTATTCCGTATTCTCGAAGATCATATTATCATTCGATATGCTTTTCGGCAGACTCGAGATAATGCCGATGATCATACTTCTCTCACCCGTCACCTGGAGGAAAAAATAATGTACGAGCTTTGCATCAACACGGGTCTCGGCTTTGAAACAGATATAAAAGGAGCCCTGCCGCTTATCAAAGAGGCAGGGTTTGACGGTTTTTTCACATCGTGGCACGAGGGACATACAAAGCGGATAGCGGAGCTTGCGGACAAAAACGGACTTTTTTACCAGTCCGTGCACGCGCCGTTTCACGACGTATCCGAAATATGGCTGCCGGGCGACAAGGGAGAATACGTCAAGGAAAAGCTGATAGAGTGCGTGAACGAATGTAAGGACTCAGGCGTTTCCCGCATAGTTATGCACGCGATAATCGGTATGGACAATCACACGCCGACGGAAACGGGACTTTTGCGTTTCTGCCGCGTGGTAAAGCGCGCGGAAAAGCTGGGGATAAATCTGGCGTTTGAAAATACGGAGGGTATGGAGTATTTAGCGGCGCTGATGGATCAGTTCAGATCGCCGTACGTCGGTTTTTGCTGGGACACGGGACACGAGCTGTGCTATAATTACGGTGCGGATATGACCGCGAAATACGGCGAACGCCTCACCTGCACGCATTTGAACGACAATTTCGGTATGGCGGACAGGGAACGTATGACGTGGCTTGACGACGCGCATATGATGCCTTTTGACGGGATCACGGACTGGCGGTCCGTTGCGGACAGGCTGAGACTTCATAACTACAAAGGCGAGCTGACGTTTGAGCTTACTAAAAACAGCAAACCCGGCAAAACCACGCACGATATATACGCGCACCTCGACGAGTTTGCCTTCTTATCCCTCGCATACGAAAAAGCGGTGAAATTCAGGGATCTGTTGAAATAAAAAGCCGACGCAAGCGCGGCTTGACAGATGAAAGCGGTTATTTCTTGACTGTTTTGTTGTGATATGATATAATAAAAGCAGTTAAAAGGAGGTGCGGTATGAGTATCGGCGAAAAAATACAATACTACAGAAAAAAAGCCGGGCTGTCGCAGGAAGAGCTCGGTCAAAAGCTGTTCGTATCGCGTCAGACGGTAAGTCAGTGGGAGCAGGATAAAACCGTTCCGACCGTTGACAATTTAGTACTGCTGAAAAAAGTCCTCGGCGTGTCAACAGACGATTTGCTTGACGATGTTGAAATCGAAGACGGTGAGCAAAAACCGCGTGAACAGTATGATTTTACATACAGCAAGACCGAAATAAATATGATATATAACTGTTTATATCGGGGACGCTTTATACGCACGGTATTGTTTTCGGCGCTTTGCATCTTTTATTCCGTAATGCCTGCTGCAAATCTGCAAAATTCCGCGTTCATCGCTTTTTCGGTGGCTGTCGCGCTTGTCGGAGTTTTGACTCTGATTAGATTATTTATTATTTCCGATAAAACAAAAAAAGCTCTGTTAAAGCAGTTTGATGATAAAACGTTTATTTACGAGGTGTTTGACGGTTATTTTACGCTTAGGATAATTAAAAACAATGATGAAATAAAAAAACTGAAAATAAGCTTTGACGGCGTTGAAAGAAGATTAGATTCGGAAAATTTTATTCTTTTTGTGTTCGGACAGGAGCTGCTCGTTATTAAAAAGAACGAAATAAAGGAATACTCAGCCTTAAACTCCGTCACCGCGCCGCACCCAAAAGCACTGTACGCAAAAAAACGCTTTTTGTCCGTTCTTCTTTGTATCTTATCTTCCGTTTCAATTATTGCGGCGTTTATCGTATTTACGATCGTCGCGGTATTCCTCCAAACCGAAGAATTCAACGGGTTTAAATACGCATGGATATTCTTTACGTTTTTGCCCGTACCCATTTCGTCGATTTTGTATTCGGTATATCTGAAAAAACAGGGCTACGTCTACAGAAGAAATCTTATAATAGGAATTATCATGTCACTCGTACTGCTTATGTGCGGCATTCCATGCTTCTTCTTCTAAAAAAAATCGGCTAAGCCGATTTTTATATTTCGTGTCAGCGTCCGCCCTCGATACCCCGTTTTCGCAAAAGCCCCGAGTTCTCGGGGGCAGGCGGGAACGACTCTTTTTTTATTCTTTATTCTTTAAAAAAATCGCGGCGGGAGCAAATGCCCGACCGTCATAAGGAAGTTTTTTACCTCACGTTCGAGTGGTGAGTAAGTGCGCACTTAACAAAAGCAGACTGAGAACAAAATCAGTCTGTTTTTCGTATTCAACCGGTATAATGAAGACGTTCGCTTCGCTCACAAATGAAGACGGGCTATGCCCTAATGAAGACGGCAACTGCGTTGCCTAACGAAGCGAAGCCGCCCGCTTGAAGAAAACCGTTGAATTCGAATTTC
>JAEEGL016872300.1_pt1 | contig 27405 bp, 27 predicted proteins | sample 9134231 | NCBI WGS metagenome assembly JAEEGL01 (sample SAMN16246548, study PRJNA631951) | gut metagenome | biome: gut microbiome; feature: rumen; material: fiber-attached | host: Bos | place: Iran: Karaj | collected 2018-10
CGGACGGCTACAACACCATGCTGACCGGCGACGGCGCGAACCTGAGCCAGGGCCAGCGGCAGCTGCTGGCCATCGCCCGCGCCGCCGTGGCCGACCCGCCCTGCCTGATCCTGGACGAGGCCACCTCCTCCATCGACACCCGCACCGAAGCCCTGGTGCAGCGGGGCATGGACGCGCTCATGAAGGGGCGTACCACCTTCGTCATCGCCCACCGACTCTCCACCGTGCGCAACGCGGACTGCATCATGGTGCTGGAGCAGGGCCGGATCATCGAGCGGGGCACCCACGACCAGCTCATCGAACAGAAGGGCAAGTACTACGAGCTCTATACGGGCAACTCCATCAACAACTGATCCACCGACAGCTCCCCATCGGCCGGTCAAAGCCGATGGGGAGCTTTGATGTACACGGGGCGCGCCGCAGATGCACGGCAAAACAGCCGAACCGCGGGATGCGGCCGGCTGCTCCGCCCGGGGGACGGTTTTTCATCAGGGCGTTACCCGGCGGCACACAGCAGCAGCACCGCCAGGACGGCTACGGGCACGGTGATGGTGTCGTATTCGCTGGGGGACAGGAGCTCCACCGCGGTCCCCACCAGGGCGGCGGCAGCGGCTGTGCCGGCGGCGGCGAGAAGGGCCGTGCCCTGGGCCAGCGTGAGGACGCCGAGGCCGCTGAGGAAGGAGACGCCCAGCATGGCGCCGCTGCCCTCCCAGGACTTCTTTCCGTCCGTCCACCGGGATTTCACCTTGTGCTTTCCGAAGGGGATGCCGACCAGGGCGGCGGCAGCGTCCCCCGTGCCCCAGATCAGGATGGCCGCGGCCGCAAGCATCTGCCGGCCGAAGCAGCCCCAGGACACAGCCACGATGACGGCGATGACCGTGAAGATCATGATCATGCTCCGCTTGATCTCACCGGAGGTTTTCTGGACCAGGAGCCCGGCATACCAGGGCTCCTTTTCGCAGAGGGTCAGGAGGGGATAGATCAGCAGCATCGCCAGCAGGGCAGTCAGCGCGGAAGCCTGCCAGCTTTCGGAGACAATGATCATCAGGGTCGAGAAGACGAACGCCACGATATGCAGCAGCTTCCGGAAGACAAAGGAAGGGACCTTGGTCAGGAGGCGGATGGGAACGAGAATGGCCAGGGAGGGAACGACGTAGGCCAGGAGTGCCCCGAAGCAGGAGAGGGTCTGGACAAAGAGGGGGTATCGGGACAGGAAATCCCAGTAATTCAGGATCAGCATGGACGCGCCCAGCAGCGTCAGCACAACGCCGGTCACCAGGCCGACCGTGCGGTTCCTCACGCGGTTGGCGAAACGGGCGGAAAACAGGCTGGCCGCCGTCGCCACGGTGATGCAGATCAGCATGACGTCCCATTTCTCCAGGACAATGGCGGGATGGATGAGGATGTGGCTGACGGAGGCGATCAGCGCGGTGAATGTCATGATGAAGGTGCTGGTGCCCACGGCCGTTTTCAGCTCCATGCCGAGGAACACGGTGAACACGATCAGCATCATCATGCCGCCGCCTGTCCCCACGAAGCCGGTGCCGAATCCGATGCTGAGCCCCCAGAACAGGGACCAGGCGACGCCTTTCCAGCCCAGCTTCCCGCCCTTCGTCCCCTGAACGGTGCGGCTGGTGTCCGGCTTCACCAGAAACCGGATGCCGATGCAGAAGGTGAGGAACAGGGTAAAACTGCCCAGCACCACGTTGCCCACGATGAAGGCCACATAACTCCCCACCGTGCACATGGCCAGGATGCAGATCAGCATGATCCGGCTCCGCTTCAGGTCGAGGCGCCCGTGCTTCGCATAGGTGAAGGCGGTGACGGCGGAACCCAGGATGTCGGAGGCCAGGGCGATGGCGGTGGCCTGGTAGGCGCCGGTCTCTCCGGAAAAGGAAGGGCACAGCACGATCAGGACCGGCACCATGACGGTGGCGGCGGAAAGACCGGCCAGCCCCGTCCCGATCCCCGCGCCGAGGGCCGCAGCGATATACCATACATATTCCATCCGTGACCACGCTCCTCTTGACAGCGCGCTCATCTCTGATAGAATTGTAATCAACAAGTGTTGATAAAACAACCGACAGATTTTGCGCGTTGGAACGTTTCGCAACACGGAAAAGGGAAATGTTGACAAACAAGGGAAAGGATGCGAACAAATGGAGAAAAAAGAAGACCGCCGGGTCGCCATGACCAGACGGATGCTGAAGGAGGCGCTCACGGAGATGCTCCGGGAGGTGGATCTCTACCATGTCTCCATCCGGGAACTCTGCCAGCGGGCGGACGTCAACCGTTCCACCTTCTACAAGTACTACGGAAGCCAGTTTGATCTGCTGGCAGACATGGAAAAGGATATGCTGGACTTTTTGTCAAAGACCATCGCCGATCACGCGGAGGACCCGGAGCGGATCATTGCGGCAGCCTGCGAGTACCTGGAAAGCCATCTGGAATTCGGCCGGCTGATCATCAACAACAATGTGGACCCCTTGTTCCCGCAGAAGCTGTTCTCCCTGACTGCGGTGCGGGAGGCGGCGCTGGGGGTGCAGGAAAACCGGCTGGACGATGCTGCGGCGGAATACCTGTACAACTACATCGCCCATGGCGCGTACCGGGTCATCTGCGTGTGGCTGAACAAGGAGGACCGGGAGACGCCGGAACAGCTGGCCCGGATGCTGATCCGCTTCGTCCGGCTTTCCTGAGGCGGGCGGGCCCTGCTTCGGAGGATTCCCGGGGCGGAAAGATCCGGCTGCGAAACAAAGCGGGATGTCTCACTCCGACAGCGCAAGGGCAAGATCGTTGACGTTGGTGCCTGTGGGGCCTGTCCTGATGAGCCCGTCCACGGCCTCCAGGGCGTGGTAGGCGTCGTGATCCTCCATCATGCCGGCCCAGGAGAGCCCCTTTCCGGACAGGGCCGCCATGGTATCGCCGTCCACATAGCCGCCGGCGGCGTCGGTGGGTCCGTCGGTGCCGACCGAGCCGACGCAGATGAGGGCGGCGTGCGGCAGTCCGCTGAGGCCCGGAGCTGCGGCCAGGGCCATCTCCTGGTTCCGGCCGCCCAGCCCGGTACCGGAGAGATGCACCACGGTCTCGCCTCCCGCCAGCCAGGCGGTTTTCCGGCCGTCCGGCGCGTGGGCTGCCAGGATGCTTGCCAGGAAGCTGCCCGCTTCTTTGGCCTCGCAGCAGAGCCGGTCTGTCAGCAGGATGGGCTCGTACCCCAGCGCACGGCAAGCCTCCGTGGCGGCCCGGCACAGTTCGCGCACGCTGCCGATGACCAGGGCTTTGGTGTTCGGGAGGGCCTTCGGCGTTTCCTCCCGCAGGCAGGCCGCCGCCTGCGGACTGACACGGATCCCGTACCGGCGGACCACGTCCAGCGCCTGTGCGCAGGTGGACCGGTCAGCCACGGCGGGCCCGGAGGCGATCATGTCCAGCGGGTCCCCCAGCACGTCGGATAGCACCACGGAGAGTACCTTCGCCGGGGCGCACCACCGGGCAAAGCGTCCGCCCTTCACGGCGGACAGCCGCTTGCGCACCGTGTTGATCTCCACAATGTCACACCCGGCGGCCAGCAGCTGGTCCGTGATGTCCCGCAGCTCCTCGAGGGGGATCAGGGGCTTTTCAAACAGGGCGCTGCCCCCGCCGGAGAGCAGGAACAGCACGGTGTCCTCCGGGCCCAGCTCCCGGGTCAGGTCCAGGGCGGCCTGCGTCCCGGCGATTCCCCGCCGGTCGGGTACGGGGTGGCCGCCCTCATAACAGGCTACGCCCGGTATGTCCCCCTCCGAATGGCCGTCCTTGGTGACCACTACCCCGGCCGTCAGGGCGCTGCCCAGGACCCGGGCTGCCGTGTCCGCCATCTTCCAGGCGGCCTTGCCCGCTGCCACCAGATACACACGGCCGGGTAAACGACGGTCTTTCAGGGCTTTTTCCACGGCGGCGTCCGGTGTCACGGCACGGATCGCCTGCCGGACAATGGCCTCCGCATCCCTGCGCAGCTTTTCGTTCATGGTTTTTCCCGCTCCTGTGTGTGATGGGGTTTCGGCGTATGCCTTCAGTCCGCCATTTCCGCCGCGAGGGCGATGGGGGCAGCCAGGTTCAGCCCGTTGACCTTGTCATAGCTGCCCATGACCAGGCCGATGACCTCGCCCCGGCTGTTGAGCACCGGACCGCCGCTGCTGCCGGCGGACACCGGGGCGGTGAACAGAAGCCAGGGGATGCCTCCGCCTCCCAGCGGCCGGATACGCAGCCCTTCGTCACCAGATTGGTGACCCCGGCCCGGCTGGCAATGACCAGCACGTCCTCCCCCCGAAGAGGCGGATCCGTGCTGACCGGCAGCGGGGGCACGCCGGCGTCCTCCGGCAGGGCGCACAGCACGATGTCCGCGGCCTCATCGCCATCGAGCAGGCGATCCACGGTGAAGACCGTGCCGTCGTCCCGCCACACCCGCATGGAGGCCATGTTCACGATGGCATGCCACGCGGTGACCAGCACCGGGGGATCAAAGGCCACAAAGCCGCTGGCCGAGGAGATCCTGCTGCCGCTGCGGTCGTAAACCTCCAGGTAGACCACGCTGGCGGCGGCCTCCTCGATCCGGACCGGGTCGGCGATGAAGGGAACCTCCGCTGCGGCCGTACCACAGATCAGGATCAGCACCGCAGCGAGCAGCAGCATGATTTTTCCCGTGTGCCGCATGACCATCGCTCCTCTCTGTTTCGTATCCACCATTGTAATCCATTTCCACGGCCTGTCAATAGAGGGCCGCTGGCTGTCCGGCGGCCGCAAGGAATACAGGAAATCGCAGGGCACTCAGACTGTGAAAAAACTTCAAAAAAGGCTTGCACCGGGGGGAAGAATGTGCTATCATAGCGTTTGTGACACGGACGGTCCGCTATCCGGGTTCGCAACGCCGGGTATGAACGTCTATGAGGGAAGGAGGACCAATCATGAGCGAAATCATCCGTTCCATCGAGGCCAAGCAGCTTCGGAATGATCGCCCCGAGATCGCGGTGGGCGATACGGTTCGGGTTTGGGTGAAGGTCGTGGAAGGCACCCACGAGCGTCTGCAGGCGTTCGAGGGCACTGTCATCGCCAAGCGCAATGGCAGCATCCGCGAGACTTTCACGGTGCGCCGCGTTTCCTACGGCATCGGTGTGGAGCGCACGTTCCCGCTGCACTCCCCGCGCGTGGATCGCATTGAAGTGCTGCGTCACGGCAAAGTGCGCCGGGCCAAGCTGTACTATCTGCGCTCCCTGCAGGGCAAGGCTGCCCGCATCCAGGAAGTCAGGCGCTGATCTTCCATGGTTGTCTCTTCCAGCGGTATCATGCCGCTGGTTTTTTTGTGCCCACCTTCGGGACCCGAACAGAGCGGCAAGCGTCCACCGGATGAAAAAGGACCTGCCCGCAGACAGGCCGTCCCGTGTTTTCAGGGGTTCACGGAAGGGACGGAAAGGGCAGGATGGAGGTAAAGAGGAGCGTCAGACGTTCCACCTGTTTTTCCGTGTGATAGTGGCCGGCATACCATTGCCGGTACTGCAGGCGGTCCTCGATGGTGTCCAGCCATTCCTCGGTGGACTTGTCCACCTGGCTCTGGTCAATGCCGGGCAGGAAGACTTCCACGGGCTCGTACTTCAGGGGCACGGTGTGGGAGAGCACCACGTCCACCTGCCAGCCGCGCTTTTCCAGGGCGGCTTCCACGGCGGCCTTGATCTCCGGGGAGGGCTGCTCATCCTCCCACCACCGCCAGTGGTTCATCAGCCGCCGGATCTTGTCCACGCTGTAGGCTCCGCCGATGACCGCGGTCTGCCGGCCATCCAGGTCGTAGATCTCCCCGTCCACGGCGAAAAGCAGGTTGGGGTAGGCGGCCTCCACCCAGACGGCTCCGCCGTGCCAGGACGTTTTGCGGTAGCTGTCCACATGCCATGGCCGCATCTCATGGTTTCCGTGGATGCAGAAAATGGTGATGGGCAGCTGCGCCATCTCATGCTTGACCAGCCTGTCGCGGAAATCTCCGTAGTAGTTGAAGCCCGCGTCTCCGAGAATGATGAGACAGTCCTCGCGGGTGAGCTGCCGTTCCCGGCAGAACGCGCTGACCCGCCGGAAGTCACCGTGGGTGTCGCCGGTGATGTAAAACATGCGTGCCTCCTCTCCCCGCCCATGGGGATCGCGGATCACAAAAGGCACCCTCGCGGGTGCCTCTCGAATGGATCGGGTTCGATCAGAAGGGGAGATCCTCACCCGGGACAGGCTCCCCGTCTTCGGGCTGCTCCTTCGGAGCCGCTTCCTCGTCATCCTCGTCGACGGCACCGGGGAAGAGGGGCTGGCCGCATTCGGGGCAGGCCATATCCTCCTCCAGATCCAGATCGTCCAGGGAGAGGGTGATTTCCTTTCCGCAGTGGGGGCAGTCGTAGACCACGGAGACGTCGTCCTCCCCGTCCTCGTCGTCATCCCCGTCATCCCACCGGGGGTCTTCCTCCTCGTCCTCCTCCTCGCAGAGCACTTCCTCCACGGCGGACAGATCATCGTCGATCATGTCCACGAAGTCGGAGAGGTCGCCCTGGGCTTCCTTGAGGGTCTCCAACTCGTCTGCCATCTCGCCCACCAGATCCAGCAGCTCCAGCAGAATACGGTTGCTGTCCTTCTCGGGGTTCAGCTTCATGCCCTCCGCAAGGCCTCTCAGAAAGCTGGCGCGATCGGTCAGTTTGCTCATGCCGAAACCTCCTGCTCTGTACTCAGATCAGGCCCGCTCCATGTACTCGCCGGTCCGGGTGTCCACACGGATCAGATCGCCGGTGTTGATGAAGAGCGGCACCTGCAGGGTCACGCCGGTCTCCAGCGTGGCGGGCTTGTAGGTGTTGGAAGCGGTGTCGCCCTTGAAGCCGGGCTCGGTGTTGGTGACCTCCAGGGTCACGAAGTTGGGGGCGTCCACGGAGAAGGCGCTGCCCTTGAAGAACTTGATGGTCACATTGGTGCCTTCCTTCACGTACTGGATGGCGCCCTCCACCTGCTCCCGGTTCAGGGGCAGCTGGTCATAGGTCTCCATGTCCATGAAGTAGAACAGGTCGCCGTCGCTGTAGGAGTACTGCATCTCCTTGGTTTCGATGATGGCGCGGTTGGTCTTGAAGGTGGGGTTGAAGCTGGTCTCCACCACGGCGCCGGTGAGCACGTTCTTGAGCTTGGTGCGCACGAAAGCGGCGCCCTTGCCGGGCTTCACATGCTGAAAGTCCACGATGGTCCAAACGCCACCCTCCCACTCGATGGTAACGCCCTTCCTGAAATCGCCAGCAGTAATCATGTTGCATTCCTCCAAATTCCGGTCTGCGATCCCGTCCCATATCGTTCCGGTCGCGATAATCCGTTGGCATTGTACCATATCTTTTTCTTCTTGAAAAGCCTTTTCGCGAAAAAAACGGGCTGAAGACGCCGCCCGGCGGCGCGGAAGAGGCGGAAAACCGCGAATATGGCGGCTGCGGCCCGCCATCTGCGACCGGCAGGAACCGGTTTTCTTCCCTCCTCAAGCCCCCTGCATGAGGTGCATCCGGAAGCGGCGAAACGCGGCCCTGCCACCCTTCTGCCGTGTGGCATAGCAGAAAAGGCCTGCCCGGACGCCCATGAAATGGTGCAGGTCATAGACCAGGTGATGGGCCGGACCCAGCGGCCGCCAATCCCCGGCTGTACGCCAGAGGAAGTGGACCGTGTCCCGCAGATCGGTAAAGTCGAATTCCGCGCGGAGCTCCACCCGGCTGCCCGACAGGGGGATCCGGGCCGATTCGCGGACCTCCCCGTCCTTTGCCAGAACGGAGAGGAAGAAGCGGCTGTCCTGACGGCAGACGTTGATCTGGGCAAAGTGCCCCTGCAGGGCGCACAGTCCGGCATGATCGCCTTCAGCCAGGTCCGCAGCGTCCACGGTCACCTCACAAGCGCAGCGCGGTCCGAAGGTCCGCTGGGTCAGGGTGTTGGGAGCGTGCTCCAGGTCCGGGACCACGCGGCCGGTGTGCAAGGTCAGGGTCCCTTCCGCCGGATCAAGCGAATACAGACGCCTGTCTGGCTGATGGTTCCACTGCCAGAAATCCCGGAGGGCGGGGGAGGAAAAATCATCGTCCCCGGCCAGCGGCCGATACACATGGCCCGGCCTGAGGTCCGGAGGGTCCACTGCCTCCGGCACCGGCCCGAAGACCGGGAGACCGTTCTCCCAGCGGACGGGCAGCAGCACCGGGACCCGTCCCACCGCGCCGTGGTCCTGGAACAGCAGGGCAAACCAGTCTCCGTCCGGGGTGTCCACGAGGCCGCCCTGGGCGATGCCCCGGTTGTGGAAACCCAGATCGTCGTCCAGCACATCCCCGCCCTGCCAGGGGCCGTGGAGGCTGTCCGCATGATACAGGGCCTGGGTCCGCCGTGCGCTGCCGTGCTTTGGCCAGTGGATCAGGGACAGGAAGTAACGTCCGTTGATCTTCTGCAAGTGGGACCCCTCATAGCCCAGGGGGAAGTCCTCGGGGGGACCATCCTGCACGATGATCCCGTCGAAGCCGCCGGGCCTCGGACCGGAGAGATCCGGCAGCATCTCCGTCAGGCGGATGCGGCGGTTTCCATGGGCAATGTAGACCCTTCCGTCGTCATCAAAGAACAGGGACGGATCATGGTAGAAGCCGGTGATGGGCTGCTCTGTCCAGGGCCCGTCCGCCGCCGGAGCGGTGAAGTGATAGCTGCGGTGGGTGTCGTTGGCCACGAACAGCACATGAAAAACGCCGTCATGGAAGCGCAGACTGGGGGCCCACATGCCCTGCCCGTAGATGCTGCCCTCCTCCAAACGCTGGGCAGGTGTGCCGTCCAGGGCGGGGAAGACATGACAGACCGGCTCCCAGTCGCAGAGATTCCAGGAGCGCAGGATGTCACAGCCCGGCATCATATGCATGGTGGTGGTGGCCAGATAGAAGGTGTCGCCGACGCGGATCACGTCCGGATCGGGAAAATCCGCAAACAGGATGGGGTTGGGGTGCATGGGGCGCCTCCTTCGCTTCGGTCACCTGGGTTTTTCATTCTGCCCGGATCCGGCGGCCTGACCATATCGCTCATGATCCGTCCCCTGCCACGCGGAAACACGGTCGTTCCGGAAGGGCGGAAAGGGAAAACTCCGCGGCATAGCCAGCGGCGGACAGGCTTGCGTACCGTGACGCGCAGCCCCCCACGAGCCGGGCGGTTTCCCTCACAAAACGGGGATGGGCATCCGAACCAAAGGGAAGCTTACTGTGCGCTCAGATCCAGGACATAACTGCCGTCGCCGGACTTCCGGTAACCGGTCTTCTCCAGATAGGCCACATGGCCGGGGGCTTCGCCCCGGAAGACAAGGGTCTTGCAGCCCTTCTGCTTCAGCTGACCGTAGAGATAGCGTCCGGCGGAGGTGTCCCGGTAGACGGGGGTCGCATAGTCCAGGACGATCTCCAGGGTGCCGGGAAGGGTCCTCTTCCCGATGAAGAGGCTTGCCGGCTGGCTGCTGCAGCACACCAGGTATGCCTCATCCCCGGCCAGGCCCTCCAGGGAAAAAGCCGGGAACCATTTCTGGATGTCGGGCAGGTTCGCCTCCAGGAAGTGGGTGACAAACCCGTCCCGGAGATCCACTGCCACCAGGTCGTACTGCTTCTGGTCCCGGAAGAGGCGGACAAGCTGGAACACATTGATGGCGATCAGGCAGAGGTTCATCAGTGCGGTGGGATAGGAGCCGATGATCAGCGCATAAACCATGAAGATCAGACTGCCGATGGTGTTCACCACCCGCAGCTTGACCACGGAGGTCATCAGCATGGAGACGACCACCAGCGCAGAGCCCGCATAACCGACGATCTCGATGAGCATCCCGGTGTCCATGAAGCACATCTCCTGTCATGAAGTTTTGCTGCCTGCATTATAAGGCCAAAGCCGGAACGTGTCCAGACCAAATTCGCGGCGGCAGGGGCGGAAACGGTGGAAAGTGCGGCGCGGATGTGCTATACTTGCCGGCGGATGGGTTTTCGCAGAGAAACCGCGCTTGGAGGCGTACATGGACGTTCTGTTGATGCAGCAGGGGCATCCTCTCTGGGAGAGGACGATAGAGTATGCCCGGCATTGTTCCTGGCGGGCGGGAGCGGCTCTTGCCCGGAGGATGAGCGATCGCGGCTTCAATGACTGGGAGCGGGTCATTGCCGCGGTGGAAGACGGCCGCATCGCGGGGTTCTGCACCCTGACCGAGAAAGACGAACTGCCGGATGCATATGGATACAGGCCTTTCATCGGCTTCGTTTTCGTGGACGAGCAATTCCGCGGCAGAAGGATATCCGGGCTGATGATCGCCTGCGCCCTGCAGTATGCCGGGAGCCTCGGCTTTCACAAGGCTTATATCATGAGCGGAGAGAAGGGGCTGTACGAAAAATACGGCTTCGAAAAGATCGGGGATTTCGAGACCGTTTACGGCACCACAGACCAGCTGTTTCGGGTCTCCATTTGAAAAACGAAGACGGTATCCGGCAGCAGCGTGAGGAGGGGAGCCAGCTCCGGAGGGGGGCCGCCGCCGGTATGCCTGCAGACAACAGGGGCCGCTGTTTCCGGGCTGACAGGACTTGTCAAAACAGCACGAGTGATGTACAATCGTGATGTTCAGAGAGAGACGGGGGTTTGCCGGACCGTATTGCCGGCTTTGCGATTGACTGCATCATCAGAACAGACTGCTTCCGGTCCGGGGCCGCGGCAGCCTTTCGGGGGTGAAAGAAATCCATGCAGGACCAGAATGCAAACAGACCAAAGGGAAAGCCCATTCAGGTAGGAAGGATCAGGCTGGAGCACTGGCAGGGCATCTCCATCCTGATGATGATTTATGACTACATCGCCGTGGTCGGCGCCCACTATCTGGCGCTGTGGCTGCGCTTTGACGCAAGTTTTTCTCAGATCGGCCGGGAGTACCTGGACGCTGTCAACCAGTTTATTTTTCCCTGGGCGGCGGTGTGCCTGGTGGTATTCTACTTTTTCCGCATGTACAACAGCATGTGGCGGTATGCGAGCTTCACCGAACTGAGCCGGACCCTGGTGGCTTCCCTTCTGACGTCCGTCGGGCACGCGGTACTGATCACCGTGATCTGCCATCGGATGCCCATCACGTATTATGTGGTGGGCGGCATGATTCAGGCCGTACTGCTGGTGGCCGTCCGCTTTGCCTTCCGCTTTGCGAGCGTCATGCATAACCTCTCCAAGGCGGCAGAGAATAACGGCGGCAAGCGGGTCCTGCTGGTAGGGGCTGGGTCTGCCGGCCAGTCGATCCTGCGGGACATCGTCCAGGCGAAGGAAGTACAGGACAAGGTCGTCTGCATCATTGACGACAACCCCAACAAGTGGCACAGATATATGGACGGGGTCCCGATCGTGGGCGGAAGGGAGCAGATCCTCAAAGCGGTGGCGGATTACAAGGTGGACGCGATCTACCTGGCGATCCCCAGCGCCACGCCCCAGCAGAAGCGCGATATCATCGCCATCTGCAACGAGACCAGCTGTGAGCTGAAGCAGCTGCCCGGCATGTACCAGTTCGTGTCAGGCCAGATTTACGTCTCCGACATGAAAGAGGTCTCGGTGGAGGACCTGCTGGGCCGGGATCCGATCCAGCCGGATCTGACGGAGGTTTTCAAGTATATTCACGGCAAGGTCGTGCTGGTGACCGGCGGCGGCGGCTCCATCGGTTCGGAACTGTGCCGGCAGATCGCGGCGCATGAACCCAAACAGCTCATCATTTTTGACGTGTATGAGAACAATGCCTATGCCATCCAGCTGGAACTGAAGGACCAGTATCCGAACCTGAATCTGGTGACGCTCATCGGCTCGGTGAGGGACAGTCGCCGGATGTTCCAGGTGTTCAGCACGTACCGGCCCCAGATCGTGTACCATGCGGCGGCGCACAAGCATGTCCCCCTGATGGAGGACAGCCCCTGCGAATCCATCAAGAACAATGCCATCGGCACCTACAAAACAGCCTATGCGGCGATGGTACACGGCTGTGAGCGTTTTGTCCTGATCTCCACGGACAAAGCGGTGAATCCCACCAATATCATGGGCGCCAGCAAGCGCCTGTGCGAGATGATCATCCAGTCCTTCGATGCAAAGATCAAGGAGGGGCATGCGGATCAGATCCCCCAGCTGTTCACCCATGTGGGGGTGGAGAATGCGGACAAGGACGGGACCGGAAGCGTGTTCCAGAGCATCCGCACAGAGTTTGTGGCGGTACGCTTCGGCAATGTGCTGGGTTCCAACGGCTCTGTGATCCCCATCTTCAAGAGGCAGATTGAGCGGGGCGGTCCGGTGACCGTGACGCATCCGGATATCATCCGCTACTTTATGACCATCCCGGAGGCCGTGAGCCTGGTGATGCTGGCCGGGACCTACGCCAAGGGCGGTGAGATCTTTGTGCTGGACATGGGCTCTCCGGTCAAGATCGATACCCTGGCCAGAAACCTGATCCGCCTCTCCGGTTTCCGTCCGGACATAGACATCAAGATCGAGTACACCGGTCTCCGGCCTGGGGAGAAGCTCTATGAGGAGAAACTCATGGCCGAGGAAGGTCTGCAGAAGACCGACAACGACCTGATCCACATCGGCAATCCCATCTACTTTGACCGGGACTGCTTCCTCCGGCAGCTCAGTGCGCTGATGGACGCTGCCTACGGCAACAAGGCCAACATCCGGGAACTGGTGGCGGGCATGGTGTCCACCTACCATCCGGAGGGGGTGACTCCCGCCCGCACAGAGCCGGACAACAGGAAGCGCCAGGTCGACGAGTCGGACCAGTGATGCTCCGGATCGGCCCTTCGCCCGCAGACGGGCAAGCGGCCTTCGTGGGACGACTGTTACAAGACGACAATGGCACAGAGATTCCGCGGATGCGCGACTCTTGCCGGAAAGACAGGAGACAGAAAAATGCTGCAGTGTGAAGAGACGTTCCATGCAACCTACAACCGGGATCCGGAGGCGGTGGCTTTCTCCCCGTACCGCATCTGTCCCATTGGCGCTCACTCCGACCACAACCTCGGGAGAATCACGGGATTGGCCATTGACAAGGGCATTCACCTGGCATTTGCTGTCAAGAAGAATGGCGTGGTGGAGATGCAGTCCCTGCAGTTTCCCAAGCGGGCTCAGTGGCACATCCGGGAGGTGCCTGCGAAAACGGGCGACTGGGCGGACTATCTGCGGGGCGCCACCTGGGCCCTGGCAAAGGAGCATGCTCTGAGCGTGGGCATCTGCGGAGTGATCCAGGGGACGCTGCCCATTGGCGGCCTGTCCTCCTCTGCCGCCGTCATCCTCGCCTTCCTGGATGCCCTGTGCAAGGCGAACGGCATCCGTCTGAGTCCCCAGGAACTGATCCAGGTCGCTTATGATGCGGAGAAAAACTATGTGGGGGTCAACGTGGGCACCCTGGACCAGAGCTGTGAGGTGCTGAGCAAAAAGGACCACCTGCTCTATCTGGACTGCGAGAGCAACCGCTATGAGCTGATCCCCCAGTCCCCGACCATGAAACCCTACCGCATTGCGATCTTCTTCAGCGGTCTGGAGCACTCCCTGGCGGGAAGCAAGTACAATATGCGGGTGGATGAGCTCCGGGCAGGCGTCTATGCCCTCCAGGCCTTCTCCGGGGCGGACTACGGCAAATTCAATGAGGCCAACGCCCGCCATGTCCCCCTGAGCGTATACCGGGCCTACAAGGATCGGCTCCCGGAGCCGTGGCAAAAGCGCTGTGAGCACTGGTACACTGAGTTTCAGCGGGTGGAGGCCGGCGCGGAGGCCTGGCGCCGCGGCGACATCGAGACCTACGGCAGGCTCTCCTTCGAGAGCGGATGGTCCTCCATCCACAACTGGGAATCCGGCGCTCCGGAACAGATCCGGCTGTATGAGATCATGCGGGCCACGGACGGGATCTACGGCGGGCGCTTCTCCGGCGCGGGTTTCAAGGGCTGCTGCATGGCGCTGATTGATCCCGCCTATGAGGAACGGATCTGTGAGCAGGTCACCAGGGCTTACCTCGCATCCTTCCCCCACCTGGAGGGAAAGTACTCGGTGTACATCTGCGGCAGCGCGGACGGCATCGCGAATCAATGACGTGCCGGACATCGGCGACAAAGGAGAGCTGTCCATGAAATGCATCATTCTGGCTGCGGGCTATGCCACGCGGCTTTATCCGCTGACAGAGAACTTTCCGAAACCCCTGCTGAAAGTGGGCGGGGCGGAAGGTGTTCCGGAGAAAACCATCCTGGACTGGCTCATCGATGACATCGGAGAGATGGCCGATTCCTTTGCGGTCATCAGCAATCACCGGTTCGCGGAGCATTTCCGGGCCTGGGCTGAAGGGCATCCCATGCCCATTACCGTGGTGGACGACGGAACCTGTACCAACGAGACCCGGCTGGGGGCGGTCCGGGACATCTGGTTTGCGGTGGACCGGCTGAAGATCCGGGACGACTGCCTTGTCCTGGCGGGGGACAATGTGCTGGACTTTTCTCTGCGCTCCCTGATCCGCTACGCCCGGGACAAGAAAACCAGCTGCGTCATGCGATACTGGGAACCGGACGAGCAGCGGCTCCGGAAAGCGGGTGTGGGCGAGCTCGACGGAGACCGGCTGATCCGCCTGGAGGAGAAGCCGGCGGAACCCCGGTCCCACTGGTGCACACCGCCCTTTTACTACTATACGGCGGAGGATCTGGCCCGGATCCCGGAGGCGATCGATGCGGGATGCGGTACGGATGCGCCCGGCTCCCTGGTGGCATGGATGTGCCGGCACAGCGTGATGCATGCCATGGAGATGCCGGGACAGCGCTATGACATCGGCGACCTGGCCGGTTATGAGAGGATCCGGAGGGAATACCGCGGCATCGTCCGATGAGATGACGCCGGTACATGGGCAGCGGGACAAATGGGAAAGGATGTGGACCATGAACAAATCCCTGATCGATCTGAATGGGAAGACCATATTGGTGACGGGGTCCCCCGGCTTTATCGGAGCGAACCTGGTGCTGCGGCTCCTGCGGGAACTCACCGGAGGGACTGTGATCAGCCTGGACAACATGAACGACTACTATGATCCGGCTCTGAAGGAGTACCGCCTCTCCCTGATCGGGGAAGCCGCAGCATCCTCCCCGGTGAAGCATGTGTTCATCCGGGGTTCCATCGCGGACAGGACGCTGGTGGAGCGGGTGTTCACGGAATACGCGCCGGCTGTGGTGGTCAACCTGGCGGCCCAGGCGGGGGTCCGCTACAGCATTGAACACCCGGACGTGTACATCGAGAGCAATATCATCGGCTTCTACAACATCCTGGAGGCCTGCCGCCATCACCCGGTGGAGCATCTGGTCTACGCCTCCTCCAGCAGCGTCTACGGTGGGAGCAGGAAGATCCCCTTCAGCACGGAGGACAGGGTGGATGCTCCGGTGTCCCTCTATGCCGCCACCAAAAAGAGCAACGAACTCCTGGCGCACAGTTATGCCAAGCTCTATGACATCCCCTGCACGGGGCTGCGCTTCTTCACGGTCTACGGACCGGCGGGACGGCCGGATATGTTCTACTATTCCGCCACGGAGAAACTGGTGCGGGGGGAGACCATCTCCATCTTCAACTACGGCAACTGCCAGCGGGATTTCACCTTCGTGGATGACATTGTGGAGGGCGTGCTGCGGGTGATGCGGGGCGCTCCGGAGAGGGCCCTGGGGGAGGACGGACTGCCGGTGCCGCCCTATGCGGTGTACAACATCGGCGGCGGCACGCCGGAAAACCTTCTGGATTTCATTCAGACCCTTCAGGAGGAGCTGGTCCGGGCGGGTGTTCTGCCGGCTGACTACGACTTTGAGGGCCACCGGAAACTGGTGCCCATGCAGCCCGGGGATGTGCCGGTGACCTACGCCGACAGCAGCGCTCTGGAGGCCGATTACGGCTTCCGGCCGCAGATCGGCATCCGCCAGGGCCTCAGGGCGTTTGCGGAGTGGTATCGCACGTATGCCATGTGAGCGGGTCCGCTGCGTGTGAAGCTTCATACCTGTTACAATTTGCCGGGGAAAGCAGGGGCTGGCCCCGGCTTTTTCTGTTCATAAAGACAGCGGGAGGCGCCCGCAGCCCCCGACAGCGCGCCGTTTTTCCGTATCCGGGAGGGGGGACGGCATCGTCTTCGGGAGGCGCGGAAAAGGATCGGAGAGAATCAAGGGAAAGGGCAGGAAAATCTCAGAAAACAGTTGCCTGTTTCATGATGCATGATGTATAATCATAGTGAATCGGCAGGAAAGCGGTGACAGAGCTTGACCTCATTCTGGCAGACGCTGGAGCTGGCAGCGTGGAATGTGACGCATCGCATCGGCTGGACCGATGTGCTGGATATACTGATCGTTTCGGTGATCATCTACGAGCTGATCCTTCTGACACGGCAGACCCGGGGGAGCGCGGTGCTCAAGGGCCTGGTGTTTTTGCTGCTTGCCGCCGGTGTTGCCAGTATGCTGGGCCTGATCTCCCTGAACTGGATCATCATGGCGCTGATCAACAACGGCGCCCTGGTGCTGATCATCCTGTTCCAGCCGGAACTGCGGAAGGTGCTGGAGTCCCTGGGGCGGGGCACGCTGATCGATTCCAACGCTTGGGCCGGGGAGTCCCAGGAGCGGGAGAGGGTCATCCGGGAAATCATCACCTGTATGACGGACCTGAGCCGCCGGCGCGTCGGCGCACTGCTGGTGTTCGAGCGCAAGACCGGCCTGAATGACATCATCCAGACCGGGACAGAGGTGGATGCCCGGATCTCGGCGCCGCTGCTGGAAAACATCTTCGAGCCCAACACCCCGCTGCACGACGGCGCGGTGATCATCCGCGGCGAGCGGGTGCTGGCGGGCGCCTGCATCCTTCCGCTGACAGACGATACCAGCGTGGAGCGGGATCTGGGTACCCGGCACCGGGCTTCCATCGGCATCTCCGAGACCACGGACGCGGTGGTGCTCATCGTCTCGGAGGAGACGGGCATCATGTCCGTGGCGCAGAACGGGCGGCTGACCCGTCACCACGACGCGGAGTCCCTCCGGCGCGTCCTGGAAGGGATCTACAAGGAGCCGCGCTTCTCCTTCCGGAATCTTTTCAAACACCATACGGAAGGGGAGAGTGAACCGTGAGCGAGAAACAGACGAAAAAGGAAACCTCCCCGAGCCGTGTAAAGCTGGCGCTGCAGACCCTTTGGCGGGTCATCCGGCACAACGGGCTGCTGAAGATCGTCTCCCTGGTCCTTGCCGTGATCCTGTGGGCCATGCTGATCACACAGGATCCCACGCTGACCCGGGAGAAGCAAATGAGCGGCGGGACCGTCATGGTGATGGGGAACGACTCCATGCTCCGCAACGGCTTCATTGTGACGGCCGGTCTGGAGGACCTGGGCACGGTCACCATCCGGGCGGACGTACCCCAGGGACAGTACCAGGGGGCCGCGGCATCGAACTACAATCCCCGTATCGATCTGAGCAAGATCACCTCCGCCGGTGTCCAGGAGGTCAAGATCAACACCACCAACTCCACCACCTATGGCACCGTGCTGGAGGTGGCCCCGTCCACGGTGACCCTGACGGTGGAGGATTACGTCACCCGGTACCGGATTCCCGTGACGGTGGAAACCAGCGGAGAACTGCCGGACGGGTGGTATGCCACCCAGGCCACCCGGGATCCCCCGGTGCTGGCGGTCTCCGGACCGCGCTCCCTGGTCAACCGGATCGTCCGGGCCGAGGCCATGCTCTCCCTGGATACCCTGCCCGCCCAGGAGGGGAGCGTCCGCACGGCGGTTCCCTATCGGCTGGTGGACAGCCTGGGGGAGGAGATCGATGATCCCTCTCTGGTGGTGACCAGCGAGTCTGTGCTCATCGACTCCATCGTGCTGGAACAGATCATGGAGCCTCAGAAAACCCTTCACCTGAGCACGCTGGGCCTGGTCACCGGCACCCCTGCGCAGGGCTATGAGGTGAAGAGCGTGACCATCACCCCGGAGGTGGTGGTAGCGGCGGGCGCCGGCGAGGTGCTGGAGCAGCTGGACGCCCTGTATGCGGATGCCACCCTGGATGTGACGGACCTGACCTCCTCCGTGAACCGGCAGATCAGGATCCGTAAACCCACGGAGCTGACCTATCTCAGTCAGGACAGCGTGACGGTGGCGGTGGAGATCGGCCCGGTGATCTCCAGCAGGACCTTCCACGGAGTCCGGATCGACCTGACCGGCACGGGCAGCGACCTGAGCGGGACCCTTTCGCTCCGGGCGGCGGACGTGGATCTCGAGGGTGAGCTGCTGTGGCTGGTGGAGCTCAGGCTCAGCGACGTGCATCTCTTTGTGGACGCCACGGGACTGGAAGCGGGCGAATATGAGCTGCCGGTGCAGTGCAGCGTGTCCCGGGATGACAGTACCGGATGGACCGGGACCGTCACGCCGGAAACCATTACGGTCACCCTGAAGGGAAAATAGGCAAAACAGAAAAAAGAAAGGGGGGAGGTACGGATGAACGGATATCTGACCTCCTCCCTTTCTGCACTTCTGAGCTGGGTAAAGGGCCTGGCTTCCGCGGTCTGGCAGATGGTGACCGGGGAGGATGCCGGGACCTTTCTCCGGTTTGTGACGGAACACTGGAAGGGAATCCTGGTGATCCTCTGTGCGGCCGGTCTGGCGGCGGATTTCCTGGTGTACCTTTTCCGCTGGCAGCCCTACAAGGTCTGGATCAGCTTTGTCAGGCGCCTGCGGGACAGACGGAACACACGGGATCACGCTGAAGAAAAAGAGGCCGTGCCGGACGAGGCCGGATCCGAACCGGTCCCTGTCCGTCAGGAGTTGCCTGCCCTGCCGGCCCGGGTCAGGAGACGCCGCGCCTATTTCCCGGAGAATGAGTCTCCACAGGGCCCTGTGGAGGAGCAGGAAACGCCGGAGCAAGTGCTTGAGCCTTCTGTGGAAGAACTGCAGGGGATGGATCCCTCCGGATCAGAAGGAGAAAGGCCCAGACGGCGCAGACGGAGGAGCGCCCCATGAGAGGATCAGCTCTGCCGGAGGTTTTCGTGGAGACCATGGCGGCGCAGCTTGGAGACGAGCTGCCCGCATTTCTTGCGTGTTACGGGAAAGCGGCCTGGCGCGGCGTGCGCCTCAACCGGCTGAAGCCGGTGACGGAAGGGGAGCTGCCGGAGGGGATCGGACCGCGTATCCCCTGGGCGGAGGACGCCTTTTATCTGGACGGGGAGAGCAGGCTGGGGTCGCATCCCCTCCATGAAGCCGGAGCCTGTTACATCCAGGAGCCCAGCGCCATGCTGCCGGCGGCGGTGCTCGATCCGCAGCCGGGAGAGCGGGTGCTGGATCTGTGCGCGGCCCCCGGCGGGAAAACCACGCAGATGGGGGCAGGCATGCGCGGGCAGGGCCTGCTGGTCTGCAATGAACCCGTCCAGAGCCGTGCCCAGGTGCTCTCCCGGAATGTGGAACGCATGGGGCTTCCCAATGCCCTGGTGATCAGTGCCTGGCCGGAGGAGCTGGCAAGGCACTGGCCCGGGGCCTTTGATGCCGTGATGGTGGATGCTCCCTGTTCCGGGGAGGGGATGTTCCGGCGTGTCCCGGAGAGCCGGGAGGAGTGGACGCCCCAGGCACCGGAAGGCTGTGCCCAGCGGCAGGCGGATATCCTGGAGGCGGCAGCCCGCCTGGTGCGTCCCGGGGGCCGGATGGTCTATGCCACCTGCACCCTGAACAACACGGAAAACCGGGACCAGATCAGCGCCTTCCTGGCAGGACATCCGGAGTTCTCCCTGCGGCCCTTCGCCCTGCCGGGGGTGGACGGCGGGGAGGGCATGTTCACCTGCTGGCCCCACCGGATCCGGGGAGAAGGCCAGTTCTGCGCGCTGCTGCAGAAGGCCGGGGACGAGCCGGGGCAGCTGCCTGCGGACCAGGGGACCAAAAGGCCGGACAAAGGGATGCTGGCGGCTCTGGCAGAAGCCCTCCCGGGCCTGGAGCTGCCCCGGCCCACGGCGCTCTGGGGCGACTGCCTGGTGTCCCTGGACGGGATCCCCGATCTCCGGGGTCTGCAGGTCCTGCGCTGCGGCTTGCACCTTGGCCGGATGAAGGGCAAAGTCTTTCTGCCGGACCACGCCTGGGCCATGTCCGCGGTCCCTCCGGCCTGCCTGCGGGTCCCCCTGACAGAGGAGGCAGCCCTGCGCTATCAGGCTGGGGAGAGCATCAGTGTGGATGCGGGATACCGGGGCTGGGTGCTGCCCACGCTGGCGGGGCTGGCCCTGGGCTGGGGCAAAGTCTCCCAGGGGATCATGAAGAACCACTACCCAAAGGGGCTGAGGCGGCCGTTTCCCTGACAACAGAAAAACCGCCCGCCGGGCGGCATGGACAAAAGGGATCACTTCCGCAGGACGGCCACGAAGAATCCTTCGTACAGGCCGGTGGGCCGGATGCACAGGCAGCCGGGGAGCGTGACGGGCAGGACCGGCAGCTGACCGGTCAGTTCCGGATCCACGGGGACCAGCGCCGCACCGGCGGCCAGGGCCGTCTCCACCACCTCCTCGTTTTCCTCCCGGAGGATGGAGCAGGTGGAGTAGACCAGGATGCCGCCGGGCTGCAGGGACTGGATCGCCTTGCGCATCAGCGCTTTCTGGGTGGCGACGGTCTTGCGGACCCAGGCGGGATCCATCCGGCGGGGCGGCAGATCCGGCAGGGTCAGCAGGGTGCCGGAGCCGGTGCAGGGGGCGTCCAGCAGGATGGCGTCAAAGCGGAACATGGGATCCAGCTGCCGGGCGTCCGTGTTCATCACCACAGCCCGGCGGACGCCCTGGAGGGTGAGATTGTGCTGCAGACGCTGGGCCCGCATGGCGTCGCGCTCACAGCAGGTGAGGCTGATCTGCCCGCCGGAGAGGGCCGCCAGCTGGGTGCTCTTGCCCCCGGGGGCGGCGCACATATCCAGCACGGACTGCCCGGGCCGCAGGGGCATCAGCAGCGGAGGGATCATGGCGGAAAGGCTCTGCAGATAGATCTTCCCCTCCGCATAGAGGGAAAGGGCCTGCAGGGCATCCTCCCGGACAGACGCCGCGATCCGGGCGTGGGGATACCAGGGGACGGGCTCTGTGACAATGCCTGCTTCCGCCAGCAGAGCGTCCGCCTCCTCCGGCGTGGTCTTCAGCGGATTGAGGCGGAAGGTGACGGGGCGGCGCTGGGTGAACCCCCGCAGGATCTCGTCGGACAGGGCAGGACCGTACTGGGCCTGAAGGGCCTGCAGCAGATGGGCGGGTACAGCTTGACTCATGGGACCTCCCGGTGTCTGTGTGGGATGGGACGCACGGATGCATTATAGCATCCCCGCCGGGGCATTGCAAGTTGACAAAACGACGGTAATTCGGTATGCTCATGCGGTACGGAAAGGCGGTGAATGCATGCACTTTCTGATGGTGAACGACGACGGGTTCGACAGTGAAGAGCTGCGGATGCTCTGCCGGGCGGCGGTGAGGCGCGGACACCGGGTGACCGTGGTGGCGCCGGCCACGCAGCAGAGCGGGAAATCCCACTGCTTCAGCATCTTTCAGCCGCTGACGGTGCATCCCGCGGAGATGGAGGGTGCCGACGCCGCCTGGAAGGTGGAGGGCACCCCGGTGGACTGCGCCAGGCTCGGCATGTATGCCCTGGCCGACGGCCCGGTGGATCTGGTGATCAGCGGGATCAACCAGGGTTACAACATCGGCCTGGCCACCTATGTGTCCGGCACGGTAGGCGCGGCCCGGGAGGCAGCCTTTGACCGGGGCAGGGCCCTGGCGGTCTCCACGGAGACCGACGCGCCGGAGGAGATGCGGCTGTTCACCGCGGAGTATGCCATCCGTACGGCGGAGAAGCTGGTGACGGCAGACGTGCCGTACCAGAGCATCTGCAACCTGAACACGCCGCGCTGCAGGGTGGACGAACTCCGCGGCGCGCGGGTCTGCGGCCTCTGCCACCTGATGTACCGGGACGGCTATGAGCGCTATGTCGGACCCAGAGGCCAGCTCACCTACTGGCTGAAGCCCATGGAGACCGAGTGGGACCGGGAGAAGGAACCGGAGAGTGATCTGGCGCTGCTGCTGGACAACTGGATCACCATCACCTTCCTGACCCCGGAACCCTGTGACCAGAGCCGCTGGACGGATTTCCCGCCGGAGCTCTGAAAATCAAGAAAGGGAGGGAGGACGGTGCGGAGACCTCTGTCGGCAAAGATCGTGGCAGCCGGAGCGGCGCTGCTGGTGCTGGCGGTGCTGATGGCTGTTCTGGGGGTCCGGGTGCTGAATCTGGCGCCGCAGGTCGCCCGGGAGAGAAATGCCACCCCGACGCCTGCTCCCTTCTACGGCAATGTGATGCTGGTCACCCCGGACCCCGACGCGCCCACCGCCGCACCGGCCATCAGCCGGGGCAGCAGGGGGGAAGAGGTGATCCGACTGCAGAACCGTCTGCAGGAACTGGGCTATTATCAGGGGGCGATCGACGGCCAGTTCGGCGGCGGCACAGAGTCTGCGGTGATGCAGTTTCAGCTGCGGGCTGGACTGACCGCCGACGGCATGGTGGGTCCGGAAACTTCCGCCCGGCTCTATGGGGAGGACGCTCCTCCGGCAGCGACCCCGGAGCCCTCTCCGACCCCGGCGCCCACAGCGGTGCCGGAACCCGCGGCCTCCGTTCCGAAGACGGCCCGGAAGCCCTATGTGCGCCCGGACGGTCTGCCCCTGGTGGTGAACAGGCAGCAGCCGCTTCCGGAGGGATACACCGCCTGGGAGCTGGTGGAGATGAACACCTACTGCGACAGCAAAGTGGTCAAAATCAAATACAGCAAGACGTATGCGGAAAAGGAAGCCGTGGACGCGCTGATGGTGATGCTGGAGGCGGCGGAGGCGGAGGGCATCGGCAATTGGCAGATCAGCGCCGCGTACCGGGACACGGCCTATCAGCAGCGGCTCTTCGACAACAAGGTCAATTCCCTGATGAAGGACAACGGCCTCAGCCGCAGCAAGGCCGTCAGCGCGGCCCGGCAGACGGTGGCGGATCCGGGATCCTCCGAACACCACCTGGGCACCTGCTTCGACATCACCGTGCCGGGAAAGTCCTTCTCCGGCACCAAGCAGTACAAGTGGATCGCCGCCCACTGCTGGGAGTACGGCTTCATCCAGCGCTACACCAAGGAGAAAAGCCGGATCACGGGCTTCTCCGCCGAGGCGTGGCACTACCGCTGGGTGGGAAAGGAACACGCGGAGATCATGCACCGGGAAAACCTCTGCCTGGAGGAGTACGTGACCAGATACGGCGTGGAGATCGAATGACGACAGAGGACAAAGGAGCGCGTTGAGACTAGGATGATCACCAGGTATTTTTTTATCGGCGAGGTGCTGCGGCCCCAGGGCATCCGGGGGGAGGCCAAGGTGCGGCCCTACACCGAGGACCCGGAGGCCTTCCGGGCATGGAAGACCCTGTATCTCAAGCGGGGGGAGACCTACGAGCCCATTGCGGCCAGATTCGGCCGGGCTCATGACGGCTACGTCTACCTGACGCTGGGGGACGCTGCATCCCCGGAGGACGTGGAGAAACTCCGGGGAGAGGAACTCTACATCGACCGGGAGCACGCGACGCCCTTGCCGGAGGGGATGTATTACATCTCCGACTTGGTGGGCTGCGAGGCCAGGGACGAGCAGGACCGGCTCGTCGGCACCCTCACGGAGGTGCTGCAGCACGGGGCGGCGGATGTCTGGGTGTTCCGCACCCCGGAGGGCGGCACCATGATGGCGCCTTCCCTGCCCGATGTCTTTGTGGAGAAGGACGTGGCCCGCAGCCTGATCCGGGTCAACGCGGAGCGTCTGCAAGAGGTGGCTGTCTATGAGGATTGACATCCTCACAATCTTTCCGGAGATGTTTGAGAGCGTGCTGAACGCCAGCATCCTGGGGCGGGCCCTGGAGCAGGAGCTGATGGAGGTCCGCACGGTCAACATCCGGGAATACTCCAAGCGGAAGCACAAGAACACGGACGACTACCCCTTTGGGGGCGGCGCCGGCATGGTAATGCTGGCTCAGCCCATCGCGGACGCCATGACGGCGGTATGCGGCGAGGGCTTTCGGGGTCGGCGGATCTACCTGGGCCCCCGGGGGAGAAAGCTCACCACCGCCCTGGCCCGGGAACTGGCACAGGAGGAGCGGCTGGTGCTGCTCTGCGGCCACTACGAAGGGGTGGATCAGCGGGCGCTGGACAGCTGCGTGGACGAGGAGATCTCCATCGGGGACTATATCCTGACCGGGGGAGAGCTGGCGGCCATGGTGCTGGTGGACTGCGTGGCCCGGTTCATCCCCGGGGTGCTGGGCTCCGCGGAGAGCGCCGAGGAGGAGTCCTTCTCGGCGGGGCTGCTGGAGTATCCCCAATACACCCGGCCCAGGGAGTGGAACGGCATGGAAGTGCCGGAGGTGCTCCTGAACGGGAACCACGCCAGGATCGCCGCGTGGCGCAGGGAGCAGTCCCTGGCGGCCACCGCCCTGCACCGGCCGGATCTTTTGGAGAAAGCGGAGCTGAGCGGGAAGGACCGCGCCTTTCTGGAACGGTGGCAGGAGGAGAGGACGGACCGGGAAGCCCAAGAGCGAACAGAATCTGCCGGGTCCCCGGCGGAGGAGGGATGACGCGTGTTTCTGCGCAAGCTGGTGGTGATGACGGCACCCCTCGCGCTGCTGGGCGCATTGCTGGTGCTGTCCGGCCCGCTGGTCCGCCCGGGCTACTGGGGGGAGGCCCTCCTGGGCTTGCTGGGAGGGCTGGCCCTCTCCGCCCTGCCCATGGCGGCGGGTACCGGACGGGGGAGGATCCCCTTCCGGAGGCTGCTGATCGTCCCCTTGGCGCTGCTGCTGGTCCTGGTGATCCTGCAGGGCTTCGCGGTGCATGGCATCGGCGGATGGCTGCCGGAGATCCTGGCGGCCCCCACCACCCTGCAGCTGGCGCTGGAGTCGGCATTTGCCGGCGGACTGCTGGGCTGCGTGATCCTGGGCTGATCCACAAAAACATCGGAAGGTATCAGAAATCATACAGAGAGGACAGGAATCCATGCTTGAACTGAAACATGTGTCCTTCGGCGTGGACAGCGAGGGACAGGACAAGGAGATCATCCGGGACGTCAGCCTGACCCTGGAGGAGGGCAAGCTGGTGGTGGTGACGGGCCCCAACGGCGGCGGCAAGTCCACCCTGGCCCGGCTCATCGCGGGCATCGAGAAACCCACTTCCGGGCAGATCCTGCTGAACGGGGAGGATATCACAGGCTGGGATGTCACCCGGAGAGCCCGGGCGGGCATCGCCTACGCCTTTCAGCAGCCGGTGCGCTTCAAGGGCATCCAGGTGCTGGATCTGCTGCGGCTGGCTTCCGGAGAGCGCCTGACCGTGGCCCAGGCCTGCCGTTTCCTCTCCCGGGTGGGGCTGTGCGCCCGTGACTATATCGACCGGGAGGTCAATGCCAGCCTTTCCGGCGGGGAGCTGAAGCGCATCGAAATCGCCACCGTGCTGGCCAGGGGGGCTGCCCTCACGGTCTTTGACGAGCCGGAGGCCGGCATCGATCTGTGGAGCTTCCAGAACCTCATTGAGGTCTTTGAGCACCTGCGGGCCTCCATCCAGGGCAGCTCCATCCTGATCATCTCCCACCAGGAGCGCATCCTGAACATTGCCGACGAGGTGAGCGTGCTCCGGGACGGACGGGTCGCGAGCCGGGGCAGCCGGGAGGAGATCCTGCCGGAGCTGCTGAAGACCGGCGGAGCCCTGGCGGACTGCCGTGGGCAGAGCGTGGAGAGGGAGGCGGACACCACATGCTGAAACTGGATGAGATCCAGCTGCGTCTGCTGCAGGAGGTGGCAGACCTCCATCAGGTGCCGGAGGGCGCCTACAATATCCGTGCCAACGGACAGTCGGCGGGACGCCAGTCCACCGCAAACATCGAGATCACCCCCAAGACGGAGGTCAGCGGACTGGAGATCCGGATCAGGCCCGGAACAAAGAATGAAAGCGTACACATCCCCGTGGTGATGACCCAGAGCGGTCTGACCGAGGTGGTATACAACGATTTCTTCATCGGCGAGGGGGCGGACGTCACCATCGTGGCGGGCTGCGGCATCGACAACTGCGGAAACCAGGATGCCCAGCACGACGGCATCCACCGCTTCTATGTGGGCCGGGGCGCCAGGATTCGCTATGTGGAGAAGCACTACGGCTCCGGCGACGGCGCGGGCAAGCGGATCCTGAACCCCGTGACGGAGGTGTATCAGGAGGAAGAGAGCACCGTGGAGATGGAGATGGTGCAGATCAAGGGGGTGGATGACACCCTGCGCACCACCCGTGCGGAGCTTGCGGCCGGCGCAAAGCTGGTGGTGCGGGAGCGCCTCATGACCCACGGAGAGCAGCAGGCGATCAGCGTCTACGAGGTGAAGCTCAACGGCGAGGCCGCCAGTGCGGATGTGGTATCCCGCTCTGTGGCCCGGGATGACTCCTTCCAGAAGTTCGACGCCAAGCTGGTGGGCAATGCCGCCTGCACCGGCCACACGGAGTGCGACTCCATCATCATGGACCGGGGACGCATCCTGGCGGTGCCGGGGCTGGAGGCCAACAACGTGGACGCGGCCCTGGTGCATGAGGCTGCCATCGGCAAAATCGCCGGGGAGCAGATCATCAAACTCATGACCCTTGGCCTCACGGAGCAGGAGGCGGAGGAGCAGATCGTGAACGGGTTCCTCAAGTAAACCAACGCAAAATCCTTCCCCCGCAGGCATATCTGCGCGCAGAGGGGAAGGATTTTGATATGGGACCGGTGAGTGGAAAGAAGGATCAGTCCGGGGCAGCCTCCGGCCGGTGTCTGTTCCACCAGAGGCGGAGGAGCCATACGCCGAGACAGTAGGCGCCGATCCCCAGCAGGCAGCCGAGGGTGTTGTTGATCAGGTCATCCACCTCGGCATAGCCCAGACGGGTGAAGTACTGGACGATCTCCGTGAGGACGGAGAGCCCGAAGCCGCTCAGCAGGGTGAGCAGCAGGGGGTGTTTCCTGTGTTCCAGCAGACGGGGAAGGAGAAGGCCCAGGGGCATATAGACCAGGATATTCAGCAGGATCTGTCTGGCCAGAGAGAGGCGCTGGACAAGGGCGTTATCGCCCAGGGAGAAGGCTTCCCTGTAACTCCACAGCGGGGTCAGCAGAAGCTGCGGATCCGGGAAGGGGCTCCGGTGGAGCAGCACAAGCCAGATGTATACCGCCATGTATCCGATCAATGAGGCATACAGGAGAAAGCGCATCCGGAGGGACACCGTTCCACGGCGGAGAACCTGGAGCTCAACAGCCATCACCAGAAAAAACAGAACCAGCAGAATCCCCAGATCGACCCACAGGGAGGTCTCTGAGGAGAGCGACACATCGCGCAATGAC
>JAEEGL013853546.1_pt1 | contig 27403 bp, 21 predicted proteins | sample 9134231 | NCBI WGS metagenome assembly JAEEGL01 (sample SAMN16246548, study PRJNA631951) | gut metagenome | biome: gut microbiome; feature: rumen; material: fiber-attached | host: Bos | place: Iran: Karaj | collected 2018-10
ATCCGTGGTCATTCCGAATGCAGTACATCCGTGGTCATTCCGAATGCAGTACATCCGTGGTCATTCTGAATGCAGTATACCTGTTGTCATTCTGAGCGAAGCGAAGAATCTTGAAAGGAGATAATAATCATGGCAGAAAGTATGCAGGGGCTTTCCCGCACATGCAGGTGCGCCGAGATCAGCCCCGATATGGAAGGAAGCGACATCACCCTCATGGGCTGGGTGTCAAAGAGCAGGAACAAAGGCGGTATCATCTTTGTGGACTTGAGGGACCGCTCCGGTATAATGCAGATCATATTCGAGGAAGAGACCTGTGGCAGCGAGGCCTTTGAAAAAGCTTCAAAGCTCAGGGCCGAATTCGTGGCGGCAGTCACCGGCACTCTTATCAAGAGAGCGGGAGAGGTCAATGACAATCTGAAGACCGGCGCCTATGAGATAAAGGCAAAGTCCATCCGCATCCTTTCCGAGTCCGAGACGCCTCCCTTCCCCATCGAGGCAGACTCGAAGACGAAGGAAGAGCTGAGGCTTAAATACAGATATCTGGATCTTCGTCGTCCCGATATTCAGGAAAAGATCATCCTGAGGTCAAAGATCACCGCAAGCGTAAGGAGCTTTCTTACCTCTGAAGGCTTTCTGGAGATAGAGACTCCCATACTCTGTAAGTCTACCCCCGAGGGCGCCAGGGATTATCTGGTACCTTCCAGGATCCACCCCGGCGAGTTTTATGCCCTGCCCCAGAGCCCCCAGATCTTTAAACAGCTGCTGATGTGCTCAGGGTATGACAGGTATTTCCAGATCGCCAAATGCTTCAGGGATGAGGACTTAAGGGCTGACAGACAGCCTGAATTCACCCAGATAGATATGGAGCTGTCCTTTGTGAATGAGGACGATGTGATGGACGTGAACGAGCGCCTGATCAGGCAGGTATGCAAGGACGCCATCGGACTGGATGTGACTCTTCCCCTGCCCAGGATGACCTGGCAGGAGGCTATGGACCGCTTCGGTTCGGACAAGCCTGATACCCGCTTTGGCATGGAACTTAAGGATGTGTCCGAAACCGTGAAGGACTGCGGCTTCGGAGTGTTCACCTCGGCTCTTGAAAACGGCGGCAGCGTCAGGGGTATAAATGTCAAGGGCCAGGCTCAGATGCCCCGCAAAAAGATCGACGCCCTGGTGGAACAGGCAAAGGAATTCGGTGCAAAGGGTCTTGCGTATCTTTGCATAAATGAGGACGGCACCTACAAATCTTCCTTCGCCAAATTCTTTGACGAGGCCGGACTGGAAAGCCTGGTAAAGGCTATGGACGGCGAAAAGGGCGATCTGCTTTTGTTTGCCGCTGATAAGAATAAGATAGTCTGGGATGTGCTGGGAGGTCTGAGGCTTTCCATCGCCAGATCCCTGGATATGATAGACGACAGTAAATTCAATTTCCTCTGGGTCACCGATTTCCCTCTGTTGGAGTGGTCCGATACCGAGAACCGTTTCATGGCTATGCACCATCCCTTCACCATGCCCAACGAGGAGGACTGGCAGTACATCGATTCCGATCCCGCCAGAGTGCGGGCAAGGGCTTATGATATAGTCCTTAACGGAACGGAACTGGGCGGTGGCAGCGTCAGGATACATATGGACGATGTTCAGGAAAAAATGTTTGAAGCTCTGGGCTTTACGAAGGAGCAGGCGAACGAGCAGTTCGGTTTCCTGCTCACCGCGTTTAAGTACGGGGTACCGCCTCATGCGGGTCTGGCCTACGGTCTGGACCGTCTGGTGATGCTTCTTACTAAGGCTGATTCCATCAGGGAGGTCATGGCCTTCCCCAAGGTGAAGGACGCCAGCTGTCTTATGACAGACTGCCCTTCCGTGGTGGATGAAAAGCAGCTTCTTGAGCTGGGCATAAGAACGGACGTGGCCAAAGCTTCCGGGGAAGCCCATGAGTGACGCCGGTAAATACAGAGCGATATATCTGATACTTGCACTGCTGGGGATATCCCTGGCAGTGTTTTTCGGCTTTCAGAAAAAAGGCTATTACATAGATGAATATTATACCTATACCCTGGCAAACGGCAGACAGCTGGGCATAGCGATAGAAAACGGTAAATGGCAGTCCACCGAAAGCTTTATGGACCAGATGGTTTCCGATGAGAGCGAAAACTTCCGTCTGTCACAGGTATATGAAGCTACTTCAAACAATGTTCACCCGCCTCTTTACTACTATCTGATACATCTGTCTTCATCCTTTTATTCCGGCAGGTTTTCAAAGTGGACGGGTCTTATAGTCAATATCCTGCTGTGGATACCGTCTCTGTTCCTGGCCTATGGTATCGCAAGAGAATTATGCCCCCACGATAAGCCTCAGACTGCACTGCTGGCTTTTGCGGCATACGTTGTTTCCCCTGCGATCCTTTCGGGGCTCATGCTGATACGCATGTACATACCGCTGCATCTTTTTACCATGCTTTATGCGTATATACTCATAAAGGATATGAAAAGGGATGCCGTCAGCGTGAAAAAATTCCTGATCCCTGTTTTCATCACGGGTTTTTGCGGCTTCCTGACCCAGTATTATTTTGTGATAATCATGTTTTTCATGACTGCGTTTTACCTGCTGCTGATGCTTAAGCTTCCGTTTGAAAAGGCAAATGTGAAGAAGCTTCTGTTTTTTTCCTTCACCGCGCTTTTTTCGCTCATAGCCACCTACTTTTACTGGCCGGTTTCCGTATATCATATATTCAAGGGTTACAGAGGAGCGGATTCCTTTAACTCCCTGGTGTCCACCACGAACACTTCCTCAAGGGCGGCCCTGTTTTTCGGCAACCTGAGTGACAATGTGTTCGGCGGCCTTCTGGCTGTAGTGCTTGTGGTCATGATCATCGGCATAGGGTTTATGGTAAAGGAAAAGCAGACGGTGGCAGCCTCCGTAAGGGCCAGACAGATGGTCATGCTCGCCGCATCGACGTCCTGCTATTTCCTGGTGATCACAAAGATAGGCCTCAAGGCTTCCTACGCCTCGAACAGATATGTGTATCCGGTGTATGGTATCTTTATCATAATCACCGTCACAGGCATGTACGAGGTGGTAAAGAGGCTGATAAAAAATGAGAAGAGATCTTCATATGCCCTGATGATAACGGGGATATTTATGACCGCCACCATCGCCCTGGCGTATTTTAAGGGCCAGGTGCTGTTCCTCTATCCCGAGGAGAAGGTGCTGGATGCTTTTGTAAGTGAACATCCCGATACGGAGCTTCTGGTATTTCAGAATGACGACGGAAAATATGATACAAGGATAAAGGATTATCTGTACAGGGACAGAGTATACTGGGCGCTTTGCGACGATGCTGCCACCCTTGAGGATGGGGAGCTGGCATCGAAGGATGAACTGCTGGTCTATGTGGACGGCACGGCCGATGTGTATGGCTGCCTTTCACAGCTGACGGAGATGAATCCTTCCCTTTCGGAAAAAGAGCATATATTTACCACCCCCGGGGGTGATTTTGAGGTCTGGTACCTTCATTGATTTTTGAAAAGCAAGGAGAGTGAGATTACAGTTGGACGCGGGACCACGATTATTTATTCTAGTTATCCTATTGCTGTTGTCCGCCTTTTTTTCTTCGGCGGAGACTGCATTTACCACAGTCAACCAGATACAGCTTCAGCTTCTGGCTGACGAGAACAATAAAAAGGCAAAGAGGGCTCTCTGGATCCTGGAACATAAGACCAAGATGCTCTCGGCTATTCTGATAGGCAATAATATAGTCAACATTTCGGCTACGGCTCTCGCCACGAAGCTTACCATAGATATTCTGGGAAATGTCTGGGTGGGGCTTGTCACGGGTGTTCTGACCGTTGCCGTGCTGATCTTCGGGGAGATAGTACCGAAGTCTCTGGCTACGGTGTTTTCACTGCAGCTGTCCCAGACTTATTCCGCAGCGGTCTATGCCATCATGTGGCTGCTTACCCCCTTTATTAAAATAGTGGAGGTCTTAAGGACCGGAGTCTTTTCCCTTATGGGTGTGGACGGTGCGAAAAAGATCAACGCCATGACTGAAGACGAGCTCAAGTCCCTGGTGGACGTGGGCCTTGAAGAGGGTGCCATCGAGGATGACGAGTTCAAGATGATCACCAACGTGTTCAGTCTGGATGATTCCCTGGCCAAGGATATAATGATCCCCAGGATAGATATGGTCTATGTGCCCCTTGACGCCGACAGGGACGAGGTACTGTCCATCTACAGGGAGTACAATTACACCAGATATCCGGTGTTCAACGATGACAAGGATACAGTGATCGGAACCATAAATGTAAAGGATCTGCTGGCACTTCCCGACGATGCTCCCTTCCACGTGGGTCAGATCATGAGGGAACCCCATTTCACCTTTGAGCACAAGGAGGTGGGAACCCTTCTCATAGAGATGCGCCAGGAGGCTCTGAGCATCATCTATGTACTGGATGAATACGGTTCCATTTCGGGTATGGTCACCCTGGAGGATATCCTGGAGGAGATAGTGGGTGAGATCAGGGATGAATTTGACCATGATGAAAAGGATTCCATCATAAAGTTGAAGGGCGAGGGCGAATATCTCATAGACGGTGCCACTAATCTGGACGATGTGAATGAGACTCTGGGAACGGATCTTGCCAGTGAGGAATATGATTCCATAGCCGGCTATATCCTGGAGTATCTGGATCGTCTGCCCAAGAGCGGGGAGGAGATAGTTCTTGAGGATGGGACAAAATTGGCGGCTGTGCTGGTGCGCAGGAACCGTATTGAAAAGGTTCATGTATTTCTTCCACAGGGGAAAGCTTTGAATACCGCCCCCCACGATGAATGACCGTTTACACGGGAAAGGTTGGATAAGTGAAAAGAGTATTGGCTATAATAGGAATAATAGTGCTGCTGGGGTTATATATCGCTACCCTTGTGGTGGCCCTGGCGGGCGGAGAGGGGTTCTTTCCCATGCTCCAGGCCTGTATCGTGGCCACCATAGCGGTTCCGGTGATCATCCATCTTTTTATGGTGATGAAAAATGTAAGGGACGGGGGCTCTGTTTTTGACAACCCTTATTCCTACAGGAATGAGCCTGAGGAAAAGGATAGGGATAAGGACAAGGATAAAGATTCTTCGGGCTAAAGCCCTCAGAATGACACCTGTGTGGGGGCGGTCAAGGAAAGGAAAAAATATGGCGATCAAAACGGTTATATTTGATATAGGAAACGTGCTTACGGATTTCTCCTGGCAGAGGCATTTTAAGCAGCTGGGTTTTGAAGGGGAGGTCTATGAACGGGTGGCCGACGCCACGGTGCGAAGTCCCATCTGGGGAGAGTTTGACCGGGGCAGGCCGGATGATGAGATCCTTGCGGCCTTCCTGGAGCGGGATCCGGGTATGGAGGAGCAGATCAGGCTCATGTTCAGGGATATAGGGCCTACCCTTTCCCCCTGCGAATATGCGATCCCCTGGATAATGGATCTCAAGAAAAGAGGCTACAGGACGCTGATCCTTTCGAATCTTTCATCGAAGACAGTGCATGAATGCCACCGCTGCCTTAAGTTCATGAACTATGTGGACGGCGGCATCCTCTCGTACATGGAAGGGGTGATAAAGCCGGAAAGAGAGATCTACGACCGTCTCATTGAGCGGTATTTCATTAACCCTGCCGAGGCCGTGTTCATTGACGATACACGCAAAAATATAGATATGGCCATGGAACTGGGGCTTCGGGGTATTGTTTTTGAAAACTACGAACAGGCTCATGCCGAACTGGAGCAGATGCTCTCCCAGGAGGACGGCTGAAAGAGCCTTGAAAAAAGAAGCGAAATGTACTACAATATCACACATATATATTTTTAAGAATCAGGAGATGAAAAATGGCATTATTACAGGATTGGAGAGCAAAAGCTTACTCCGAAACAGCAAATAAAGGTGACCTCCAGCGTTTCTGGCAGGCCTATTTTTTGAAGGAAAAGGCTATTTACGAACAGCTTCTTTCAAACCCCGGCGAAGTCGTCAAGGGTACCGTTAAGGAACTGGCTGAAAAGTACGGCGAGACCGTGGAAGTGATGACCGGCTTCCTGGATGGTATAGACGAGTCACTTAAGGACGGCGTGGATAACAATATCGAGGAGATGACCGAGGATTCCGAAGTGTCTCTGGAATTTGATACCGAGAAGCTGTACAAGAACATGGTGGCTGCCCAGGCGGACTGGCTGTATGAACTGCCCCAGTGGGAAGACATCTATGACAAGGAGACCAGGGATCGTCTTTACAAAGAGCAGAAGAGATCCACCACCTATGTCCGGGAGACCAAAAAGATAGGCCGTAATGATCCCTGTCCCTGCGGCTCCGGCAAGAAATACAAAAAGTGCTGCGGCGCTAACGCATGATTTTGGATTCCCGCGTCGTCATCTGAATGTTTCCCGTGTTGTCATTCTGAGCGAAGCGACGCATATCACATTACGAAGTGATGTGATGCCGCCCCGGCGAGGGGTTGCGAAGCAACAGGAAGAATCTTTATGTATGGAGGCAAAAATGAAGATCACATTAAAAGACGGCAGCGTAAAAGAATACGCTTCGCCGATGAGTATTATAGATATAGCTAAGGATCTGAGCGAGGGCCTGGCAAGAGTTGCATGCGCCGGAAAGGTGGATGGTGAGATAAAGGATCTGAGGACCGTGCTTGAGGGTGATCATCAGCTGGAGATAGTGACAGCTTCCGATCCCGAGGGACTCAGGGTGATCAGACATACGGCTTCACATGTTATGGCGCAGGCTGTAAAGAATCTCTACCCCGAGGCTAAGGTGACCATAGGTCCCGCCATTGACGAGGGCTTTTATTATGATTTTGATTCCCAGTCTTTTTCCAGGGAGGATCTGGATGCGATAGAGGCTGAGATGAAAAAGATCATCAAGGAGGGGCATGAGCTCACCCGCTTTACCCTGCCCAGGGATGAGGCGGTAAAGTATATGCAGGAGAGGAACGAGCCCTATAAGGTGGAGCTCATTCAGGATCTTCCCGAAGGCTCTGAGATCTCATTCTATGATCAGGGCGGTTTTGTGGATCTTTGTGCAGGACCTCACCTTATGAGCACCAAAAACATAAAAGCATATAAGCTCATCTCATCATCCATGGCTTACTGGAGAGGTGATTCGAATAAGGCCAGGCTCACCAGGATCTACGGTACGGCCTTCAATAAAAAAGACGAGCTGGAGGCATATCTTAAGCATCTGGAGGATATAAAGCTCCGCGATCATAACAGGCTGGGCAGGGAGATGAAGCTCTTTACCACCGTGGATGTCATCGGACAGGGACTTCCCCTTCTGACGCCCAAGGGCACCAGGATGATCATTAAGATGCAGCGCTGGATAGAGGATCTGGAGGATAAGGAATGGGGCTATGTCAGGACCAGGACTCCTCTCATGGCCAAGTCGGATCTCTACAAGATCTCGGGACACTGGGATCATTATCTGGACGGTATGTTCCTTCTCGGGGATCCGGAGGATCCGGACTGTATGGCTCTTCGTCCCATGACCTGTCCTTTCCAGTATTACGTGTATATGAACGAGCAGCACTCCTACAGGGACCTCCCTGTCAGGATGAGCGAGACCTCCACCCTCTTCAGGAATGAGGATTCCGGTGAGATGCACGGACTGACCAGAGTACGTCAGTTCACCATCACAGAGGGACACCTGGTGGTCAGGCCGGATCAGATGGTTGAGGAGGTAAAGCGATGCCTTGCCCTTGCAAAGCATGTCCTCACTGTCCTGGGTGTGGAAGGCGAAGTGACCTATCATCTGTCAAAGTGCGATCCGGCAGATTTTGAGAAGCCCGAAAGCGAGAGAAAGTATATCGATACTCTGGAGAAATGGTATCAGGTGGAACAGCATCTCCGGGATATCCTGAACGAAGTGGGAGTGGATTTCACCGAGGATGTGGGCGAGGCCGCATTCTACGGCCCCAAGATAGATATAAACGCAAAGAATGTCTACGGCAAGGAAGACACCATGATCACCATCCAGTGGGATGAGATGATCGCCGAAAAGTTCGGCATGTATTATATTGACGAGAACGGAGATAAGGTCCGTCCCTTCATCATACACCGTACTTCCATGGGCTGCTATGAGCGTACTTTGGCATGGCTTATCGAGTTCTACGCGGGCAAATTTCCTACCTGGCTTTGCCCCGAGCAGGTGAGAGTCCTGCCTATTTCCGAAAAGTATGCGGATTATGCCGAAAAGGTCCGCAAGGCTCTGGCTGCGGAGGATGTGGATGTCACGGTGGACAACAGATCCGAAAAGATAGGCTTCAAGATACGTGAGGCCAGAATGGACAGGCTTCCCTACATGCTGGTGGTGGGTGCCGACGAAGAGGAAAAGGGTACCGTGTCTGTGCGCAGCAGATTTGAAGGAGACGAGGGAGCGAAGCCCCTTTCGGATTTCGTGGCTCAGATAGTCGAGGAGATCAGGTCAAAGACTATCCGTGAGGAAAAAGCAGCGGACCCTAAATGAACCGGCAGACCGGTTTTGTGCTGAAATGATGAACAGGAGAATGTTTCATGCGGTGGAATATTGATTTTGAAATAGCATCAATAGTTTACATGCTGGCATTCTTCTGTTTTTTTGTTGCAAAAAGACATCTGCCCACCAGGCAGAAGACCACCTACATCGTGACCATAATCATCTCGTTTCTGGCCACCGTGATGGATGTGTTTACCGCCTGGACCAATTCCTATCCCAGGCAGTTCGGACGTGATGTGGTCATGGTATCGAATGTGATCTACTTTGTACTTGTCACATCCATTGCCCTGGCTTTTTTCTGTTATATCCTGAGCGTCACGGGGCAGAGTAATTATGCCTCCACGTCTATTTTTACTGTATTCATGCTTCCCGCCGTCATTACGAACCTTCTGATAGTGACCACTCCGCTGACCGGTTTTGTCTTCATGGTGGACGAGCAGCTTAACTATATCCACGGTCCGGCCTATGCGGTAAATATGGTGGTTGGCTCTTTCTATATCTTCCTTTCCTTTGCGTCCATGGTAGCCAGCCGCAGAGTTGTGGAGAAAAAGCAGAAGATAAGCGTGTATCTGTTCTGCAGTGTCATCATCGTCGGGATGATAGTCCAGGCCTTCTTTTTCGATAAGGTGCTGGTCTCGAATTTCCTGATCACCCTCGCCCTTGTGATCTTTTATGTCACCATCGAAAATCCCGGGGAATACATAGACCGGGCCTCCGGCATGTTCAATACCGATGCCTTTACCGTGATGTGCAATGAATATATCCGTGAGGGAAAGGCCTTCTCCTGTGTTTTTGTCACCATAGCGGATTACAAAAATCTGGACGCCATTTACGGTACGGAAAATGTGAATGTGGTCAGGGATGAGGTCATCCGTTACCTTAAATCCGTTTTTAATTCAAACGGACTCTTCAGACTGAAGAATCTCACCTTCGTGATACAGGAAAGCTCCGAGGGCGATTATGAAAAGATCGTGCGGGTCTTAAAGGGCCGTTTCGCAAAGCCCTTCCATGTGGGCAATATGGCCATAGTGCTGGAGACCCAGATCGTGGCCATTCCCTACTGGCATATGCCCAAGGATTTTCACAGCATAAACAATATCTATAATTTTGTCAGCCTGAAGCTTCAGGAGGATCCCATGGGGAGAAACGTGGTGGAAGTGGACGACGGGATCATCAAGAACATGATCCATGAGAGAGCTGTGGAGCACGCCATAGAGAACGCCATTGTAAACAAGTCGGTACAGATCTATTATCAGCCCATCTATTCCGTGGAGGATAACAGGATCACCTCCTGTGAGGCGCTGGCCAGGCTTTTTGATGATGATATAGGTTTTATCTCGCCTGACGAATTTATCAGAAAGGCGGAGCGCAACGGAAGCATCCTGAACCTGGGGACACAGATCTTTGAAAAGGTCTGCGCCTTCATAAAGGAGCACAAGCCCCGTCAGTACGGTCTTAACCACATCCATGTGAATCTGTCTCCCATGCAGTTCAAGCAGGAGACACTGGTGGAAGAGCTCATCGATATCACCAACCGCTATGAGATCGACCGCAGTATGATAGTGCTGGAGATCACCGAGAGCGCGGCGGTGGAGGGCAGTGAGTCCATACGCCAGAACATGGAAAAGCTCATAGCTGCATCCTTTACCTTTTCTCTGGATGATTACGGGACAGGTTTTTCAAACACTGCCACCATTATCCAGCTTCCCTTTTCCAGCGTAAAGATAGATAAATCCGTGGTATGGTCGTATTTCAAGAGAAAGAGCATGATACTCCCCGATCTGATCACCATGTTCATGAACCAGAACTTGAAGCTGATCGCGGAGGGCGTGGAGACCAGGGAAATGGTTTCGGCCCTTTCCCATATGAAATGCTCCCACATCCAGGGCTTTTATTTTTCAAAGCCTCTGCCCCAGCGTGAGTTCATAGCTTATCTGTGGGATTTCAATCGCAGAAACGAAGAGGAAAACGCATCCTGATAAGGGTGCGTTTTTTATATGAATACCTTTTGGAGAAGCAGCATATAACAGAAGGTACCGACGATTATGCTCAGAAGGGTATTCTTCTTGAGAATATAGGACAGGGCGGTCAGGCCGCCTGCGATAAACTCCGGGGCTCCGAAGGGATAGGCTGTGAGGTTCACACCCTTGAAGCAGTAGACCACCAGCATGGCAATGGCAGCGGAGGGCAGCGCATCCCCCAGGTAGGTGATGTAGGAGGGAGTTTTTCCGTCTCTGAAGATCACAAAGGGGAGGGCCCTCATGAATATGGTGCCCAGGCTCATTATCAGTATCAGTATGGCTGTATGTGTATCCCGTGACATAGCTTAACCTTCCGTGTTTTCACATTTTTTTCTCAGTATTGTAAGGCATATGGTTATGGAGACCATAGCCGGTATCAGAAACGCATCCTGACCGAAGATGAGAAGACAGATCAGGGTGCAGAAAAATCCGCAGATGGCGGGAATATGATTCTTGCGTCCTGTCCACTGCGCCACCAGCACAGTGATGAAAAGTGCAGTCATGGAATAATCCACGCCGTCGGTGTTAAAGGGGAGCTTTGCTCCGATGATATTACCCAGGATACCGCCGATTATCCAGTAGGAATGGTTGAAAACGGAAAGCAGAAATCTGTACAGATGCTCGTCGGCTCCCTCAGGGTAGCTGCCGTCCACCGTCAGTGCGTAGGTCTCGTCGGTCACGGCAAAGATCAGATAGGGCTTTTTCCAGCCGGCTCCTTTATATATGGGCAGCATGGATACCGCATAAAAGAGCTGCCTTGCCGATACCGCAAAGGTGGTGATAAGGGCGGTGATGAAATCGGCGCCGGTGGCGATGAGGGATGCGCCCACATACTGCATGGTGCCGCCGTAGATGGTCAGACTCATGACAGCGGCCCAGAGCGGACCGTAGCCTGCTTTCTGGAGCAGGACTCCGAAGCCTATCCCCAGAAAGATGTAGCCGCTCATAACGGGCAGTGATTTTATAAATACGGTTTTAAGAAGTTTTCCTGTGCTCATAAATTACTTTACTTAGGTCGTTTGGATTGGTATAATATAGGGTGGTCGTGTAGAGAACACGAGGATTTATTTTACTATAATATCAGAATTGTGTCAAAGATCCTTTGGCTACGCCTCAGGATGACAGTGGGTTGTCATTCTGAGGAGCCTGTCGTTTGTCATTCTGAGGAGCCTGTCGTTTGTCATTCTGAGGAGCCTGTCGTTTGTCATTCTGAGGAGCGAAGCGACGAAGAATCTTAAAAAGGGGGATACGGATATGAAGAAAAGAATTATAAAGACGCTGGCGGTTCTGGCATTCTCCGCCATGGGCATTCTGGGAGCAGCTCTGACGGCCCATGCCGCGCAGGTAACGGTCACCTTTGTGACGCCCTACGGTAGTTATGTATATCCCGTAGAGCAGGGCGGAACGGCTATTTATTCCGGACCCACCGATATCAACGTTCCGGGTTATGCTTTCTGCGGCTGGGATGTACCGCTTTCGCCGGTCCTTACGGATACCGTGGCTAACGCGGTCTATCTGCCCATCGGAAGCGCCGGACAGTCTGTGGATGTATGCAATACAGTGCGTACTCTCCCCGACGGAGTTTTGAGTTATTCCACCGCAGGTGAGCACAGTATGAGTCAGGGTACGAACCTTTCCACCTCGCCTTATCCGCCTACTCCCATGACCACTCCCGGCAGACTGGGAGCGGAGGATTCCATCAGACTTAATCCTGTGGGCGTTCCCGGCAAGACCTGTGTGGTCAGATGGTACAACGGTTCCAGCGGACAGCTTTGGTATACCGATGTTGTGGCTTACGGCACCACCCTTACTCCCCCCGAGAATCCCTGCATTTCAGGGCTTGAGTTCGTGGGCTGGGACGGCTCCTGGACAAATATCACAGAGGACCGTAACATAATCGCCTGCTTCTATCGTACCTATAAGGTTCTTTATGTTCATGCGGATGACGGTGCACTTCTGGGCTCCAAGGATCTGAGAGTGACTGACGACCTGTATCTTTCGACCCAGGGCGTGAATATGAACGGCAGGAAATGGCCTGATGAGTGGGATGCACACTGGATCAGTGATGACAAGGTGGTGCTCATAGCGGATCCCGATCCCGACCACAACGATTATTACGGAGACGACGATAACAAGAGTCATAAATATGACTGGAGGAAATGGGTACAGATGTACAGCTGAAAGAAAAGGGAGACTTGGCTCTCCCTTTTTTAAAGCGGTATCCGGATAGATGATATGGAGCAGCTTTCACTATTTTCAAACGATATTCCAAGGCCCCTGGCGGCCAGGCTCAGACCTGAAAAGCTGGAGGATTTTGCAGGACAGCAGCATCTTTTGGGCGAGGGTAAGATCCTTCGCAGGATCATAGAGAGTGACAGTATTTCCTCCATGATATTCTGGGGACCTCCCGGAGTGGGAAAGACCACTCTCGCACAGATAATAGCAAAACAGACCCGATCCGAATTCATTAATTTCTCGGCAGTTACCAGTGGTATAAAGGACATCAAGGAAGTGATGAAAAAGGCCGAAGAGGCCAGAGGCCTGGGGATCAGGACCATCGTCTTTGTGGACGAGATCCACCGTTTTAACAAGGCCCAGCAGGATGCTTTTCTTCCCTACGTGGAAAAGGGCAGCATCGTTCTTATCGGAGCCACTACGGAGAATCCTTCCTTTGAGGTGAACGCCGCTCTTTTGTCGCGGTGCAAGGTCTTTGTCATGAAGGCTCTTACCACCGACGATCTGGTGGAGCTCATGAAGAGAGCCTTCACGGATGAGAGAGGCTTTTCGGGACAAAAGGTGGATATTAGCGATGATATCCTTGAAAAGATAGCGGTTTTTTCCAATGGGGACGCCAGAGGCGCGCTCTCCACGCTGGAAATGGTGGTCCTTAATTCGGACATTGCTGCCGACGGCAGTGTAAAGGTCACGGATGAGATACTTGAACAGTGCACTTCGAAAAAATCCCTCCTTTACGACAAAAACGGAGAAGAGCATTATAATCTGATCTCCGCCCTGCATAAATCCATGCGTAATTCAGACGCCGACGCGGCTGTATACTGGCTGGCCAGGATGCTGGAGGCCGGAGAGGATCCCATTTATGTGGCCAGGCGTGTCACCAGGTTTGCCAGCGAGGATGTGGGACTGGCGGATTCCAATGCCCTTAAGGTGGCTGTGGCTGCCTTTGAAGCCTGCAGGCTCATCGGTATGCCGGAGTGTTCGGTACATCTGACACATGCCGTGGTATACATGGCTCTGGCTCCGAAGTCCAACGCTATGGAAAAGGCATATATGGCGGCAGCCTATGATGCAAACCGTACGAATGCCGAGCCGGTTCCTCTCCATATCAGGAACGCACCCACGAGGCTGATGAAGGAACTGGATTACGGAAAGGGCTATGAGTATTCCCACGATTATGAGGAAAAGATGACCGCCATGAGCTGCCTGCCGGATTCCATGCAGGGCAGACAGTACTACGAGCCCACCGACCAGGGCCGGGAGGCTGATTTTAAAAAGCGGTATGAATATATTAAGGATTGGAAAAACAAACAGCGTAAATGAGTAGCGTTAAGATAAAAAAACCTATTAAAAAGGGCGTTGCCAAGGTACCTGTGATCATGCAGATGGAGGCACTGGAATGCGGTGCCGCATCCCTGGCCATGATCCTTTCCTATTACGGCAGGTGGATCACCCTGGAGCAGGCCAGGGATGACTGCGGCGTGTCCAGGGACGGCTCAAGCGCCCGGAATGTGGTAAGGGCGGCCAGAGGTTACGGCATGGAGGCTTCCGGATTCAGAATGGATGCGGATGCCATGTTTGCGGACTTTGAATTCCCCTGCGTGGCCCATTGGGAATATAATCACTTTCTGGTGGTGGACGGTTTTAAGGGCAACAAGGTCTATCTTAACGATCCCGCCCAGGGTTATGTGGTCATGACCCGGAATGAATTTAAGGAGGGTTATTCCGGCATCTGCCTGAAGATGGTGCCGGGCCCGGACTTTGAACCCGGCGGTAAGAGAGCCGGAATGCTGGGCTTTATCAGAAAGACTATGAAGGGTGCACTGCCCGCCGCAGTTTTTTCAGTGATCCTGACAGCCATCATATCTGTAGCCACTATCCTGAACAACGGTGTCTCCAGATTTTTCATGGATTATATGCTCCCCGGTCATAATAATGACATACTCTATAATTTCTGTGTGGGGATGCTTCTGATCATAGGAATGCAGCTCGTTTGTTCCTATCTCAAGGATGTCTATATGCTGAGGCTTGAAGGCAAGATGACGGTATATGGCTCCAGCGCTTATGTTTGGCGGGTTTTAAGGCTTCCCATGGTATTCTTTTCCCAGCGCCTCGCCGGTGATATCCAGCAGCGCCAGATGCTTCATACGACCATCGCCAATCAACTCATGGGCAAGATCGCCCCTATCTTCCTTAATGTGTGTATGACTGTGTTCTACCTGGTGGTCATGCTCAGATATTCACCTCTTCTGACGGCGGTGGGTATAGGCGGTATTGTCATCAACTTTGTCTGTGCAAAGATAATCGCTGATAAGAGACTGAATATCAGCCGCGTTATGCTCCGTGATGAGGGACTTCTGGATTCCACCACCGTCTCCGGCGTGGAGATGATAGAGACTATTAAGGCCAGCGGTGCGGAAAACGGTTTCTTTCAGCGCTGGGCAGGCTTTCATGACTCGGTGAATTCCCAGAATATGAAGGCTCTGGCCGTGGAGATCAACTATTCCACCATTCCGAAGATGGTGACCGAGCTGTCAAATTATGCCGTTCTGTTTGTGGGCGTGGGACTCATACTGCGCGGACGGTTCACCGCAGGTATGGTATATGCGTTCCAGTCATATCTGTTTTCCTTTATGTCTCCTCTCAATGCGCTGATCGGATCCGGAAGCGATATCCAGGAGATGAGATCCCAGATGGAAAGAATAGAGGACGTGATGAGCTATCCCATCGACAAGTCCTGTGAGGGTCTGGAGACAGAGCGTGAGGATTTGGATTATGAAAAGCTTTCCGGTCAGATCACGCTCAAAAATGTGACCTTTGGTTATTCAAAATACGCCAATCCTCTGATCTCTGATTTTTCAATGGAGCTTAAGCCGGGATCCTCTGTGGCGTTCGTGGGAGCTTCGGGCTGCGGAAAGAGTACTCTGGCAAACCTGATATCCGGTCTTTACAGACCCTGGAGCGGTGAAATCCTTTTCGACGGAAAAAATATTGATGAGATAGACCATGGAGTCTTTACGGGTTCTGTCTGCGTGGTGGATCAGGAGATAATCATTTTTGAAGATACCATAGCAAACAATATAAAAATGTGGGATTCCTCCATCGCAGATTTTGAAATGATATTGGCAGCCAGGGATGCGGCCATTCATGAGGACATCATGCGCAGGGACGGAGGCTATAACCACAAACTCATGGAAAATGGAAGGAACCTGTCAGGAGGCCAGAGACAGAGGATCGAGATTGCACGTGTCCTGGCACAGGATCCCACCATAGTCATAATGGATGAGGCCACCAGCGCCCTGGATGCAAAGACGGAATACAGGGTAATGAAATCCATCAGGGACAGGGGAGTAACTACCGTCGTGGTAGCACACAGACTGTCCACCATAAGAGATTGCGATGAGATAATAGTTCTGGACGACGGGAAAGTAGTGGCCAGAGGCACCCATGATGAACTGATGAAGAGCTGTGAGTATTATAATAAATTGGTTAGCAGTGAGTGACAATGAGTTGGTTTGATGAACAGTTAAAACAAAGAAAACAGCGGGACAGGCAGGAGTTTGAGGATTCCTTTCTGGATCTGGCCGAGGCAGTTATAGGCAAGGGAAGTATTGTAAAGGACAGAGATTCCCTGGAGCAGACCCATGACGCCATAGGTCAGATATTGCGCTATTTTCATATTAAGGCGAAGGAACTGCCGGATGAAATAACCGACACGGAACAGGTGCTTATCTATCATCTGAGACCCCACGGAATCATGAGCCGCAGGGTCACCCTGGGTGAAAGATGGCGCAGAAAAGAGCGTAACGTGATGCTGGCGAAGGTCGATGACAGGGTGGTTGCCCTGATCCCCACGATCCCCTTTGGATACAGATATTATGATACCGTGACCGGGAAATATGTGGGCGTGAACCGCTGGAATGAAAAAAAAATCTCCTCTGAGGCGGTGGCCCTTTACAAGCCTTTTCCTGTGGGCCCTGTTACCCTGAGGAGCCTTATCAGATACATACTGGAAAACATACGTATTTTTGATATCCTCATGTATTTTCTGTTCCTGTCCATGGAGACCTCCCTGGGTGTTCTCCTTGTAGACGTAGTGGAGGCTCTGTTCTCCGATGATCTGTTGAGTTATGAGATGCCCCAGACACTTGTCATAGTCCTGGGTGTCTTTACGGTAGTGTCCATTATTTTTAAGGTGACCTGGGGACAGATATACAGTTTTATAGAGAGCCGCATAGAGACCCAGATGAGATTCAGCGTCTCGTCTGCAGCCATGATGCGCATGCTCTCCCTGCCGCCCTCATTTTTCAAACAGTACAGTGCGGGTGAGCTTTCAGACAGGGTACAGCAGGTGGATGACCTGGTGTCAAATATCGTGGATGTGGCCCTGTCCCTTTTTTCCACTTCCTTCTTTTCGCTGATGTACATGTCCCAGATCGCAGACAATGCGGGGCCTTTGCTGGTGCCGGCCATAGTCACCATTTCGCTGACTGTGGGTGTTTCGGTAGCCACCATAATATTCAACATGAGAAGATCAAAGGAAGTGATGGTCATCGAGGCCAAGGAACGCGGTATGACCTATGCACTTATCTCCGGCATCAGAAAGATCAGGCTGGCAGGCGCTGAGCACAGGGCTTTTGCCAGATGGGCCAGATTGTATAAGGCAGAAACTCAAAAGAGTTTTAATCCTCCGTTGTTTGTGAAGCTTAACAGCACCATCATCATGGCCATCTCACTGCTGGGGACTCTGGTAATGTATTTCCTGGCCATAAAGAACGGTGTCACCGTGGCGCAGTATTTCGGATTCAACACCGCATATGCCATACTTACCAGTACCTTCTCATCGGCGGCGATGATGGCTACCATGATAGCATCCATAAAACCCATGCTGGACATTACCCAGCCGATACTTAATGCCACTCCGGAGGTATCTGAAAACAGAGAGTTTGTAAAGTCCATTTCCGGTTCAGTGGAGCTTAACAATGTCACTTTTTCATACGGCAAGGATCTGCCTCCCGTGCTCAACGATCTGACCTTAAAGATAAGAGCGGGAGAGTATGTGGCTATAGTGGGTGAGACGGGCTGCGGTAAATCCACGCTTATGAGGCTGCTTCTGGGCTTTGAAAAGCCCCAGCACGGTTCGGTCTATTACGACGGCCGCGACCTTCAGACTCTGGATGCCAGATCCGTCAGACAGAAGATAGGCACAGTTATGCAGGACGGCAAGCTCTTTGCCGGAAATATTTATTCGAATATAGTGATATCGGCTCCCGACCTGCCTGAAGAAGCGGCCTGGGAGGCAGCGGAAATGGCGGGCATGGCAGATGACATCAGGCGTATGCCCATGGGGATGCAGACCATCATATCCGAGGGCCAGGGCGGTTTCTCGGGAGGTCAGAAGCAGCGTATCATGATCGCCAGAGCCATAGCGCCGAAGCCCAAGATCCTCATGTTTGACGAGGCCACCAGCGCATTGGACAATATCACCCAGAAGATAGTTTCCGACTCACTGGATTCACTTAAGTGTACCAGGATCGTTATAGCCCACAGGCTGTCCACCATCAAAAACTGCAACAGGATTGTGGTTATGGCCAAGGGAAAGATCGCCGAAAGCGGAACCTATGAGGAACTGATGGCCAGGAATGGACTGTTTGCGGAACTGGTAAAACGCCAGATGGTGGATGAATGATATGAATAACCCCGTAATAGTCATCATCGCATATAACAGAGAAAAATCCCTTCGGCGTCTTCTGGGCTCACTTGCAAAGGCTTCCTATCCTGACGGCGGAGTCTCTCTTATCATCAGCATAGACGGTGGAGGCCTGCCCGAAGTCAGACAGGCTGCCGATGATTTTTTGTGGGAGCATGGTGAGAAGACGGTCATTTTGAGGGATGAGGCCCTGGGCCTTAAAAAGCATGTGCTTTTGTGTTCTTCATACGCATCCGAATACGGCAGCGCCATAATCCTGGAAGATGATCTGTATGTGGCCCGGGATTTTTATCATTATGCTCTGGCTGCGTTAGCCTACAGCGAGTCCTCGGATGAGGCGGACAGGATAGCCGGCGTATCTTTATACAATCACCTTTTGAACGTCCATGTAAGAGAACCCTTTGAGGCGGTCAACGACGGCTTCGATAACTGGTATTTCCAGTTTGCATCCTCCTGGGGACAGGCGTACACCGCCCGCCAGTGGGAAGCCTTTGCCCGGTGGCTTGAAAAGAACGACAATACCCCTTTCGGGGATGAGATACCGCAGTTTGTCAGGTCCTGGTCGGATGAAAAGTCATGGCTCAAGTATTTCATCAGGTATGTGGTGGAAAAGGACAGATATTTTATCTATCCCAGGATCAGCCGCAGTACGAATTTCGGAGATGAGGGGACCCACGGCGTGGGGCAGTGCAATGATCTGCAGGTACCGCTTTATCAGGGAGAGGTTCCTGAGGGATATACCTTTTCATCCCTGTCATCTTCAAAGAGCGTTTATGATGCGTTCTTTGAAAACCTTTCTCTGGAAAAGCAGCTTAAAGCAGACGGCAGGAGCGTACGTGTGGATCTGTATGGGGCAAAGGGTGCGCCTGATGGCGGCGGCCTTTATCTGACCAACAGATATGACGGGAAGGGAAAGCTGCTCAGAAGCTATGGCAGACATCTGCGGCCCATAGACGCAAACATTTTTGACGAGGTGGAAGGGGAGGATTTCTTCCTGATGGATACCGATGAACCCGGCACCGGTGCGGCCCTGACCCCTGATGAGACAGAGAAATATCTGTACAATTACAGGGCTTTTAAGGCTAAATACGGTGTTGCGATAATAAGACGCAGGCTGTTTCGGTGACAGAGCATCTTACAAGGAGTACTCATGAATAAGAAAAGACCAGAAAAGAATAAGACCGGGAACGCTGCCGTGAAAAAAGATATTCCGGTGCAAAAGAACGGAAAGAAGATCTCGGTAATGATACCCTGCTTCAACGAGGCGGAGAACGTGGTTCCCATGAGTGAAGCAGTGTGCTCGATCATGGAAAAGGAGCTGGCGGCCTACGATTATGAGCTGCTGTTCATAGATAACTGTTCCACCGACGGGACCCGTGAAAAGCTGGAGCAGATCTGTGCCAAAAACAAAAAGGTCAAGGCCATTTTAAATATGGCGAATTTCGGTCAGTTCAATTCTCCTTTTTACGGGATGTGCCAGACCGACGGGGATTGTACCATATCCATGTGCTGCGATTTCCAGGATCCGGTGGACATGATACCTCTTTTTGTAAAGGAGTGGGAAAACGGCCACAGGATAGTGAGCGGGATCAAGACCAGCTCCAGGGAAAATCCTCTGTTATATTTCCTGCGTTCCATATATTATAAGCTGATCAGAGGCATGTCGGACGTGGAGATGATAGAACATTTTACAGGCTTCGGGCTTTATGACAGGTCCTTTATCGTGCTTCTCAAGAACCTGGATGACAATACTCCCTTCCTGAGGGGGATCGTGGCGGAATACGGCCACGGCTTTAACAGGATAGAGATCGAATACGAACAGGAAAAACGCAGGGCCGGAAAGACCCATAACAATTTTTATTCTCTCTATGATGCGGCCATGCTGTCTATCACCTCATATACAAAGGTGCTTTTGAGAGTGGCCACATTTCTCGGGTTTATCAGCTCCGGTGTCAGTCTCATCATCGCCCTCATATATCTGATCATGAAGCTGACACACTGGCACCAGTTTACCGCCGGTTATGCCCCCATGGTCATCGGCGTGTTCGTGCTTGGTTCTCTGCAGCTTTTCTTTATCGGCCTTTTGGGAGAATATATCCTCAATATAAACACCCGTGTCATCAACAGGCCTCTGGTGGTGGAGGAAAGACGGATAAACTTTGATGAATCCGACAAAAACTGACGTATTTTGCGGGATTTTTGGTGAATAATCCGCACTTGAAAAATAAAAGGCATTATGCTAATATATTCGTTATGTGTTCACAGAGTGTGCTGTGAAGTCATTTTTTTGAAAAGCGTTGGAGGTTTTTTTATGAAAAGATCGGTAGTTGTGCTTTTGACGACAGCGCTGCTTACTACAGTGCTTTTGTCCGGCTGTAAGAAGGAAGAGCCGGTAGTGGAAACAAAGGAAACTCCCGTTATCACCCTGGAGGATACTGATCCCGAACCCAAGGAGGAGCCTGCTCCTGTTGCTCAGGAGGAGGAAGAAGAGGAGGAGGTCAGAGAAGGTTTTTACCGCAGCGAGCTGACCAATGAATGGATCCCTGAGGAGCTTAAGAATCAGCGTCCCATAGCAGCTATGGTGGATAACGAGGTAAAGGCTCTCGACCATTTCGGAGTTAATGACTGTGACATCGTGTATGAGATGACCAATTCCCATGCAAACGGCGGTATCACGAGACTTATGTGCATCATAAAGGACTGGGGCAACATTGAACAGCTGGGCTCCATCAGATCCGTACGTCCCACGAACCTGCAGATAGCTCCCGAGTATGGGGCAGTGGTATGTCATGACGGAGGACCTTTCTATATCGATATCTTCCTGAAGAATGATTTTGTAAAGCATTTTTCAGGTACATTCTCACGTGTAAACAACGGTAAATCAAGAGAGTTTACCGAGTATATCCTGCCCGGAGATCTTGAGAAGAACTTCAAGAACAGCGGTATCACCACTGAGTATGACCAGTATTATCAGGGCGGATCCCATTTCAATTTTGCATCCGAGAAGAAGCCTGTGGATCTTTCCGACAACTCTAAGGCAGTTACGGCTGAGTCCATAGCCCTTCCTTTTGAGCATAACAAATCAAAGCTTACCTATGATTCGGGCAGTGAGAAGTATCTGTATTCCGAGTATGGGTCGGCTCATGTGGACGGAAAGACAAAGGAGCAGACAGCGTTTAAGAATGTCATTCTCCTTTCCGCCGAGATGCAGGTGTTTGACAGCAACGGATACATGATGTTCAAGACTTCGCCTGTCAACAACAGAGACGGATATTACTGCACCAACGGAAAGTGCATTCCCATTAAGTGGACCAACACAGATGATATCAGCTATACCAGATATTATGACAGCGACGGTAACGAGCTGAAGATCAACACGGGACATACTTATATAGCCATTATCCCGGAGGATGATTATCCCAATACGGTCATTGAGTGATCGGAGACGATATGAATTTCTTCCCCCGGTGATGAGCCGGGGGATTATTTTTACCGAGAATACTTTAACGCTTTAAAGCGATATACTATAAGAAAAAAAGCGTGGATAAACCGTTGAAAATGGTATATAATTAGATTGTTTTTTTTGAGAAAGGCGGAAAAGAAAATGAAAGAAATTGCAAAACTGATGAACTACAGGGAAAGCGTAAAGGTCCTTGATGCCACCATGAGGGACGGAGGACTGGTAAATGACTTCTATTTTTCAGATGAATTCGTGAAGGCGCTTTATCTGGCAAATATAAAATCCGGAGTAGATTATATGGAGTTTGGCTACAAGGCTGACAGGGATATGTTCGATGAATCGAAATTCGGCCGTGCCAAATTCTGTGACGATGAATACATCAGAAGCATAGTTGGGGATAATGATACGGATCTTAAGATAGCGGTCATGGCGGATGTGGGCAGGACCAATTTTAAACGCGACATTCCTCCCAGGGCAGAAAGCCCCGTGGATATGTACAGGGTGGCCACTTACATTCATCAGATGCCGGGTGCGGTGGAGATGATCAGGGATATACATGAAAAGGGTTATGAGACCTGCTGCAATATAATGGCCATATCCACAGCCCGTGAGGGTGATATAAAGGCGGCGCTGGAAATAGTGGCTCAGACCGATGTGGATGTGATCTATATCGTGGACAGCTATGGTTCCATGTATCCGGAAGAGATGGCCAGACTGGTGGACTCTTATCTTGAGGTTTCTTCCAAGTACGGAAAGACTCTGGGCATTCATGCCCATAACAACCAGCAGCTGGCTTTTGCAAATACCATTGAGGCGGTAGGCGACGGGGTGGATCTTCTGGATGCCACCTATGCAGGTATGGGCAGAGGTGCAGGAAACTGTCCCATGGAGCTGCTGCTGTCATTTTTGAAAAATCCCAAATACAACACCTATCCGGTCATCTGTTTTATACAGGAGCACATAAACAAGATACGCAGTGAAGGCGCGGTATGGGGATATGATCTGCAGTATCTCATGACGGGCGTGCTGAACCAGCATCCCAGAAGCGCCATCCAGTTTACAAAGGATGGCAGAAAGGATTACGCCGAGTTCTACAAGGAACTGGTGATCCATGAGTAAGGCATCGCGCCGGAACATCTGTTGCCATTCTGAGCGAAATTCGTCCTAAGGGGTACCACGGAGTGGTGGATGCCTTAGGACATTAGCGAAGAATCTTATTTAGAGAGAAGAAATGGAAAAAACGGGGATCACAAAACGAAAAGGTAAAGGCGGACTGAGCCGGCTGTTTTTATCAAACACGGTGCTGCCTCTCATTGTTCTGGGAATATTCATAGTGGTTTTGGGCTATGTCATGTACATGCACGGTCTGCAGACTGAGGTGGAGAGAGGTCTGGGGGCTGTGGCCAGGACGGTGCTGGCCACCTATGACATGAATTATCCCGGTGATTACAATCTTCTGACCGATGAGGCAAACAACACCGTGTATCTTCGGAAGGGTGAGGTGATCCTGGACGATACTTCCTTCATAGACGGGATAAAGGCGGATACCGGAATAGATATCACCATCTTTTTCTATAATATGAGGATGCTTACCACCATCGTCGGCGAGGACGGGGAAAGGGTTACCCTGTCCCTTGCCCATGATATGGTGGTGGATAAGGTTTTGAAGAAACAGCAGGAGGCATTTTTCTCCAGGGTCATAGTCGGCGGAAATTCCTATTTTGTGGAGTACCTTCCCTTTTATTCGGAGTCGGGGGTATGCCTGGGGATGATAGCGGCGGCCAAACCTTCCGACGATGTGGCCAGATTGGTGAACAATGCCGTGCTGTCAAATACCATGCTGATCATAGCCGGTATCATCCTGGTGGTGGTGATCATGAGACGCTGCACCATGGATATCGTCAGGGTACTGGGCAAAATGCGCAAGTTCCTGGGAGATATAGCGGACGGTGATCTGGGGACCCAGCTGGACGATGTGGTCTTTTCCAGACAGGATGAGATCGGAGACATGGCCAGGTTTACGGTCCATGTCCAGGGCTCGCTTCGAAAGCTCATTGAGAGGGATGCCCTCACAGGTATATATAACAGACGCAGCGGCGCCATGCGTATGCACAAGGTTATTGATGACGGCCAGCCTTACTGTGTGGCCATGGGTGATATCGACTTCTTCAAAAAGGTAAACGATACCTACGGCCATGATGCCGGTGATGAAGTCTTAAGGTGTGTGGCCAGGATACTGAGTGATAAGATGAGGACTAACGGCTTTGCCGCCAGGTGGGGCGGTGAGGAGTTCCTTATGATCTTTGAGGAGATGGATATCGATGAGAGCACTGCCGTTCTCCGGGAGATCCTTACAGAACTCAGGGGAACTCAGATAGACTGCGGTGATGTCACTATAGGAGTCACCATGTCCATGGGTATTGTCACCGGAGAGCTGGGCGGAGATATGGATGTACAGCTTAAGCGTGCCGACGACGGCCTGTATTATGCAAAGACCCATGGCAGGAACAGGATAGTTCAGGCAGATGTCATGCCCGATGAAGATGCTGAGGGTGAGGCAGCAGGCAGCAGCGAAGGTGCGGCCTGCACACAGGATGAGTCCGGACAGGGACAAGAAGGGGCGCGGGATGAAGAGCCCCCCAAGAGAAATAAAGTCAGAAACAGAAAGAGAAAAGATTCATAATGAGGTTTGGTAAGAATGTTTTCTGCATGCTCATGCTGGGCGTATTCGCAGTATCGATGCTCACGGGCTGCAGAGGTAAAACCGATAATATTTCAAAGGGTCTTAAGTTCCTGGAGGCAGGAAATGAGGAGGACGCCAGGGCAGCACTGGATGAAGCGGCGTCAAAGGGCGAGGATGAAAAGCTTCTTGAACGGGCGGAAGGGATCTATGCCATGTCCAAAGGAGATCATGCCGGAGCCATAGAACATTTTAACAAAGCCATTTCCCTGAGCAACGGTTATGTCACGGACGAGGATATAGATATTTCATATTATCTAATGGCCGCCAGGGAAAAGACAGGCGACAGAGAGGGCGCGATAGAGACCATTTCCGCCATACTGGGACTTCGCCCGAAGGATTATATGGGCTATTTTATCCGGGGCAGGCTTTATATTGAAAGCGATTCCTATGATGACGGTATCCGTGATTTCAACCGGGCGGTGGATAATGCACCCCAGGGACCGGATATCTATCTGCAGATCTATGAATATCTGAATTCAAAGGGCTATGATGAAGCTGCCGAAAACTATCTGAGCCAGGCATCTTCCAAGGATTATAAGCTCTCCGATTTTCAAAAGGGAAGGATAGCATATTATCATGGTGATTATGAGGCAGCCAGGGATTATCTGGAAAAGGCCAGGCTTCAGGATGACAGTAATGTGATACTGTATCTGGGCATGACCTATGAGGCTCTGGGGTCTGCTTCTTTTGCCGAGTCCCTGTACAAGACCTATATCGAGAACCATCCGGAGGATGTGGCGGTACTGAACCGTCTGGGGATCTGCCGTATGGCCGTGGGTGATTACGACGGAGCCCGGGACGCCTTTGAAAGCGCGCTTGAGATACAGGGCGGAGGTATGACCCAGGATCTGGAATTCAATCTTATCGTGGCTCTGGAGCACTGCGGTGATTTTGGCAGGGCAAAGGAAAAAATGAAGGATTATGAAAAGCATTATACTCTGACCGAGGCTGAGGAAAAGGAAAAGCAGTTCCTGAGTACGAGATAGCACCCGGTGTGAAAGAGCGGGATCATTTTGAGGAGGTAAAGCCACTTGAATTTCACTGGGGAGTGTGGTAAAATAGGTACGAAAGAAGGAGGTGCTTTGTTATGGGTATAGGAGCAGTTAGCGGCACATCCGGCAGTTATTATTACGGAGCCATAGCCAGCGGTAACAGACTCACCAGCGCGGCAGTGGATGCTTCGGGTAGTGCCATATCAGAAAAGTTTAAATCACAGGAGGGCGCTTTATCAGCCAATATGGACAATATCGAGTCCGGTAAGGCTGCTCTTAATGTGGCGGACGGTTCCCTTTCAGGGATTACCGATTATCTCCAGAGGATAAAGGAGCTCAGTGTAAAGGCTGCGAACGGTCTTAATACAAAGGCTGAAAAGCAGGCCATCCAGGATGAGATAGAGCAGAACAAGCAGGGCATCGTAGAGACGGTCAATAACTCCGAGTACAACACGAAGAAGCTTCTGGACGGTACCTTTGAAGGTGTGGAGATCGTTACGAACCCCGATGGTTCGGGCAAGGATGTCAGCATCGGACAGACAGCCCTGGAGGCTTTGGGCCTGGCAGACTATGATGTGACCGGTGATTTTGACATGTCAAAGGTGGATGATGCCATCGCCAAGGTCAGTGAGAAGAGATCTGCGGTAGGCGCCGACACGAATGCTCTTCAGTCCGCTTACAACTATTCCGCAGGATCTCTTGAGCAGGTCAGCTCGGCAGATTCCAGGCTGGCGGATCTGGACATCCCCAAGGCTGTCACGGAGCAGCAGAAGCAGCAGCTTTTGGATGATATAGCCATCCAGATGCAGAAAAAGCGCGAAGAGGATGAAGAGAACAACATAGTCACCAAGACTTTGGGCGGCTGATCGCTTACAGCTTTTAAGAGCATGATACTGTATGATCAATCAGATACCCACCCTTATCCGGGGTGGGTATCGTTTGTTGTCAGACATTACACTTAGGAGGAGAAAAATGGTCAAGATAGATATCATATCAGGCTTTCTGGGAGCAGGTAAGACTACCCTTATAAAGAAGCTGATCAAGGAGGCTTTTGCAGGTTCACAGATCGTGCTTATCGAGAACGAATTCGGTGAGATAGGCGTGGATGGAGGCTTTCTTAAGGAGGCAGGTATCAATATCACGGAGATGAATTCCGGCTGTATCTGTTGTTCCCTGGTGGGGGATTTCGGTACCGCCCTTAAGGAGGTCATCTCCAAGTACAGTCCCGAGAGGATAATCATAGAGCCTTCGGGTGTAGGCAAGCTTTCCGATGTGGAGGCGGCCGTCATGAAGATAGCGGATGAGATACCGGATGTGGATATCACTTCCTCGGTTGCTGTGGTGGATTCCACCAAGGCAAAGATCTATATGAAGAATTTCGGCGAATTCTTTAATAATCAGATCGAGAGCGCACGTATCGTAGTATTGTCCCGTACCCAGAAGATATCCCAGGAGAAGCTGGATGAAGTGGTTTCGATGATCAGGGAGCACAATGAAAAAGCACCTGTCATCACCACCTGCTGGGATGATATCACAGGTGAGCAGATCGTGGGTGCAATGGAAGGCGCCGAGCGGTTAGAGCAGGAACTGATGATGGCTCAGAAGGGTCTGGAACACCATCATGAGCATGAGCATCATCACCATGATCACGACCATGACCACGATCACCACGACCACGACCACGATCACCACGACCATGACCACGATCATCACGACCATGACCACGATC
>JAEEGL011323354.1_pt1 | contig 27401 bp, 26 predicted proteins | sample 9134231 | NCBI WGS metagenome assembly JAEEGL01 (sample SAMN16246548, study PRJNA631951) | gut metagenome | biome: gut microbiome; feature: rumen; material: fiber-attached | host: Bos | place: Iran: Karaj | collected 2018-10
CATCATTCCCGTAAAAAGGCCGGAAATGAACAACAGGGATATCATAGCGATTTTGGAGGGAATCGTCAAATGGAGAACAGGCAGACGGACTCAGGGTGACGCGGATGTGATATAATGACTGTAAATGAAAAATATACAGACAGGAGCAGAAACATGAGAGGAAAGAAACGGACTGCGGTGGCAGTGATCACGGCATTGGCTCTGGCGTTATCTGCGGCACTGACAGCGGCATATGGTGAATTCGGGGCGGACCTGGGTATGCTGGATCCGTATGAAAGCGGTATTACCGTATCATGGCAGGAAATGAATGTGCCGAAAGACACGAAGCTTCCGGTGTACAGTGCACCGTATGAGGATGCGTGGCGCGGTGCAAAGGGGAAAGCATCCGTGAGCATGAAGGAAAAATTCCGGCTGCTGGGCACCCTGGATGACGGCGCGTGGGGGCTGGTGGACTATAAAGTGGACGACAAGAGCCGGCGTATCGGGTGGATCCGGATGCCGGAGGGTGCGGCACGGGCATCAGAGTACGGGGATATGTATATGAACAGGACCCTGCTGAAGGTGACGAAGACCGTAACGCTGACAGATGATCCGGAAAACGCGAGCCGGAAAATCCGGACGATCAAGGCCGGAGAACAGGTCATCGGCATGTTCACATACCAGGCCAAAGGACGGATCTACGTTGAAACCCAGCATGAGGGAAAGACGGTATGGGGATTTATCCCGATCAGCGCGGTGACAGACATATCGGACAGCCTGATTGCGAGAGAGGGCGATACATGCACGGTTGCCGACGGCGTAACGGTTATCGGTGAAATGTATGAATATGTACCCATCGAAACAACAGAAGACGGAGAAACCAGATGGGGTTCATCGGTCCATATCCAGCCCCGGGATATCCAGCTCAGGATGATAGACCTGTGGGATGCGAATATGAACGGTATCAAATACCTGAAACTGCCGGAAAGCCTGCGGTGGATCGGCATGGAGGGAATCTGCACGGGCACCCTGGAGGAGGTGCGTTTCGGCGGGAACATCCGGAAAGCCGGTGAAGCATTCTACGGCGTACGCCTCCGGCGGCTGGTGCTGGGAAAAGACTACACCGGCAACATTCCGGACGGAGATTACCTGCATGTGGAAGAATGGGCGGTGGAAGAAGGCAACCCGATGTACCGGGATATTGACGGGGTGCTGTTTTCCGCAGACGGAAAGACACTGCTGCGGTATCCGAACGGCCGGAAGGACGAACACTATGATGTACCGGCCGGTACGGAGGAGATCGGTACCCATGCGTTCACGGATGACAGTATGGAGATTGCGCTGAGATCGATCTCGCTGCCGATCGGACTGAAAAAAATCGGGGAATATGCGTTTGCCGACTGCGGGTATCTGCTGAGCATGGCCATTCCGCTGACGGTGAAGGAACTGGCGCCCAACGCGTTTGCCAACTGTGTGAGCCTGGAACGGCTGAGCCTGCCGAACGGGCTGACGGCGAATCTGAACGACTGGGTGCAGCACGAGGATTTCACCGCTTCATTCCGCGGAGACAACTGGGCTACGTATCCGAAGCCCAGGGAAAAGGAAGAGTGGGAACTCGAATCCGAAGAAACCTTCCGGGCTTATTATGTACGGCTGGACAACGAGGAAGGACAGGGAACCGTGACGGTATACGCCGCTCCCACCGGCAGTGAAACAAAGGATCCGGAGAAAGCCGGCGGGCCCGCCGAATATGTATATGAAATTCAGAACGGGCGAGCCAATCTCGGGGAAGACCGCTGGATTGACCTGAAAAACCTTCGCAACGATGCCGGAGATGTCTTTTTCACATGTACATCCGCAGTTCCGGTCAATCCGGAAAAATGGCTGAAAAATGCGGAAATGGAAATGACATTCTACAACCTGTGGAACGGACAGGCAGTATTCATCGTAAGGAATAACGGGGAATACATGGATGATATCAGCATGGGCCTGGATGAGGTGATTCTCTACCGGGAGAAAAAAGGAGACGGAACCGCATACGGCATCATCGTGCCGGAAGGTGATTCTGCGGCACTGCTGGACGCGCCGGGCGGTACAAAGGTGAACCATCTGTACGTGGAATGCCAGGCCAGGGTGCTGGAAGAGAACGGCGGATGGGTGAAAATCGAAACCGCGTACGGAACCGGATGGGTATCCCGGGGCGAACTGAAAATCGTGGAGGAAGAGCCGTAAAACGGCCCTGAGAATCAACAGGAAAAGAGGACAGAAACAATGAAGACGGTCAAAAAACTGGTATGCATGGTAACGGCAATGATACTGATGATCCCGGCGGCCGCAATGGCACAGGGTTCCTGGGGACAGATCAACCAGAGCCTGGAACGCGGGGAGAACTGGGTACGCTTTGTGGAGAATGCTGCGGATTTCCAGCTGGGTGAAGTCCATCCGCTGGAAGGAGAGGAAGGACTGTTTATTGCGGACTGGGGCACATATCCCTCCATGGACGGAAGCACGGTATGCGTGCCGCTGGCGATGGAGCTCGCCCGGCAGTGGCTGGATCTTGCCGAGGAAGACCTGAACGGATTTGTGAACTTTTCCACCACACCGAACGCGTATGACCGGCTGACGGAAGGGAAAGCCAATCCGACTGTGACCATCGCGTCAAAGGGGATCATGATGGATGACACGCATCCGATTGATATCGTGATCGGTACCGGTCCGAACGCTGACGAACGCAGGGCGGCGGAGGACGCCGGCAGGGAACTGGTGATGGTGCCGGTGTGCTATGACGCATTTGTTTTCCTGGTGAACAGTGAGAATCCGGTGGATGAACTGACGGCGGACCAGATCCGGCAGATTTACTCCGGGACCATCCGGCTGTGGGGAGAAGTGGGCGGTGAAGAGGCACTGCCGATCGCCGCGTATCAGCGGCCCCACGGATCCGGAAGCCAGACGGCAATGGAAGAACTGGTGATGCAGGGATGGAACCTGACGGCCGCGGAAGCAAACATGATCTCTGACGGAATGTCGGATCTGATTGCCCAGATCGGCAGCTATGACAATGCGAAGGAAGCGCTGGGCTACAGTTACCTGTACTATGTGAACGGACTGTACAAGAGCGGCGACGTCAAGGTGCTGACGGTGGACGGCGCCGCCCCGACCGACGGGAACCTGCAGAACGGTACATATCCTTTTACCGTATACTATTACGCCGTGTATGAGAAGGGAAATGAAACGGCCGAACAGTTTGTGAACTGGATGATCTCGGACGAAGGCCAGGCGTGCGTGAAACAGGCCGGGTACGTGCCGCTGAGATAAGGACAAGAGCATACGGAAACGGGCCCTGAGAATGATCTCAGGGCCCGTTGATCTGCTGTAAAGATATCAGCCGTTGGAAATGCAGGAGAAGTACTGGATGAGGAAATCGGCTGTTTCGTTGAGAACGAAAATGACGGTTTCCTCGCCGCCGTCCTTGGCTACGCCTTCATACTGGACATAGGATCTTCCGTCATATCTGACACGCCATGCCAGGTTGAAGGAGGCGAAGTTCTTCTCCATGCCGGGATTGGCATAGGCCAGGAAATCAAGCAGCTGTTTTGTGGTCTTATCATCCGCGGTGACAGGCTTTTCATCGAACCACTCGATCTGGGAACCGTCCACATACATGCTCAGCCACGGTACGGCGGCATCCTGCATCTCGAGCAGGGTTCCGTCTTCGGCGAACGTGCAGGTGCAGAGGCCGTCATTGTACTGGAAGACTTTTTCGCCGTCATAACCCGCTTTGTCCCAGAGGGAAATTTCCCAGGCTTCGATGTCTTCCGGAAAATCCCGGTCATCATGCGCGGGAATGACAGAGCCTTCCGGAATGGACATGACGTTGGCGGGCTGGGTGAAATCGAAGAAATTCTCACGGAGCTTTACGCCGTAATCCGCAGCTTTGAAGCGCTCCACAACAGTCTTGCCGATATCGGAGATTTCGAAATCAAAGGAGAACTCGAGCAGGCGGACGCCGTCGTGGGCAGTGTTCAGGTTTACGGCAATATTGCCGGAAATGGAAGAAAGAAGCGTACCGGGGCCGAATTTCACCGTGATATCCGCGCTTTTCAGGGAGTAGGAACGGGTGGAATTCAGGATGGCCTGGGTGGTGGTGAAATAATATTCCATATTGGTCATGTAGCGGGGATTCTGCCGGTCATAATCCATGCTGAAATACCGGTCCGCCGCGTAACGGGCTGCCAGGTTCAGAGCCGTATCCACGATTGCGGGCTTGTTTTCATCCAGCACGATATGAACATCGGAGACGCTGCCGCTTTCTTTTCCGACGGTGACGGCATCCCTGCCGAGGATCAGGTCAGCATAGTCGGCCATGCCGCGGACGATATCAGCGACCACATTCAGGCTGACGGAGGGACGCAGGATGGAATTCTGGCTGGCACCGGTACCCGTAATATAGGTGCCGGGGAAGATGACTTCAATCACATGCAGTTTTTCCTCGTCTGCATGGATGGTCCAGCCGGATGCCTTTTTCCCGCCGTCAGGCAGCGGGCTGAGCAGATCCAGCTTCCAGAGGGAACGGTATCCGCACTGGCTGTATACGGTATTTACGGATTTGAACCATTCACCGTCAAGGGAAAATTCCGCTGTGCCGGAAACCGTAACGTTATCCATATCCAGCAGAACATCCGCCACACTGTCAACTACCATCCGGAGGGCGGAATCTTCCGCCAGGACAGGGGTCAGCGCTGCCAACACCAGCAGCAGGGAGAGAACAAGAATCAAAAACTTTTTCATGATGATTCCGGACAATCAGTCCGGCTCCTTTCCGAAAATCCGGGAGCACGTGCGATGGGGGCTGCGCATGCTCCCGGGGCCAGGTGTGGATATTATAAAATATCCGGTCGATAATGTAAACGAACGACCGGAAGGTTTTGTTCCCGTGTATTCAAAGGCAAAGAAACAAAAAACAGAGCCGAAAACGGCTCTGCCAAGTCTGGGTGAGAGGATTCGAACCTCCGGCCTCTTGAACCCCATTCAAGCACGCTACCAAACTGCGCCACACCCAGGCACCGCGGGTGGAACCCCGCAACAGGTGGTATTTTATCAGATTCGTTTGTTGGTGTCAATGGTTTTTTGAGGGGTTTCAGCAGTTATTCAGCAGATGAAGCGGCATTCAGGGAAAGAAGCTGCTCCTCCAGGGATTTGATTTCCTCCCTGAGGGAATCGATATCCTTCATTCGCTTTTCTGCAGAGGCAATATCATCTTCCGCATCAGCAATCAGGTTGTTGACGGACTGCAGTTCTTCCTTGAGCAGCTGCTTATCCGCATCGATCTGTTTCCAGTGGTCGGTGACTTCATTGTACTGCTTCGTCAGGGATTTCAGTTCAAGGGAATCCTGCCGGTACCGGAGCAGGAAAGATGCTGACAGGACTATCGCAAACAGGAGAGCGGCAATCAGGACGACGGCGGACAGCGGACGGTCCTGGTTTCGGGTGCTGTTCATTCTGCCACCTCCTCTTCCGCGGTTTCATCCGGAAGGAGTGAAGCGATCTGCGCCTGCAGCTCTTCCTTCCGGGCTTTCAGTTCCTTTCTTTCGGCAACCTGTGCATCCCGTGCGGCGAGGACTTCCTCGTGCTGCGGCGTAAGGGCTTCCAGCTGTTCCTTTGCAGCCTGGATATTTTCCAGGGTACGGTCATACTCGGACTGCTGCTTGCGCTCCCGTCCCTGGGCGGTTTCCAGGCTGAGACGCGCCTCTGAGATGCTGAATTCCATGGACGTGGATGCGGGAACCTGCCAGATGAGGATGAGCGTACAGATCCCCATGAGGATCACAAAAACGTACAGAACGGAACGCGGAAGTTTCATACGGTTTCTCCTTCCAGGTTTTCATTGAAGAATTCCAGCACCTGATGCCACCAGGGGAAGAAAACATCGTTGACGGAACGGAAAATTTCGTGGCGGGAATCTTTCACGAATATGTACCTGCCATGGGGAACACGCGAAATAAACTGCTTCTGGGGGTCAGGCATTACACTGTGATCATTGTCGGCAGCGGAGAGAAGCACCGGACAGGCGATCTTTTCCGGGGCGCCGGAAGCCAGGATGCGGCGGGTGACGGCCAGGGACTCAAGGGTCCAGCTGTATGACGGAATGCTGTTGCGGAATTCTTTCCGTGCGGTTTTGATCTCATCATACCAGGCAAAACGGGCGGGATCCGTGGCGCAGGACGTACTGAAATCCTCGGGGCCGGACCATGGCTTCATGAAAAACGGATGACGTTTTCCGCGGCCAAACACCTTCGCACATCTGCAGAGGACCGCGGCAGCCGGCGCAGGAACGCCGTGGGTGTTCGGAGCGATCATCGGGGCACACAGAGCTGCGGCATGAAAGAAATCCGGGTATTTTTCCAGAAAGAGCGCCGCAACCGCCCCGCCCATGGAATGGGCAAAGATCATATGGGGCTTCGGCAGGGGAGCAAGCAGTTTGTCCGCAACAAGCTTCAGGTCCGAAATGTAATCATCAAAATGCCCGACATGGGTCACCGAGGGATCCGCAAGCCCGGAGACGCGGCCTGAACGGCCGTGACCCCGCTGGTCATATGTGACCACGGAATAGCCGCTGCGGACAAGGGAATAAATGAGCTCTGAATATTTATAGGCGTTTTCCGTAAAGCCATGAAGCACCAGTACCGATGCTGCCGGTTTTTCCGCGCTGTATGTGACGCAATAGAGCGGCGTTCCGTCTTCAGCAGAAAGCACGGTTCCGGTTTCCCGTTCCTGCAGGAACGGAAGGACAACAGAAGACATCGTATCCGCATAATCCGGAGACGCGACGAGGAAATCAGAACTGATGCAGTCCATGGCGGATTCTCCCTTAATATGCCTTGGTCCGGAAGGTTCTGCTGAAGCGGTAGGGGTTGTGCAGGGTCTGGGGGGTATTGACCGGAAGCGAGATGGAGCGGTTTCTCGTAACGTTCAGCACGAGGCCGACGCCTCCCATGTTGGTCATCATATTGGAACCGCCATAGGAAAGAAATGGCAGCGGGATGCCGGTAATCGGCATCAGGCCCAGTGTCATGGCGATGTTTTCCAGAACGTGGAAAAGCAGCATCCCGATAACTCCGGCAATGATCAGACGGCCAAACTTGTCGCGGGTATACCACGCAAGGTAAAGCATACGCAGCAGGATCAGGATGTATGCAACCAGGACCGACAGGCAGCCGACAAAGCCCCAGGTTTCCCCGATGGTCGCATAGATAAAGTCGGTCCAGTCGGCGGGAACATAGTTCAGCTGGGAGATTGCCCCCTGGACGAACATCCCGTTGCCGGTCAGCCCGCCGGAGCCGATGGTCATTTTGGACATGGTCTGCTGGTAGGCATCCGAGGTGGAAAACTGCTCCGGATCCAGCCAGCCGGCAATACGGGCGAGACGATAATCCTCGACACCGGTGAGGGTGATGAATGCGTAAATTGCCAGAATGCCGAAAACAGCAATTGCGGCAAGGATGCCGAGGGTTTTCAGGGAAACGTTCGCAAAATACATCATCACAGCGAACATGAAGATAATTACCAGCAGGGAGCCGGTTTCACCTTCCATGAGGATGACCAGGCCGGGAATTCCAACCAGTGCAAAGACCCGGACAAAGGAACGGACATCGGAAAGGGGACGGTCCTGACGGGCCAGGTTTTTGGCCAGCAGGAGAATCAGCGCCAGTTTGGTGAATTCTGCCGGCTGGATGGTATACCCCCAGATGACGTCCAGCCAGGCTTTCACACCCTGCGCACGGTTGAAAATCGTGGTGAAGGTGAGCAGGGCAAATGCAATCCAGTAAAACAATTCCGCCCGGCGCCGCAGGATATCATGCGGAAAGACGGTAATGACACCGACCACCAGCGGGGCCAGCAGCAGGAACAGGCACTGTTTCATGGCGTATTCTGATTCCACCACATGGTTCAGGAAGGAAGCATCCTGCGATGAAGAAGGCGAGAATGTTGCCACACAGACTGCAACCACACCGAAAACGGCCATGCCAAAGACGAGGGCAAGCAGAATGCCGTCCACATGGGCTCTTGTCCGGCGGGAATCATCAATGGCTGCCAAGCGGGGTTACCTCCTTCAGATCAGATGAGAACAGGCGGCGGAAGAGGGAAGGACGCTTCGACCCATAGGCGGGCAGCGGCTGGCTTTCGCCGCAGAAACGGGCCGCGATACGCATGAGCGCACGGCGGGCTTCACAATCGTAGTCGACACAGAGTGAATGACGCAGCATCGCCCGGTAGACCGCAGGGTCTTCCGGAATCTCGCCCAGAAGCTCGAGGTCCAGCGTTTCAGCGACTGTGCGGGCGGAATACATTTCACCTTTCCGGATGAGGTCATTGTCCAGCCGGTTGACAATCAGGCGCGGACGGGCGGAATGCTTGGCCTCCATGATCTGCGCGGCACGCTCCGCATCCCGGATCGAAATGTCATCCGGCGTGGTGACGATCACCGATTCGTCCACGCCGGCATTCAGGACGTTGCGGAAGCCGCGTTCGACACCGGCCGGACAGTCGATCAGCACAAATTCGCTGATCCGGAGCAATTCCCGGAGGATTTTCCGAAGCCGTTCCGGTTCCAGCGAACGGACCCGGGCAAACTGTGACGCCGGGAGCAGGCTGAGCCCGGGAATGGAGGGATGGGAAAGAAGCGCCTGGTCCAGCCGGCAGTCCTTGGAAGCCACATCCACCAGATCGTAGACGACCTGGTTCTCCAGGGAGAGAAGCGCGTCCTGCGAGCGGAGGCCGATATCTGTATCAATAATGGTTACAGTATGGCCCCGGCGGGCCAGACATGCGCCGAGGTTTGCCGTGACGGTGGACTTGCCGGCGCCGCCCTTTCCGGACGCCACACAGATGGAAACGGACATGACAGAACCTCCTGTACGGTCAAATCAGAGAAACACGGAGTCAAAGGAATTACGGCGCAAGCGAGTTGCCCACCGGCAATGCAACATCTGTGCCGCGAAGATCCTTCTGTTTCATATACCATTCGATAAAGTCACGCGGAGCCTGGGAAGCATAGCCGCCGGAGGCGCCGCTGGGAATGAAGCAGACAACTGCAATCTCGGGGTTTTCAAGCGGAGCGAAGCATACAAACCAGGCGTTATCCTCCAGGTCGATACGGGTCACCTGCGCGGTTCCTGTTTTTGCGGCGATCTGCTCCTGATAAGGCCAGTTCTTGAAGTATTTTGCGGCGGTACCCGTATCATCCGTAACGCCCTTCATCCCCTCGTGAATATAGTGCATATACTTTTCCGCATTTTCCAGGGTCCACTGCAGGGACGGCTCACGCTCGGCAAGGATTTCACCGGAGGGGGATGTGATGGAGTCGATGAGGGATACATTGTAGACTTTCCCGCCGTTGGCAACAGCGGTGACGTACCGGGCAACGGAAATGGGAGTCAGAACGGTAACCGACTGGCCGATGCCCGTCAGGATCGTCTGGCCGCCGCCCCACTTGATGTCGTTCAGCAGACGGTAGGTATCGCCGATTACCTGCTGGCGGTAAACCATTTCACGGGACATGTTCAGTTCTTCCATCAGGATGGTACGGATGTTATCCAGCCAGCCCTCATTGTGTTCACCCTGATTTTCCCGTTCCGCCATGTCCATCAGCCGTTTGACACATACGGAAAGACGCTCATCATCGTAAATAATGTTGCGGAGACTGCCCATGTTCGCCAGGTGCTTCTTGAGCTGGTTAAACACGATAATGGGCAGGGAGGTATCCTGGTTTGCCTCGTTGACCGGCTTGCTGGGATCGTAAAGCGAACGCTGGCAGCCGACGACCGGTCGTACCTCGCCGGGGAGGTCGATACCTGTCGTGGATGTCAGGCCAAACCGGGTGGAGTAGTAATACAGCCGGTCAGTCCCGAGCCGGTCCGCAACTGTGTAGAAGAAATAGTTGCAGGAGTTTTTGATTCCTTCCCTGATGGTCTGGTTGGCATGCTCGTAGCGCAGATTTTTTGCAATCCAGCACTTCGGGGCAGTCTTTTCATCCTTGTTGTATACTGTGTAGTAGCCTTCATCGGAAATCCGTTCTTTCGGGTGCAGTACACCGTCCGCGAGACCGCCGAAACCGGTCACCATCTTGAAAATGGAACCCGGAGTCGCCCGGGAATGAATCGCATAATTCAGCAGAAGATTGCGTTCATCCCCCAGGATGGCGGCGGCATCCTTGCCGCCCTTGACAAGAGCATTCAGGTCATAGGTGGGATAATTGGCCATGGCGAGTACCCGGCACTCCATATCCAGCACGATCAGGCAGCCGTGCTGCGCCAGTTCCAGCGGGAACTGGTCCCATTTCCGGGTGTGGATTTCCGACTTGTACTTTTCCAGCCATTTGCCTTCGAGCTTCTTGTCTTCCTCGATGGCCCGGATATCAATCACATTCTGGCGGATGACACGCTCGGCAACTTCCTGGTAGGCTGCATTCAGCGTAAGACGGACGTTGTTGCCGTCGGTTGCCGGTTCACCCGGATCCACCACCCGGGTAATCCGGGACATCTGGTCCCGCTCGACCACCTTGTACCCCTTGCGGAGGGATGAATTCGGGGTCAGGTAATCCTCCATGGAATATTCCACACCGTCCCGGCCGACGATATCATTGTAGGCATACCCTTTGGCGGCAAGCTGGATATACGTCTCGCGGCTCGGAATCGCGCCGGTGTACCCGATAATCTGGGATGCGAGGGTGTGACGCGGGTAAATCCGCTTGGTACCGTTTTCAATGCTCATGCCGACAAGCATGCTGGAACGGGTTTCAATCTCCGTCACCGTTTCAATCGACACGTCCTTGGCGATGACGATGGGCATTGAGTTGAAAATGTTCATCTGCATCTCGGAATAGATCGCCATAATCTGGAGCATCCGGTACTCGGTCACTTTGGTCCGGTCAATCTGGTACCGCTGGCTCAGAATATTAATGCACTGCTCAGCGGTTTCATAGCGGCTGCCGTTGGCATAGTTGTTGTCACGCCACTGCCGCTCGCGTGTTTCAAGAACCGAACTTGATACGCCGGCACCGAAGTTGAACTTCCACTCTCCGTCCTGCCCGCGTTCGATCACATATTTGATACACATGGTACCGCCGTTTTTTTCGATAATGTCGATGGTATCATTGATGGATTTCGTATACCGGGCATAGAGTTCCTTGGTATTGGCGGAAGCATCCTTCTGGAAGGCAACGTTGTAGACCAGCTGGTCTTCAGCGAGGACAACCGAGTCCGACGAGATAATCGACCCGCGCTTGCCGCGAAGGTATACCGTCTTGGTACGGGTGCTTTCCGCCTTTTCCTGGTAGACATCCGCCTGATCAAGCTGAAGCCGGACCAGACCGGAGGCAAGCCAGATAAAGATCGCAAAAAGCACGATCAGAAAAGCGGCATAACGCCAGAATTCCGAGGACTTTTTTTTCTTTTTCTCATCCTGCATCAAAGTATCCGCTCCTTTCTGCCGGCAATCCGGGAAAATGAAATGCAGCCGGCGGGAATCAGGCACGCCTGAAGATCACGGGGGAAGTCTTCATGACGGGGGCGTTCAGCCTCCGGCCGAAGATCAGCCTGCGGACGGGGAAGGCAAGCAGCAGCGTCAGCACACCGGTCAGCACGACAGCAAGCACTCCCCGGAAAATGTGGGCGGCGGTCAGGCTGATGCCGGTGATATAGACATAGGTAATGTTGACCGCCTCGTATACCAGGGTGTTCAGCATTGCGCAGAAAACGGTCCGCACCCAGGCCGGGAGCTCTTTCCGCGTCCGGTTGACAGCACGGTCATACTCCAGCGTCTTCAGCGGTTTGTCCGCGAAGGGGAAAGAGCAGAAAAGCGTGGAGATGGTATAAATCCCCAGGTTAAGGTAGCTGACAGAGGGAACCATAATCTGCATCAGCAGTCCGTAAACTGCACCGACCCAGAAGGCACGCAGTTTCCCGTAAGCCACCGTAACGATTCCGATGACCACGAACAGCAGATTCGGGGATACGCCGCCGATTCTGACGTACGGTATCACACAGACCTGGAGAAGGTAACCGAAGACCGTGAGGAAAATGAGCACCAGATAACGGCGGATAAACCCTGACTGGTATCGGGCAGCGGATGTGTTTGTCATTATTCATCCTCCTCCCAGTCCATCAGGTCCGGATCCGGCGTATAGTAGGGGGTCGGCGTCGGCGCCGGCGTCGGGGACGGGGTCGGCGTCGGTTCTTCATTCCGGCGCTTGCCGATATAATAGGGAACCTGTGATACATACGGCGTCGGGACCGGCGTGGGCGTGGGGGCCGGCGTCGGGGTCAGGGTCGGCGTCGGGGTGGGTTCCGGGGTGGGGGTGGCGGTCGGAATCCAGCCTTCCGGAGTGAAAGTCGGCACCGGTGTATTGGTCGGCTCCGGGGTGGGTGTATCAAACAGGGAAGCTGCGACAACGGGCACCTCAGGCGGTACAAAGGAAGGCTCCACTGTGACAAGATCCCAGTCGGGACGGGTTGCAGCCTGGCTTTCCACCGGATTCCTGGAAGGTACGAAGCGAAGCACGATGACATATTCAAGATGCGGGAAATCCACATTGGGCGTTACCACGATATACTCTTTGTTTTCTTTGGAACCGCGCGAACTTTCAGCAATCTTGCCGATCGGAATGCCTTCCTGGAAATCCATACCGACACCGGAGGTCAGTACAGGATCCCCCAGGCGCGGCAGACTGCTCTGGGGAATGTAGTATACACGGCATTCGGGAGTACCGGTGGTTTCATCCAGGCCGAGTGTTCCGCGCAAAGTACCATGGTCGTTATCTATGGACTGAACCACCACGCCGATGGAGGCGGTGGAATCAATTACCGTACGGACAACGGACTCATGTTCCCGGACAGTTTCCGTATATCCCACCAGGGAGAAATCGTATGTGACAGGCATATACGGTGTGATACCGTCAGCCGAGCCTTTATTGATCGTAAAGGTGGAATAGTAGCTGGGGGACGACTTGTCCGTAATCCGCGCGATGATCGGATTGCACTGCGGATTGGTATCGGCCTCTTTTCTCAGGTAATCATACAGGTCGACCTTGACCTGAAGCTCTTCCGTGAGCATGGTTTCATAGGTCAGCTGCTCGTTTTCGGCTATGACGCGGTCATATTCCGCCTGCAGGTTTTCATGGAGCTTCCAGCTGCGGAAGAATCCGCCGAATGAATCCGCGATCCCGGCAAAAACCGACTGAACCGGCGTGATGATCCGGCCGACCAGGGAGTCTTCGCCGCCGAAGAGGGAAGTACCTGACGTCCGCTGATAAATGAACGCGCTGAGACCGAGGATCAGGATGATGGCGGCCAGCACCAGCGCAGTGATCCGAAGGCGGCGGTGTTTCCGGCGGGTACGCCTTTCCGCCGTCTCCACCGGCTGAAGGTTCTCATCGAGCATCACCCCGGAGGAGAATACACGGGAAGGTGCAGTTTCTTTTGCATCCTTCTTTTTCTCTTCTGCAGCTTCGGACGAATCTTCCCTTGAACGGCCGCGAAGCTTGCGGATCGCTTCATCCGGCGTATCGGAAGCGACGGAATCATCAGATGCGGATTCTTCCGGGTCATTGTAAATATAATCATCCACAACGATCGGGCGTACATCCTCCTGCTTTTTACCACGTCTCTTCAGGATCGGCATCGGCGTCACCTCCTTCCGACTCATTTCCGGCATCGGCGACGCCGTCATCCGCAGCATCAGCGAACGTCATATCACCGATGAGGTCATCATCGGCATATTCATTGTAATCCATCAGTTCATTATCATCCGACAGCCCGGAATCATCCGGCAGAGCATCTTCTTCCGCCGGATTGTCTTCCGCCGGAGGATTGCTGCCGGCCGGCCTGTTAACCCCCTGGGACATGCTGCCGGCCGTCTTGTAACGCAGTACGACCACATGATCAAGGGTTGAGAAATCCACATGGGGCTTTACCACAATATAATCCCTGTTATCCTTTGAACCGCGCGTGCTTTCCGTAATCAGGCCGATCGGAATTCCGTCCAGGAAATCCATGCCGATACCGGAGGTGACCACCTGGTCGCCGGGGCGGGGGAGTTCGGTTTTTTCGACAAGGTGGACGCGGCACATGGCTGTTCCGTCGATTCCGATCGTACCGCTGAGAGTCCCCTGGTCACGGCTGTTGGACTGGATCACCACACCGATGGAAACATTGGAGTCAACTATCGTGCGGACGACAGAACGGTGTTCATCAACGCTCTCAATGTACCCCACAAGGGAATACTCATATGTGACGGGCATTTTCTCGGTGATTCCGTCCGCAGAGCCCTTGTCAATTGTATATGTGGAAAAATAGTTTGTATCCGATCTGCCGATGATTTTGCAGGTAATGGGGTTCAGGTTTTCAATGTTCCGGACTTCATCCGAAAGGACCGTGTACTGGCTCAGTTCACTTTTCAGTTCATCCGCAAGCACTTTCTTATAGGTCAGCTGCTCATTCCTTGCAACGGCCTCAGTGTATTTTCTTTCAAGGTCATCGCTTATCTCCCGGCTGCGGATATAGCCGACAGCGGTATCTGTCACACGGGAAAAGAAAGTCTGGACCGGGGAAACAACCCGGCTGATCAGAGCCTCCGGTTTGCCGAGGAAAGGAAGGCCGGGATCAATCCGATGGAAGATATACGCGGCAATGAACAGAATCAGAACGATGGTGATGAGGGTAAGCGCAAATGCGCGCAGGCCGCGGTGCTCCCTGCGGGGCCGGCGGCCTTTTGTATCGACAGGCTGACGCCTTGCTCCGTCCAGAATCACACCGGATGAAGATACCCACGGCTGTGCGGAGGCGTCTTTCCGGCCGAGATAATCCTCGGCGGATGAATCACCGGAACCGATGCTTTCAGCGGGTTCGGCAGGACTGTCAGCCTGCATGCCGTGAAGCTTGCGGATTGCTTCATCCGGCGTATCGGACTGAACCGGATTCTCATGGACTGTATTTTCGGGATCGTTATAGACAAAGTCATCCACGACGATGGGACGCTGATCTTTCGGCTCCCTGCCGCGCCTTTTTATTTCCGGCACATGGGGCACCTCCTTCCTGAACGTGATCGGCAGGATTCAGCACAGGTTACTGCGCATTATTCTTGCCGTTTGGCGAAACAAGCTGAATATTCTCAGTGAGGTATCCGATACCGAGGATGCAGCAGTCTCCCGGATCGCGCGCGAGCAGGACGGGAATTCCCAGACTTTCGGAAATAAAACGGTCCAGTGCAAAGAGCCGGGAAGCATCACCGGTGAGATGGATCCCGCCGCGCATGATATCGGCAGCCAGTTCCGGCGGCGTCCGTTCCAGTACCCAGCGGATAGCCTTGATGATTGCGCCGCAGGGCCCCTTGACAGCATTATAGGCCTGTTCAGAGGTGAAATTGACGGTGCCTGCGGACGTACTCAGCTGGTTGATGCCGCGTACGAGAACCGTGCGCGGTTCTTCGAGCGGAAGCGCTGCGGCAAGATCCTTTTTGATATTTTCAGCGGTCTGCTTGCTGACAAGCAGGCTGCATTCCTTGCGGAGATAATCCACGATGGCTTCATCCATTTTATTGCCGCCGACCTGGATGCTCTGGGAAACCACAAGACCGCCGAGAGAAATGACAGCGACATCCGTGGTTCCGGCGCCGATATCCACGACGAGATTGCCGATGGGATCATAGACAGGGAGCCCGGTTCCGATTGCAGAAGCGAAAGGCTTCTCAATGAGGAAAACGTGGCGGGATCCGGCGGCAAAACGGACCGCTTCGGAAAGCGCCTTGCGGTTGACATCATCCAGATTGCAGGGAACGGATACGATGACACGGGGCTTGCCGATGTAGGAGACGCCGATGGCTTTGCGCACAAAATAGCGAAGCATCAGTTCGGCCACATCAAAATCCGCCACCTGTCCGTTTCGGATCGGCCAGACAGGACTCAGCCGGTCAGGAGAACGCCCAAGCATGAAGGCGGCCTCATCACCCACAGCACGGACGGTGTGCCGGCTTTCCCGGTCGAGAACGACAAGGGCCGGCTCGGAAATGACAATTCCCCGGCCGCGAACGTACAGATGGACCTGATTTGTGCCCAGATCAATACCGATATCAGGAGCCCAGAACGGCATAGACGATAATCTCCTTACTCATCAAATCAAACAGGGAATCTCAGGATAACCAGGGGTATCCCGCCCGGATCAGCAGGGAACGGACCAGATGCAGCGGAAGGCCGATCACGGAGGAATAACTGCCCTCCATATGGCTGATCCACAGGGAAGCGCGGCCCTGGATGGCGTAGGCGCCGGCTTTGTCAAGCGGTTCGCCGGTGGCGACATAGGCTTCAATCTCCGGGTCCGGTATTGCTTCAAACGTGACGGAGGAAGTGTCCCCGTCCGTAAAAATTACGCCGTCCGGATTGACTACGGTAATGCCGGTATGCACATGGTGCGTGTTTCCTGAAAGACGGCGCAGCATACAGGCGGCTTCTTCCGGACCGGCAGGCTTGCCGAGGGTCATTCCGTCCAGTTCCACAAGAGTATCAGCGGCGAGAACGAAACGCCCGGAGACCTTTCCGCTGACAGCCAGGGCTTTCCGGGCTGACAGGATCCTTACAGCGGAAGCAGCCGGTTCAGCGCATTGCTCATCCACACATGCGGTGCAGATTTCGAACGGTATGCCGGCCAGAGAAAGCAGTTCGCTGCGGCGCGGAGACGCAGAAGCCAGGATCAGTGTTTCCACAACAGAAACCTCCTGCAGTAAACATGTTAACCCACTAATAATAACATAAAACGGAATGAAATAAAAGTTTAATTGACCGGGGGCATGGCAGGCATTCCTTTTCCATTATCGAAGAGAAAAATAGAAAACACTATTTTGCGCCCGTCATCCTGTTTTCCGGGGAAACGGAGGTGTATGATCAGAACATACCGAAGAACGGTATACTGCAACGAAAGAACAGGAGGGAACCAGTTATGTTTGAATACCGCGTGGAGCATTACGCGGTGCGGAATGCCGAAGCGGAAATGAACCGGATGGCGGCCGAAGGCTGGCGCGTGATTGCGGTCTGCCCTAACCATGCGGCCGGATTCGGCGTGATTGTTACATATGAACGTAAAAAGTAAAAAATCGGAAGGGGAATGATCATGACCATCCTGAAACGAATCGGTATGGTGCTTATGTGCCTGGCCCTGGCCGGAACAGGGATTGCGGCTGCCGAAGAAGGAACAGAAAAGCTGAAACGGATAGAGTCACCGGAAGGGGCGGAAACGTTTGTGCGGATCCTCCTGGGAGAAGATCCGGCATCCCTGGACGGTGTATACCTGATGAGCTCCGACATGGACAGTTACCTGAAAGCCAACGGCGGATTTGCCGCACTGGCAGAATCGCTGGCTGCACTGGGGGCTGCAACGGAAATCTGCCCTGCGTATGAAGACACAACCGGCGGAATAAAGGCGTACCGGATTCCGTGCCGGTTCGCCCTGATGCCGCTGGATATTGCGCTTACACTGGACGGGAACGGCGCAGTTGCCGGCCTGACAACCCAGCTGTTTACCGGCGGCAGCCAGACGGCGGAAACGGCGGGAAAAACCTTTACCGAAACGGAACTGGCGCTGCCGGTACCTGATATGAACGGGGAACTGCCGGGCACGCTGACCATGCCTGAAGGCGACGGTCCTTTCCCCGCGGTGGTGCTGATCCACGGAAGCGGACCGAATGACCGGGACGAGACATCCGGCGCGCTGAAACCTTTCCGCGATATTGCGGAGGACCTGGCGGAACGGGGAATCGCTGTTTACCGGTTTGACAAGCGTACGCTGGTCTTCGGGGAAGAAATGGCGGCCGACACGGACGTCACGCTGATGGAGGAAACCGTGACGGATGCCGCAGAGGCGGTACAGCTGCTGGCGGCACAGGAGAAAATCGACCGGGAGAGGATCTTTGTTCTCGGCCACAGCCTGGGCGGAACCGCCATTCCGGCCATCGATCAGGAACTGAGGAACCGGACCGTGCAGGCGCGGGGATATATCCTGATGGCACCGGGCGCGCGGCGGCTGGACCTGATGATGCGGGAGCAGTATGATTTCCTGGCGGGACTGGCACCTGAACTGGGACCGGAACGGGATGCCGCAGCGGCGGAACTGGACAGGCTGAACGATCCGGATTCACTGAAGGCGGATGACGTGGTGGCCGGGGCATATGCAGCTTACTGGAAATGGCTGATCCGCTATGACGCTGTCGGCATGGCTTCGGGAATTACCGCACCCTGCCTGCTGCTGCAGGGGGAGGAGGATTACCAGGTGACCATGGAAGACTTCAATCTGTTCCGCAGCGCACTGGGTGATAAGGAAAACTGGACGTTCAGATCCTATCCCGGCCTGGTGCACTGTTTCATTCACGGCCTGAAATCCGACGGGCCTGCCGTATACCGGAGCAATGCACGGGTGGATCAGAACGTAACCGCTGATATCGCAGATTTTATCCTCTCCAGATAAGGAAACGGCGGGGCAGGAAACCGGTCCGAAAAGGCCGGTTTCTTTTTGTGCGGAAAATTGACAAAGGGGGAGACGTAGCAATATAATATACTGAATATTTATGTGCCGGAGGAGTACCGAAATGACCAAAGCACTGATCTCCGTAACCGGGCTGGATACAACCGGCATCATTGCCAGCGTTGCCACCCGGCTGAGTGAAATGAACATCAATATCCTGGATATCACCCAGACGATCCTGGACGGTTACTTCACGATGATGATGATCGTGGACCTGGACGGGGCGGATCTGGATTTTGAAGAAATCAACCGCCGCCTGCAGCCGGTGCGGGACGAGAAAAAAATGACGATCCATATGCAGCGGATGGACATATTCGATGCAATGCACCGGATCTGACAGGGGGCGGAACGCATGATTGAAACCGGAGAGATTCTCCAGACAATGCGGATGATCCAGGAGGAAAATTTCGACATCCGCACCATTACACTGGGAATCAACCTGCTGGACTGTTCCGATCCGGACCCGGCGAGATGCGCGGAACGGGTTTATGACAAGATCTGCAAAACTGCCAGGAACCTGGTCCGGACAGGGGAAGATATCGAGACTGAATTCGGAATACCGATTGTCAACAAGCGCATCAGCGTAACCCCGGTCAGCATGATCTGCCAGGGAGACCCGAAACCGATTGCTTTTGCGCTGGACCGTGCGGCGGCTGAGGTCGGGGTCAACTTCCTGGGCGGGTATTCCGCACTGATGCACAAAGGGGCTACAAAAGCAGATGAACGGCTGCTTGCTTCCATCCCGGAGGTACTGAGCGAGACAAAGCTCCTGTGTTCGAGCGTCAATGTCGCTTCCACCCGCAGCGGCATCAACATGAATGCCGTGCGGGAGATGGGCGAGATCATCAAAAAGACGGCTGAAATGACAGCTGACAGCGACGGGCTGGGATGCGCGAAGCTGGTCGTATTTGCCAACGCCGTGGAAGACAACCCCTTTATGGCCGGCGCTTTCTGCGGTCCCGGCGAGCCGGAATGCGCGATCAATGTGGGCGTATCCGGCCCCGGCGTTGTGAAGGTTGCGCTGGAAAGCGTGAAGGGACAGCCGTTCGACGTTATCGCAGAGACGATCAAACGGACGGCGTTCAAGATTACCCGCGTTGGCCAGCTGGTTGCCCGTGAGGCCAGCCAGCGGCTGGGAATTCCCTTCGGAATTGTGGACCTGAGCCTGGCGCCGACTCCGGCCCGGGGAGACTCTGTGGCGCATATCCTGACGGAGATGGGTCTGGAGATGGCAGGCGCCCCCGGTACAACCGCGGCGCTTGCCCTGCTGAATGACGCTGTGAAAAAAGGCGGCGTGATGGCCAGCAACCATGTGGGAGGCCTGAGCGGAGCCTTTATTCCCGTAAGCGAGGATATCGGCATGATTGAGGCCGCAGCGGCCGGCGTGCTGACGCTGGAAAAGCTGGAAGCGATGACGTGCGTCTGTTCCGTGGGCCTGGATATGATAGCGATTCCCGGGGACACCTCTGCGGCCGCGATCAGCGGAATTATTGCGGATGAGGCGGCTATCGGCATGGTGAACAACAAAACGACGGCGGTTCGCGTGATCCCGGCTGTGGGCAAAAAGGCCGGCGACCGGGTGGAATTCGGCGGACTGCTGGGATTTGCACCGGTTATGCCGGTGAATCCGATGCGGAATGATGAGTTTATCGCCAGGGGCGGACGGATTCCCGCGCCGCTTCACTCACTGAGAAACTGATGAGGAGAATATGAGCAATTTCGTTGATCAGGTAAAGATTACGGCAAAAGCCGGAAACGGCGGAAACGGATCCGCATCCTTCCACCGGGAGAAATATGTGATGAACGGCGGCCCGGACGGCGGCGACGGCGGTAACGGCGGCGACGTCCAGTTTTATGCCGACGAAAACATGCACACATTGCTGGACTTCCGGTTCAAGAGCAAATATACAGCGGAGAACGGCGGTGACGGAAGCGGCAACCGGTGCACCGGAAAGCGGGGGGAAAACCTTGTGATCAAGGTGCCCGTCGGGACGGTTATCCGGGATGACGAGACCGGCCGTGTCATGGCGGATATGGATACGCCCGGGGAAACCCGGACCCTTCTGAAGGGCGGCAAAGGGGGCTGGGGAAACCAGCACTTTGCCACGGCCACACGACAGGCGCCGAACTTTGCCAAGCCGGGCATCAAAACGGAAGTCCGGACGCTGCGGATGGAACTGAAAACCATTGCGGACGTCGGACTTGTCGGCTATCCGAACGTCGGGAAAAGCTCCATCCTGAGTACGGTGACCAGCGCAAAACCGAAGGTGGGGAATTATCATTTCACAACGCTGACGCCGAACCTGGGAATTGTCCGGCGGTACGGAAAGGACATCGTACTCGCTGATATCCCGGGACTGATTGAAGGCGCTGCGGACGGTGCCGGACTCGGCCATGACTTCCTGCGGCATGTGGAAAGGACGCGCCTGCTGCTGCATGTGGTGGATATCTCCGGCAGCGAAGGGCGGGACCCGATTGACGACCTGGACCAGATCAATACGGAGCTGGACAACTACGGAAACCTGGGCGAACTGCCGCAGATTATTGTCTGCAACAAAATGGACCTGCCGGGCGCCGCGGAAAACCTGGAACGGATGAAGACCCTGGCGGAAGGCATGGGATGCCCGGTGTTCCCGGTGAGCGCGGCAACACGGGAGGGCTTTGAGCCGCTGCTGGACGAGACCGCGAAGATGCTGGAGACACTTCCGCCGATCCTGCATTATGCCGAGGAAGAAGAGGAAGAGCCGGAACAGAAGCTGACGAACGACTTTGAAATCGAGCGCGACGGCGAAGAATATGTTGTTACCGGAGCCGGAATCGAACGCCTGATGGAGAGCGTGAATTTTGACGACCTGGAGAGCCTGAACTGGTTCCACAGGACGCTGCGGAGAATCGGCGTAATCGACGCGCTCCGGGAACAGGGAGCCGGGGAAGGATCCACGGTTCGGATCGGCGAGATGGAATTTGACTTTATTGAGTGACCGGAAGGACGGAGGGAACCATATGACCGGAAAACAGCGGGCGATGCTGCGCGGAATGGCGAACACCATTGAGACCATTCTGTATATCGGGAAGGACGGCATTACCGACAATACGATCAAGGAAGCATACGATGCGCTGGAAGCACGCGAACTGATCAAGGGATGCGTGCAGCAGGGAGCTCCGCTGACCGCACGGGAAGCGCTGACAGAGCTGTGCGCGCGGACAGGGGCAGAACCGATCCAGCAGATCGGGCGGCGGTTTGTTATGTACCGCCCCAGCCGGGAAAATCCCCGGATCGTGATTGAATAATAACTTCATTACGGAAGTGAACAGGATGAAAACACCGCATATCAGGGATTTTGAAGGCAAGCGGATCCATATGATCGGTATCGGCGGAAGCAGCATGAGCGGCCTGGCTGAGATGCTGATCGCCCAGGGGTACCGGGTATCCGGCAGCGACCGGGACGAGGGATACCTGATCCACCATGTCCGTGAAGCAGGCGGCGAGGTGATGATCGGCCAGCGTGCGGAGAATGTGCACGGCGCTGATCTGGTGGTGTATTCCGCTGCGATTGCAAAGGACAATCCGGAACGCGCCGAAGCCGACCGGCTCGGAATTCCATCCCTGGAACGGGCATATCTGCTCGGCCAGCTGATGGAGGGATTCCCCAAGGCAGTCGGTATCTGCGGGGCCCACGGAAAGACAACCGTCACGAGTATGCTGAGCCAGATTCTCCTGGAAAACGGGAAGGACCCGAGCATTCACATCGGCGGACGGCTGGATGCCATCGGCGGCAGCGTACGTATCGGCCACAGCGATATTTTCGTGGCGGAGGCATGCGAGTTCAACCGGAGTTTCCTGCAGATCAGCCCGACGGTAGCGGTGGTACTGAACATTGACGCCGATCACCTGGACTGCTACAGGGATATTGACGAGATTGAAGATACATTCGGCATGTTCCTGAGCGCACTGCCGGAGGACGGCATCGCCATCGGGAACGGGGATGATCCCCGCGTGCGCCGGCAGATTGAAAGGCTGAACTGCCGGAAGATCTTCTTCGGATTTGATTCCGGGAACGACTGGTATCCGGAACGGATCGAGGAGGATGAACGCGGATATGCTTCCTTCAGCCTGATGCACGGCGGTACGGAGACCGTCCGGATGAAGATGGGCGTGCCGGGCGATTTCAACCTGATGAATGCCATGGCGGCTGTGGCGGCCGCTGAAGCGCTGGGTGTGGAACCGGAGAAAGCGGCGGCCAGCCTGGAACACTTTACCGGCGCCCACCGCCGGTTTGAACTGACCGACGTGATAGACGGTGTGGAGATATTCCATGACTACGGTCACAATCCGACCGAGATGCGGAACGCACTCAGCATTGCCCGGAAACGGTGCAGGGGACGGCTGTGGGCTGTGATGCAGCCGCATACATTCAGCCGTGTGAGAAGCCTTTTTGACGATTACCTGACATGTACCAAGGCTGCGGATATCACCCTGGTGACCGATATCTGCGCTGCGCGCGAGAAGGATCCCGGCGACCTGAACAGCGGCATGCTGGTGGACGGAATGATCCGGAACGGGATTGACGCCCACTGGACCCCGAGCTTTGATGACACGGAAAAATACCTGCGGGAGAACTGGCGCCCCGGAGATCTTGTCCTGACGATGGGATGCGGGGATATCAACGGGCTGAACGCGCAGATTCACCGCCATGAAACAGAAAAGGGGGAACAGAAATGATTCCCCGGAACAGAAGGGAAATCCGCACGGACATCCTGCAGGAAAATATGCGGAAGATCCGTGACGGCGTGCCTGCAGGCGTAAAAGTCCTGGCCGTCGTAAAGGCGGACGGATACGGACACGGCGCGGCTGAAACGAGCCGTGCAGCGCTGGCCGGCGGCGCCGACATGCTGGCGGTTGCGTCAGTGGGTGAAGGCGTGTCGCTGCGGCAGGCCGGAATCGAAGCGCCGGTCCTGGTGCTGGGAGCGGTGCTGGATATCGATGCGTATGAAGGCATCCAATACGGGCTGACCCAGACCGTGTGCACACCGGAGATGGTACGCATATGCGAAACGGCTGCGGCCGCGCAGGGAAAGACCGCAGATGTTCACCTGAAGATTGATACCGGTATGGGCCGCATCGGCGTCCGCAGCGCGGAAGAGCGCGACGCAGTGCTGAATGAGATCGCAGAATCCCGCCACGTCAGGCTGACAGGGGTGTTTACGCACCTGAGCGACGCGGACGGAGACGAAGACGGCATGGCATATACCGAGGAACAGTTCCTGAAATTCCGGCAGATGACGGACGGACTGCCGGAAGACGTTATCCGGCACTGCGCGAATTCGGCAACGATTCACCGGCGGCCGGACATGGCCATGAATATGGTCCGCGCCGGAATCAGCCTTTACGGATATCCGCCGGTGGAAGACAACATCGGCGTAAAGCCGGCCATGCGATGGACTGCGAAGATCAGCTATATCAAGGAACTGCCTGCGGGAGAATACATCAGCTACGGGCGGACTTACCGTACAGACCGGCCGACACGGGTGGCAACCGTTACATGCGGATATGCGGACGGTTATCACCGGGCAGCAAGCGGTAAGGCGGAGGTCCTGATCTGCGGCAGGCGCGCGCCGATCCTGGGCAGGATCTGTATGGACCAGATGATGGCGGACATTACCGGCATTGACGGCGTACAGGTTGATGACGAAGCTGTGCTGATGGGAACGGACGGAGATGAATGCATCTCCGCTGAAGACCTTGCGAAGTGGAGCGGCACGATCAGTTATGAAATCCTGGTGGACGCTGCGAACCGTGTGGAACGCGTGTTCAGCGGCTGCAAAGAAGAAGGAAAGGACTGAACCGCAGATGACCGTTAAAAAGAACCAGCCGGTAAAGCCGGTAACCAAACCCTACCTGACCGGTGCGGTTACTGATGAGAATACGCTCAAAAAGGTGCTGAGATTTTTCGGGACCATGCTGCTGATCGTATTCATGACTTTTATTGTCTGCACCATGATGAACTTCGGAAACGGCCTGCTGCGTGTGGGCGCGAATGCTGCAGTGGTGCTGCTGATCCTTTTCATTCTTTACAACCAGGGACAGATGCACGGAGCAGAGGCGGTCGCACGGGGCGAAATCCTTTACCAGCGCCAGGAAAAGGGAATGGAAGTCACGGCAAACGAGCGCCGGCTGAGCTATCATCCCCTCAAGGGATATGTGACGGCGATGATCGGGATGATTCCCTTCATCATCCTTGCCCTGATCGTTGCATTTACTGCTGAGAAGCAGACGACGTCTGCCGGAACGCTTCCCAGCTGGACGAGTTCGCTGCTGCGGCGCAGTGATATCGGCGGCGCACTGGTATCATATACACAGGGAGATCCCGTTGTCGCCGCGGATATTATCCGGATGATTGTGCGGGTGACCATTATGCCGTTTGTGAGCATGGCCGGATCCGAAAACAGGGAAATGATGCTGACCGTGGAAAGAATCAGCCCGCTGCTGCTGATGCTGCCGGTGATCGCCTATGGTACCGGATTCCTGTTCGGGAAGAATATCCGGACAAAGATCCATACCCAGATAGAAGAGAACAGGAAAATCCGCAAAAGGCGGGAGAACAGGGCCCGGCGTGCCCGGCAGAGAGCCTCAGCCGGACCGGAACAGCTGAACTGACAGGAGCTGCGGATGCGAATTATTGCCGGCACCGCCCGGGGGCGGAGAATCGAGGCGCCGGAGGGGAGAAACACCCGGCCGACGCTTGACAGAGTAAGGGAAAACCTGTTTAATATTCTGCAGATGAGTATCCGGGACAGCCGGGTCCTGGATCTTTTTGCCGGGAGCGGCGCACTGAGCATCGAAGCGCTGAGCCGCGGTGCAGAAAGCGCAACGCTGGTTGACTCGGACCGGAATGCCAACAGGATACAGAAGAAAAACCTGGAAGCCCTCGGATTTGCGGGACAGGCGGAAGTGCTGCTGCGCGACTGGAAGCAGGCCGCCGCAGAGCTGATAAAGGCCGGCCGCCGGTTCGACCTGGTATTCCTGGATCCGCCGTACCGCATGACTGACCTGAGCGAGGTGTTTTCCATGCTGGAAGGACTGCTGGCGGATGACGGACTGGTGGTTCTCGAGCATGAAGCCAAGGCTGCCGTTACCGCCCATGAGGCGTTTGAGGAAACAGACCACCGGCAGTGGGGATACTGCGGGGTCACTTTTTACCGCCTCAGGAAAGACGGCACGACCTGCTCGGAAGGAGAAAACAAATGAATGGCGTATTTCCGGGATCCTTTGACCCTCCGACCCGGGGGCATCTGGACCTGATCCGCCGGGCGGCTTCCATCATGGACCATGTGACGGTATGCGTGATGGTGAACATTTCCAAGACCGGTTCGATCCCGTCTGATGAACGGGCCCGGATGCTGGAAAAAGCATGCCGCGGTATCCCGAATGTGACAGTGGACAGATGGGACGGCCTGCTGGCAGACTATATGCGCATGCAGGAACCGGGCACCGCTGTGATCCGCGGGGTGCGCAGCGCCGGGGAGTTTGAACAGGAACGGGCCGCGGCGGCTGTAAACCGGACGATGTGCCCCGGACTGGAAACAGTCCTTCTTTTTGCCGGGGACGGCATGGACAACGTGTCATCCTCCACGGTGCGTGAAATTGCAGCCTTCGGCGGGGATTACAGTTTCCTGATCCCGCCGAAGATCGCGAAGGATATTGACAGGTACCTGAAGAAATAAAAGACTGCCGGATGCGGCGGATGAGGAGGAGAAGAACATGGCGGGAGACATCAACAGCGCGGAACTTTGCCTGAAAGCAGTGAACGTGCTGCAGGAGGAACTGAAGAACGCCCGGAAGACCCTGATCAACAGCGAAACCTGTGTGGTCAACCGGAGCACGATGACAGCCCAGCTGGAGTATCTCCGGGACAACATTCCGGACACGGTGGACAAGGCTGCTGAAATTGTGAAGAACGAAGAGCAGATCCGGATGGAGGCGGAACGGATCCGGAAGGACACCCTGAGCAACGCCCAGGCCCAGGCCCAGGGAATGGTGGATGACGCAAGCGCAAAAGCTGCGGCGATGATTGACCAGGCAGTGCAGGAAGCCAATGCCCGCGTGGAACATGCCGTGAACGAGGCAAACGCCACTGTTGAAAACGCGAAAGCCGAGGCAGCGCGTATTATCGCCGATGCCCAGAAGAAAGCCGATGAACTGGTGGAAGAGGAAAGCATTGTCCGCCGGGCCCGGGTGGAAAGCGAGGAACTTCGGGAAAGCGCACGCCAGGAAGCCGCCAACCTGCACAAGAACACACTGAACTATATCGACTCCCTGCTGGCGGAAACAGACCGGAAGATGAGCGAACTGATCAACAACATCCGGCTGGAACGGAATGAGATCCAGAATCGCAGGTAAGGAGTTTTTGTACAAACTGACCAAAGAGAGAAAGGAATGCTTGTGGAAACGGGCAATTCCTTTTTCTTATGCCCGAACGTATAATATACCCAGAATAAGGAGACACAGGGCTCCGAATAATCATAGGAGGATTCAGAAATGGCAAGTGTATCCCTTCAGCACATCTACAAGGTATATACCGGCAACGTGACCGCCGTCAGCGACTTCACGCTGGACATCGAAGACAAGGAGTTCATCGTTCTGGTCGGACCTTCCGGCTGCGGTAAGTCCACCACCCTGCGCATGGTCGCCGGCCTGGAAGAAATTTCCGACGGCGAACTGTACATCGGCGACAAACTGGTGAACGACGTCGCTCCCAAGGACCGCGACATCGCCATGGTGTTCCAGAACTACGCCCTGTATCCGCACATGACCGTGTATGACAACATGGCGTTCGGCCTGAAGCTGCGGAAGACCCC
>JAEEGL013736427.1_pt1 | contig 27398 bp, 16 predicted proteins | sample 9134231 | NCBI WGS metagenome assembly JAEEGL01 (sample SAMN16246548, study PRJNA631951) | gut metagenome | biome: gut microbiome; feature: rumen; material: fiber-attached | host: Bos | place: Iran: Karaj | collected 2018-10
CCACTACTTAAATCAATATGATTTTGAAGTAGGGGCTTCCTGCTCAATGACTCTTCTGAGCCAAGTATCAACAGGCTATCCTCGCGTGCCCCGCGATTCTTTTTTTATTTATCTCATTTAGGATTTTTATTTTCAGTCCGGTTACGGACATTTTTATGCATATGCCATCAGCATTCTTTTTGCAATTCATCTCACCACCTGTAGAGGAGGGAGAATTCTTGCTATAATTTGTTAAAGAATTTGCGGTCACTTCGTAACCGCAAATCTTCTTACCCCACCTCCACTTTTTTGAGACGGGTATCGTCTTAACTATATTTCAGTTTATGCAAGTACCACTTTGATTTCGTGTGTTCCCTCAGCAGAAAGCTTATCGATATCCTCTTTAGAGATTACATCTCCGCCTTCATTCTTCACACCGTCAACGTATACTTCTGTAACTTTGTATTCACCTGCCTCAAGTCCTTTTTCGTTGAGGTATGTGATTACAAGGTTCTTGCCTCTGAATACAAACTGCAATGATGCCTTACCGTCTGCAAACTGGTCCGCGATAAGCTTTGGTGCGAGTCTGAGTCCGCCCATATCACCTTTTGCTCCGTACATCTCTGTGAGTACTGTAAGAAGCATCCAGCTGGCTGCACCTGTGAGGTAATGGTACATTCCACGTCCTCTCTGGCTGACATATTCAGGTACTCCAGGGTAAATTGCGCTGGCATCATAGTCATGGCAGTGCTTGAACAATGTGTTGATTACCTTGTATCCTTCTTTTGCAAATCCTCTCTGGTAGAGTGCATTTGCATACATTGTTGCCATGTGACTGAATACAGCACCATTTTCTTTGTGACCGTATGCAAATCCAAACATACGTCCAAGGTCTTCTTTTACTTCGTGGAAGTCTGTGTTAAGTCTGTATCCGCCAATCTTCTCATCGAAAAGATATGCATCTGCTGCTTTGATGATGTCCTTAACCTGCTCCTCTGTTGCAGTCTTTGACATTACTGTAAATACCTGACCTGTGAGCATCATTCTGACACCCTTCTCAAAATCACCTTCAACTCTTCTTCCGCTGTTATCATAGTATCCGTTGAACCATGCGTTTCCTTCTTTTGATTCAATCCACTCTGTATTCTGGATGTGTTCTTTTATCCATGCTGACATTCCTTCTAAGATTGCACAGAGTTCATCACAGTCAACATTAACCTTTTCTCCGCTAATCTGATGCTTAACTGCCTGACAATATGAATCGAGAACCGCTTTCTTCTCATCAATGCTGTCATAAACTGTCTTGTCAACATTGAGTAATAAGAGAAGTTCCTTTGCAAGTGCAACAGTAGCATTGCCTGTCTTCTCCTTGTAGATTCTGATGAGTCTTGCAAGGTTTGCCATGTTGCCTCCGTAGAGAGATGTGAACGCAACTGACTCTCCTCTCTTGTCTGCCATGTCAAGAGCGTCATTCCAGTCAGCACCTCTGAGTCTCATGTGATTGTGCTCTCCAACATCGTAGAATGAAGCAACGTGCTGCATAAGCATATGCTCAAGAACAGTTCCTGAGTATACATTGCCTGCTGTATCAAGCTGTTTGTTGCCCTGCTCGTCGTTCCAGTCCCAATCCTTCTGTTCGCCTCTGCAAACCTGAGGATCCTTGAAGTATGTGTTCTCTTCCATAAGGAACTCGATATCACCACTCTGCTCGATGTAGAGTTCTGTTGTGAGGAATGGCCACGCACCGTGATCCATCCAAACTCTTGTGATGTTATTTCTGTCGGCAATAAACTCGCCCTGCTTTGATCCGATGATTGTTGCATTTGTTCCGTCAAATCTTACTCCACCGAAGTTAGAGATAAGCATCTCACGAACATTCTCAGGATTCATAATGAGAAGTGCAAGACAATCCTGCCACAAATCTCTCCATCCACGTCCGCCTTTTCCGTAGTCGTGGTGTGGAAGGAATGAACATCCGTATATTCTTCTGAGCATTGGCTGGAAATTAACCCAATGCATCCAGTTGTCAAAGTCTGTATCTTTTGATGAATATCTGATATTAATCTTGTCCTGCCATTCATTCTTTGTTGACTCAATCAATTCATCAAATGTCTTTGTGTCAATGTACTTGTCAGCAAGACCTTCAACTTCTGCTTCTGAAGTACCGTAACCAAGTGCTACGATATATGTCTTTGTCTCACCCGGAGCAAGTGTAACTTTCTCAAATCTCATGGCAGCTACTGTCTCGTATCCGTCTACTTCCTCTCCTACTCCGTATGGAAGTGGAAGGTTCTTCATAACATAATATGGTGTCTCAAAGTTTCCACCTTCGCCGATGAACTCTTCAGTTACCGGGCAGAAGCTTGATGGACTAACCATGTTTCCTGCATCTTCTTTTGCAAAGCATCCATAATAGATAGTGTTCTTGTTATGTCCTCTCTCGTCAAATGTAAGAGTAGGGAAGATAACAATTCCATCCTTCTTTGTATATGTTCTGTGAAGAAGTGATGTAACATGTCTGTGATCTCTTAAGTTTGTTGCTGAACGTCCATATAATGGGATAGCAACTGTTGGTGTTATATCCATTGCAGCATCACTCACATTTGTAATCTCAAACTTTGTAAGTTCAACCTTATCCTCTGTAGATGGTACAAAAGAAGTACATACACTCTTGAGCCCCATCTCTTTTGATATACGCTCAACACTGTGCCACATAACACCTGCTGTCAGCTTTACCTCTTCCTTATCATCAGAGAAAAGCTTTGCCTGCTGTGCACTTGAACGTCCTGTTGCTGACCATGCACCCTTTCCGTCTACATATACCCAGAAGTTTCTTGTTGACTTGTTGTTATGTAAATTGTCACAACTTACAGGTTCAAGTAAAAACGTATTTTGATCAAGTTTTATATCTCCTCCAAGGTCAGGTGCAATAGCACTCATCATACCTGCCTCATTAGCAAGTGGAAAATACAAATAACTAGTCAAATCAGGGTTCTCAAGGGAAAAAGTACCCTTTGTATCCAAATATTTTAATCTGCTCATTCTTCTTCTCCTTTTCCGAAAAATAGTATAAATTAATCATATCAAAAGGGGATATATGTAGCAAGTTTAAAAACGTTTTTATCTAATTCCGTACTCAGCAAACAATTCATTTCTTATTTCTTCATTTTTAAAGGCAAGATTTAGCTCTTCTTCCCTGTTATCATCTTTTAATCTCTGTGCCAGTTCAGCGAACATTGCTATTCCATCCTGCTGTCCTATCAACATTCCGTCTTCTTTTCCGTGTGTATAAATTGTTTCTGATACGTTACACATATTATCAACCTCTCTTTCCAACATATCTGTTATCGGGATTCCATATTCTTCTTCTAATATTTTTCTTTTTTCGACTGACGTTTTTTGGGATGCCAGTAACACATCAAGCAGTTTTATCACTCCTGTATAATTATTTTGATTACTATATCTTTCTCCACCAATACATATCTTGACTATGCAAATCTTATCATATGATTCTTTTGCTTCTATGATATTTCCAATAATATCCTTCTTGCAAAACTCTATTTTCGATATTGAATTACTATATGCTTTCGGCGGATCTGTACATATCCAGATGGAGTAAACTTTTTTAATATTATTATATTGCTCTTTTGTAAACTCTCTTCCATACTGGCTTGATATCATTCTGGAAGTGTAATATACACCTCTTGTTGTCAGAGAATATCCGGGATAGTATTTACTCTGAGGCTCTATATCAACAATTATCTTTTTTCTTCCATATTTTTTTGTGAGATAGGCTCCAAATACAATGTCCATTGTTCTCTTACCATCGGATGAACTGTTACTCTCTGTATTCATACCTGTAATCACACTGCCTGGAGAATAGTCCAACACCCATTTATCTATTTGTCTTTCACTCTCAATATATCTATCACTTATTTCCTCAATTGAGACATCTTCATACTCAGGAATCACAGATTTCAAAATCCAAGCCAAAATATATTTGTTGTTTAATATTTCTTTACACTGATTGTCGTATAATGATTTGCTTGTACTACAGTCATTTAATGTTTTGTTTGAATTGCTACTATCTAACTTATATTCTCCGTATTCTGTAAGTTCTTCATTTATCACGAGCGGAGCACTGATATACTTACCATTATACAATTCGGATAGTTGTATCATATATTTACAATATTTTCTAACACTATCCGTAACTATTTTCCTATTATTCAAACCTATAATCACTTTTCCATTATACTTAATAATCAAATAGTCCTCCCATATTACATCACATATTATGTTGTCTATACAAGCTATAAACGTCCCATTTTATGTGATATTTATCACATATTGTTTGTGTCCTCTATTTGTATAATATTATTTTTCTCACTTTTTGTCAATTCATTTATCTAATAGATTTACATTTTCGTAATTTTCATCCTTCGGATATAAAATCACTTTTGCTCGCGACAAAAAAAGCACTACACCAACTTTTCTTAGTTAGCGCAATGCTTCTATCATCCAAATATTCAAACCCTCAATTTACAATACCGGGTAGAGATTTACCACACTGTCGGCAAGTGGGATTATGTTAAGCTGAATCAACACGATCAATGCAACTGTAATCACCGTAGAAAGCAGCATTACATTTGCTATTGAACTACTCTCTTCCTGTGATTCATTTTTTGATTGAACGGCAATTATTCCGATAAAAATTATAATACATAAGGCAATATTAATAATATTATAAATTCCAAGGTACAACCCTATTGCGCAGAAATATTTATAAAAAGGTGCGCCTATGTTGATTTTTCTTACGGTAAATATAGATCCAAGCAAATATGAAGCAATTAGGCTTAATACAAAACTCATTAACATATCATAACCATCTAAAAAAGTTGTCCCTGTTGCCACCATACAAACTGCGCAAACAATCATAATCAAACATATCAAATTAGGCATTCTCTGTGCCTGTGTTGCACTAATATACGCTGTAATAATAAGCAACAAAATCAATACAGTAAAAGGAATTGCCAATTTGAGTGCTCCTTCGCTTACTCCAGGTATAATTTGTTGAATTAAATCCATTGTTAATTTCCTCCCATTATTCTTTTGTCATCATTTTTGTCATCATTAATTTAGTTATAATAGTCCTTTGACCTTCCCGTATAATCAACATCAGATGTAAATCCATATTTTTCCATATATTTTTCAGCCCACAGTTTCGACTCTTCTCGTATTCTGTTCTGCCTTGCCATATACAAAAAATCTTCAGGATTATTTCTTCTCATTTTTGTCCACTCTGTGCTTTCACCATATAAAACTCCCGGTGCAATTTTAATTAATTCACGCATTATCTCATCGAATTTCTTTTTGCCCTGGCTAATCGTTATTTGCACAGTTTTACGAGAAAAAGTATACATTTCAATATTATAAACTTTAGTTTTCCACAAAGGAATTATAAAATAATAACGCATAGTGATATCATCTATCTTTGGATACACCCAAGCAAGATCTCTGCCGTCTATAAATATTGTCCCTGCACTATATGCCATAGCATATTTTTCACCTATTATAATATTCTTATATCTCTTTCCTGCATCAAGATCAGCCTTAACATCTTCATAATCAACTCCACTCTCACTTATCTGTTCATACATATTTTCGATGTCTCTTTTGCCAGTAGTGTTGATAATCATTACTGCCCCAAACAGTATTCCGCAAATTCCAAATGCTGCCTCAGTTTTTGCTGATTTAAGCGAAGCCGGATCACCCTGTTTATGCAGTTCCATTCCTTCTTTTAACATGTTAATACTTACGCCTATTACAATAAACAATCCAAGTTTTATAAACAAATATGCAATTGTTCTGTTCTTTTTAAAATAGTCCATTTTAAAACCCCAATAATATCCATAACTACAATTTACCCCCTCCCATTTCCCGGGAGGGGGTAAATATAATTTCATTCGGTTATATTTAACCAAACGCTTAATTAATCTTACTTGAAGTATACTTCAATCTTATCAACTTCACCGTTACGAACTTTCTCTGCAAGAGCACCCTTAATCTTGTTCTCTGTAGATACTGTTTCGCCACCGATTACTACCTTATCAACTACTGCAGCGTCAGGACCGAATGTAGCCTTGCCTGTCTTGTTGATGTATGTAATATCACAGCATGATAATAATCTGAATGAAGCTTCTCCGTTATCGAATAACCAATCAGCAATCTTTGGTGTGAAGTTAAGAACTAACTCGCCATCTTCGTATGTGAAGACTTTTCCACCCATGAACATCTGAATCCACATAGAGATCATCTCTGTTGTTGATCCAGAAAGTCTTGCGATAAATCCACGTCCGTGAACATCAGGGTTTGGATTTGCTGATGATGCAAGGAATGAAGAATTCTCTAAAATACTTCTTCCATACATGTTTGGATCAAGGAATGGAATCATTGCTCTTGTGATTGTCTCATAGTATTCATCGTACAATCCGGCTTTGATAATTCCGAGAATGTATTTGTATTCCATGTGAAGGAATACGTTTTCTCTTTCCTGCCAGCCCGGTGTAAATGCACGGCAACGTCCGTTTTCCATTGAACATTCTTCAATAGAAGCAGATGTCTTGTACATTCCAAGTTTCTGATCGTAAATGCCGCTTGCCTTAACATTCTTGTAGATTGTCTTAGCTGTATCAACATCTGTGTAACCGATCATTCTTGCAGGTCCCTCAAGGAATGGAGGAAGTGGAACTGTCTTGAAGCCTTTAACTTTTGCTTTCTGAAGTCCGTAGTGACTCTTTACAGGGTTACCCTGAGCATCTACTACAGGCTCGAAATCTGTAACTTCGTGCGTGAGGTATGTTGGAACAATTCCTCCACCAAGTTCAACTGCCTTGTCAATTCCCTTAGCAATCTTTTCTTCAAATGCTGCAAAGATAGAAGCGATTTCTGCCTTTGTCATTGTCTTTTCTGCACCTGTAAAGCTTAACTTAACCTGTGCTCTGTAGTTTTCTCTTACTGTTGCTACTGCATCCCAGTACTCGAAATCACTAAGACTGCCTGCATTGTATTTATCAAGTTCTGCCTTAACTGCTACTAAATAATCTGCAATTTCAGCAGGCATTGTAATGTCGCCTTCGCCCTTGAAATTGTTAACGATAAAGTTAACTAATCTCTTTAACTCGAATGTCTCAGGTGTTCCTGAACCGAATAATCCAGGAAGTCCGTTCATGGCATCGTTCCAGCCCGGCTTTCCACCTTCCATCTCAACACCCATACCGTCAACGTCTAACTGAGCGAATTTGCTGAGTGCTAAAATAATCATCTTAACTGCAAGATTTGTCTGATAGATATTTCCATCTGCTGTCTTTAACCAGTTAGTTGCCCACTTGTTAAATCCTTCTCTTGCAAGTTTATCTTCATCTTCTACATCCATTCCGTACTGACGAACAGCACCCTTGTTGTTAATTACGTATTTCTCATCACGAGGTACTACATAAGCAACACTGTCGTAGAATTTGTATGACTTATCTTCAAATAAGAATTCTTCAAGTTTATCTGGGAAAATGCTCAAGTAGTTATCTACGAGATCCATGTTGTAATCCCAGTGATCACTCCAGTATCCTTCGCCAAATCCTGCCTCAATGTTCTGGTCGCAAGATTTGAGGATATTTGCGATAAATTCCTGATCATCAATCTTTAATTCCAAACCAAGCTTAGCGATTGTATTTGAAATCTGTCCAGGTGTAAATTTGCCTGCAACAATTTTCTGAATCTCTGCTGCATCTCCGTTAATCTGAGCATCAACATATGCCTGAACATCAGCTTCTTTTCCAGCCTGAACATTGAATAAACTTGGACGAACCTCAAGTGGATTGTATCCGTCAGCCTGAATGAGACTGAAGAATGTCTTTACGTTGAAATCGCCAACTTCTTTGTTGAAGAATACATCATTTCTTCTGTTCTGTGAAACGTCACGGAAGTTACCGTTACCCTGTGAGTAGTACTCAGCAGCGATTGAGAAGAAGTTGTAATCTCTCTCAGGATCTCCGTGCTTACGGCTGAAAAGATGGATTACTGACTTATTGTCATCTTTGTTAAGTACATATGGATATCCACCTCTTAAGAAGTTATCAAGGTAACACTGCTCAATATACTGGTCAAAAGTTCCTGCTGCTGTGTGTGTCTTTACGTCACTTGTAAATGACTCAGCAAGTTCTTCAGCCTCATTGAACTTTCCTGCAAGGTATCCTTCTTTTACAAAGTCTTTTGCCTTTGTATTAATCTGTTCTTCTGAACCTGCATATCCGATTAATGTTGTAAATTCCAATGCTTTTCCTGCATCGATTGTATCCTTGAAAGGTGTGAAACCACAAGGTACTTTGTTTGCAAAGCACTGCTCTTTTGCCAATACATCATCAAGGGAACCTTCAGAGAATACTGCAGGGTTCATAAGTGATAAATCATATCCGTAAATTGTATCTACATCATAGATAACATCCTGTAACTGTCCATCCTTAACTGTGAGGTAGTAGTAACCACCCTCAACATCAGACACCTCAGCTGAATCTTTTGTAGATGCTCTAAGTGTATAGTACGGAATCTTATTTTCAATATTTTTGATGTATGACCAGCTTCTGAAAAGGAATGACATCTCTTTGAACTCACCGTTTGAGATTCCTGAAGGAATAATCTTTGGAAGTCCGTCGATTACTTCGATGTTCTTTGCATTGCCGTCAATGCTCTCAACCTTTACATTTCTTACTAAAGCACCGATACTCTCATTTGGAAGTACAAAGTAAGTAACTGTTACTCTGATTCCGTATTTTGAGTTTTCTTCAACAATCTTGAAGCTGTTCTTGTTCATCTGAATTGAACGCTTTGCTTCTTTTTCAACCTTGAAGAATGGTTCGTAATACTCACCATCAATCTTGAGGAATGTTCTAAATCCCTTGATTGCTGTGTTCTCGTAAGCTGTATTTGCTGAGTTAAACTCCATTATGGCATTGCCTTTGTTTCCAATACCAAAACTGTTAATACCCTGTCCTCTGTTTGTGTAGAATACCCAGATAGGAATTCCCATTACTCCGGCAAGTCCCGGAAGGAAACTTGAGAATGCAGGCATTTTGTCATAATCATCTATTACAAATGTTTTGTTTTCGAGTCTGTAATTGCTCATTATAGTTCCTCTTATCTTTCTAATTTTTACTACTCTTCTCTGTTTTTCGAGCCGCATGAACGTCTGTAAACCATCTTTGGTGACAGTTTTGTAACTGTACCGCTCTTGTCATCTTCAGCATTTAACAGTCTGAACAACTCTGTTGCGCTTGCACTACCAAGTTCTGTAATAGGGCTGTGAACTGTTGTAAGCGGAATACTGTAGAACGGGCTCACTGTACTGTCATCATATCCAATGACACTTACGTCTTCAGGCACTCTGTATCCGACATCCTGTAACGCCTGAATACATCCCCATGCCATTTCATCATTCGCACAGAACATTGCATCCGGTACCTCTATATCTTTCGAAAGCATTGTTCTCATTTCGCTATATGCCATTGACTCTTCAAAGTATCCTCTAAGTATAAGGTCTTCGTCAATTGGAAGGTTATTTCTCTCCATTACCTCAACAAAACCTTTATAACGGTTTGAATCGTCTGATGTTTTATTTCCGTGCATATAACCAATTCTCTTATGACCAAGTTTTACAAGATAATCAACGGCCATAACCGCACCTAACTTGTCATCCATCAATACGCCTGACACATTCTTGTCTTTGCAGTCTCTGTCAAGAAATACCATTGGGATATTAACAGTGGCAATTCTCTTTACGTAATCGCCTGTCAAATCTTCCTGATATATGATAGCTCCCGCAACACCTGATGCTATAATCATTCGATATATCTCATCCGGAGAATTGTCGTTGCTGATGTAGATATTCAACATGTAGTTGTTGAGTTTACACTGCATGTGAATCGCCTGTGTAAGTACTTTATAGAAGTCACCCTGTAAACTTGTGATAAAAAGGCCTATTGTATTTTTTCTGTTTGATTTTAATAATTTTGCATTCATGTTTGGTATGTAATGCAACTTTTCAACAGCCGCCAAAACTCTCTGCTTTGTTTCTTCACTAACTATATCTGCGTTGTTAAATACATTTGATACAGTGGAAATTGCAACGCCCGCTTCTTTGGCAACGTCCTTAATTGTAACCATACAACATCCTCCGTTTACTATTAAAACGATTATTCGGGAATTCCTGTGCCACAGATGTGACACAGGATTCCCATTTTTTTAATTTCTTTTTTGTAGCTCTGCTCTCGCAATTAAATAACTTTAGTCCAGATTTTGCAGAGCAAAATCTGTTACTGGTATACTCTTACGTAATCAATGTAGAAGTAGTCTTCTAATGTCTGGATATCTCCATTCTGACTTACAACTTTCCATCCTGTTGCATCGTAAGGCTTTTCAGGATCCGGTGTTGAAGATGCGTTTCCACCGATTGCACAGTTTAAGATGAAGAAGAAGTCGTGGTTGAATGGCCAGCATAGTGGTCTGATTTTTTCATTGTATTTTGAAGGATCATATAATCCAACAAACTTACCATCTACTGAGAATTCGATTGATGTCTCATTCCATACTGCTGTGTATGTGTGGAAGTCCGCCGCAGCCTGCGCCTGTGTAAGACCTGTGCTATAGTTCTTATTTCCACCGGGAGCAGAAGAACCATTGTGGAAGTATTCACAGTGAATTGTCTGTGGAACTGAACCGCTCATTCCTTCCATGATATCAATCTCACCGCATTTTGGCCAGGTATTTGTTTCAAGATCATTTCCTAACATCCATCCAGCAGCCCATGTTCCGTTAGCCTGTGATGATTTTGCGCGAATCTCCATCTTACCGTATGTGAATTCTTTTTTGCCCTTTGTCTTAATTCTTGTAGAAGTTGCAGACTTAGCATCAAACTTTCTTGTTGCTTTGTTGTAGTTAATTCTAGGAATAATTACAAGACTTCCGTCTTTAACTTCATAGTTTCCACTAGCTGTGTAATTCTGCCATTCACCATTACCCCAGCCTGTCTGTCCTGTCTCAAATGTCCAGTTGTTGGTATCAATTGAATTTCCATTGAATTCATCAGACCATGTAAGTGTCCAAACCTTAACACCTTCTGTTGCTTTTGAGTACTCGCTCTTTAATGTTTTCTTTCCTGCTTTTGCATAAGCTTTAACTTTGAAGTAGTATGTTCCTGACTTAAGATCAGTCAATTCTACGCTTGTCTTTGATCCACCTTTAACAGTTTTTATTTTCTTGAATCCGCTCTTAGCCTTTGTTGAAGCGTATACTTCATATCCTGCTGCATTTTTCACTTTTGTCCAGGTAACCTTTACCTTATCAACATCAGCTGCAGCACTTACTGCTTTTACTTTTGAAGGATTAACTGTTACTTTTACTTTTGCACTACCTGATGCACCTTTGATTGTGATTGTAGCTTTTCCTGGTTTAACACCTTTAACTACACCTTTCTTGGTTACTTTGGCAACCTTCTTGCTGCTTGATTTGTAGCTGACAGCTCCATTTGCCTTTAAAACAATCTTAAATGTATCACCGGCTGTGATTGTCTTTGATTTTCCGTTCATTACTTTTACTGCTGCTGATGCATTTTCAACATCACAAATGCCTGCTGTTGCAACTACCATTGTTGCTGCAAGAACTGTTGCAGTTACTTTTTTCATTGAATTCATGTCATTCCTCCTTTTTTTATTATCCTTTACTATTTTGCCAAAGCTGATATTTCATCGCTTTGATATACCCTGACATAATCAACCTGCATCTGCTGTGGCAGACACGAGTCATCGACTCCTGCCGCACCGCCCCAGCTTCCGCCGTAAGCTATATTGATAAGTAAATGGAATGGCTTATCATATGGCCACTGATCCATCTTTACCTCATCAACATACTCATGTGGATCATAGGTAAATGTCTCCTCACCGTCAACGCTGTAAATAAGTTTGTCAGGAAGCCATTCAAGTGTGTATGTGTGAAAATCATCACTGACGCCCTTGATAGGCTTACTTCTTCCCTTATTCATACCGTTCATACCGTTGAAATCCTTGTTGTGAGCATTGAAGTGTACCACTCCCTGAAGATATCCAACATGTTCCATTATGTCTATTTCTCCGGATGCCGGCCATCCGCCATACTCTCTGGTATCACTTGGCAGCATCCATATTGCAGGCCAGGTTCCCTTTCCTTTTGGTAATTTTGCCCTAATCTCAAACTTACCGTACAGCCAGTCCCCTATGCCTTTAGTTTTAAGTCTTGCTGATGTGTATATATCCTGCCCGCCACTATCTTTCTCTTTTCTGAGTTCTATAGTTAGATTACCATCTTTTACCCAGGCATTGGAATCATCCGTATATCTCTGAAGCTCGTTGTTACCCCAGCCCCATTTTCCGGTTCCCACATCATATGTCCATTTTTTTTCGTCCGGCAAGCCGTCATAATCAAACTCGTCAGACCATACCAGATCATATTTCAAATTATCGTAATCATATTCAAAACCTGTTGCCTTTATATAATAGTCATCCGGTTTTGTCTCACCATAATCTTCATATGCGTCAGGTGATTTGTTGGCGACCCTGAATGCAGAGTCGTCAACGTTCACGTTTGAATTAGTTACACTCTCTTTAGATGTTCCCGTAGAGCATCCTGTAAGTGCTATTACAGCCGCACTTGTAATTAATAAAGTTTTGGCTTTTTTCTTCATATTATTCACCTGTAATACCTGCGTTCTCAATACCTTCGATGAACTGTCTCTGTACAAGTGCGTAGAGAATCAGTAATGGGAAGATAGAAATAAGTGTCGCAGCCATCTTATATGCTTCGTTTACCGAAGTTGATTCACCTGAAATTGCGTCGTTATCAAATGTTGATAACTTTACAGGAATAAGTTCCATATTACCACTACTCAAGATAGTTGTTGTTGTAAATGTTTCATTCCAGTTAAATACGAATGATAACATGAATACAACAAGGATTGTACTGAGTGATAATCTGATTGCAACATGATAGAATACTTTGAATGCTGAAGCACCATCGATCATGGCAGCTTCATCCAATGAAGTAGGTATCATATTGAAGAAATTGTAGAATATCAAAATCAAAATTGTTGAGTATGTTCCCTGTCCTAAAATTGCCATTGCAACCTGTGGCCAGATAGTACCCATGATTACTGTTCCTGTTGCATCCTGGAATACGTTAACAAGCATAAGTCTTGGAACCATCAAAAGTGGTACCGGAAGAATAAATGCTAAGATAATCATTCCAAGCCAGAATGTACGTCCGGCAAACTTATATCTTGATAATGCAAATCCTGTTGTTGATGCAACTACTGTCTGACATACTGCCAAAAGTGCTGAGAACCAAATTGATGTTGGTAATGATTTCTTGATATCCAATGTTTCCATTGCTGATGCAATGTTGTCCTTTGTCAGAGTCTTTGGAACCCATGTGATAGATGGGTCAACCAAATCCTGTGATGACATTAATGATTTTGAGATCATCTCAATAATAGGCTTTAAGTAAACAAATCCAACACAGATAAGTAAGAAGTAAATCATGAACTGTGAGAATACCTTAAGCCCTTTTATTTTCTTTAACCTTGCAAGGTTGATGCCTTTTTTAGACTTTTTACGCATAGATGCAGCTCTTGCCGACCTTCTAATATTAGTATCTGCCATTTTTTAAGCACCTCCCTTAACTTTTTTATCTCTGAATATTAAGAATACAAATCCGATAAGCAACAATACGATCAAACTGTAAATCCATGCATATGTTGCAGCATATCCAAGACCACCGCTTGTATCACCTGTAGCCTTAACAATAAGCTGATATACAGGGTTGATTGTGTCATACATACCTAACTGAATAATAGTAAATACTGTACATATTAATCCAATTGATTTTACCATCGGAATAGTAATCTTCCACATAATCTGCCATGAGTTAGCTGAGTCAATCTGAGCAGCTTCGTAAATACTTACGTTAATCTTCTGTAACGCATTGATAAACAATACGATTGGAATACCTGTGAACCAAAGTATTAATGATAACTGATCAAATACATCACCAAGTCCTGATGCCAATGCAGGTGAATAACTGTCAATAATCTTCATGATGAAGAGATTTGAGTATGTACTCTCAACACTTCTACCTGCCATCTCAGCAACCTTGCTTGCATTCTCATTAACCGAATTAATCTGTGCCATTACCGGACCAGACATAATGATTACAGGAAGGAAGTAAACAGTTCTTAATACTCCCTTTCCTTTTGAAATCTTGTTCAAAAGGAATGCAATAATAAATGACAATACTACAACTATGAATGTATAAGGAACAATTCTTCTCAAATACAATACCAGGTTAGGAGTAAATTTCTCACTACCTGTGAATGCTGTAATATAGTTACTAAGTCCAACTACCTTAAACTGATATCCCTTTACAGTATGTTTTACGTGTGTAAAGCTAAGGAATATTGTTGCAACAAATGGGAATAGAGTAAATGCAAGGAAACCGATAATCCATGGTGTCATGAATACATAACCAAGAATATTCTGTCTCTGCTGATATGTTCTGAGTTTCTTGCGCCCCTTTGTCTTTGGTTGCTGTTCAGTTCTCTGGAACTTTTCTTTATCTACAGAGTCCTGCTTTTCAGCTTCGGAAACGAAAGATCTAACCATATAACTGTTTTCATCTTCCTTCTTTTCCTCTTTCTTTTTGTTACTCTTAAATAAGCCGCCTTTATTCTTTTCTTTGTCAGATTTGCTAACTGAAGGTGCTGTATCATCAACCAGGAATGACTTTCCTGCAGATGAAGGTGCGAAAGCTCCTGCGCTTCCTGTAGGAACTGTTTCATCCGCTTTCTCTTCCTTCTTATTATCAGACATTACTGATGCAAGTCTCTCCTCCATTGTCTTTTTCTTTGGAGGTTCTTTTCCAACTGTATCATCTACAATAAATGAAGTAGGCTGCTTTGGTTCTTCAACCGGTTTCTCTACTGCAGGCTCTGCAATTGGTTCTATTTCAGGCTCTACCATTGGTTTTTCAATGAAATCAACCGATGGAATTTCTACTGCAGGAGTTTCTACTACAGGTTCAACAACCGGTGTCTCTACTACAGGCTCAACAACCGGCTCTGCAGTAAATGCTGCTACAGGCTCATCGATTACTGCTTCATCTTCTGCTTCTGACACTTCTTCGCTGTCATCTACTTCTTCTTCAGCATCATCAACCAATGCTCCTATCATTTCTTCAACTGTTTCTTCGTTATCTAAAACAACCTCTTTTACAGGTGTCTCAGGGATAACTGTTTCCTGAACATCATCCTCAATTATAACTCCTGCAGTATCTGTTGCAGTATCGTCAATAAGGAAAGAATATTTCTTTGGTTCAGTTTCTTTTTTCTTTTCAGATGAAGGAGTTGATAATAATTCTAAATCTTTTGCATCCACTAGTTTGCACCTCCTTCAATAACTTTTGCGCTGTTTGCCTCAACAACGATTCTGTCCTCATATGTGTATGAATCATCTGAGTAGTTAACAACGATGTACTTTGTATTTGTTCCATCTGTATATGTGTTTCTGATAATACCATCTTCAAGTACTTCTCTTCCAACCCAATCCATTCCGATTACCTGTGACAACTGCTCATTAACAGTATTGTATACAGACTGAATAAGTTCTGAATACTGGCTGTACTCTGTTGAGTAAAAATCACATGATGTAGTTGAAGCAAGTAAGTATGATGGCTGCTGTGTAAGTACAAATGATGGTGAAATATTGTAATCAATCATTCTTAACATATCATCTGTTGAATAGAACGAGAAGTTAGAATATGGAGCGTAAACTTCCATTGTTCCATGCAATACCATCTGTAAGAAAGGTACTGTATCTGTCTCGTAAACGTACTGAGATGATCCAATTGGTGAATTGAGGAATCTGTCAGTATATTTCCAAAGATATGCGTTTGGACTGTCCATATTTATTTTCTTACCATCTTTTTCAACTTTTTCGATTGCTTTCTGATACAACTTGATTGCAGAAGTAACTGTTGTTTCTCTTCCACGTGTGTTGTGTGAGCTTACCAATGTGTCAGAAATGCCTGTAAATGTAAATGCATTACTGAATCCACCAACCTTGTCGTATAACTTGTCAACCCACTCTGCTGTCTTCTTTGGAAGTGCATATCCAAAAGATTTAACAGGTGCATTTTCCGGCATAACTTCTTCCTTGTTTACCGCAAGATACTGTGTATTGTTGTGCTTTGCAGCATTGTTATAGAAATCAATCATATTTTCATTGATATTTACAAAGTCTCTTGATAATGAAACTTCTACATCCTGATCATTGAATTTTGAAATAAGTTCTTTGAACTGTTTCTTCTTTCCAATCTCAGATGAATATGTTGCTTTGAACGGCTTACTAAGTGTTTCACCGTTTTTCTGCCATCCGATAAGTCCTGAGTTAATATTCTTGATTCCGCCACTAATAACATTTGTAAGAATATTATCAACATCTTTTGTAGTTGTCATTATAACAGGAGTTGTTCCGACAACACCCTTCTTTGATTCAGACATAAGGAAGTCTAATCTGATAGGAATATCTTCATATCCAAATTCCTGCTTTGTAAGTACGCCTTCATCAATAAGATGCTGTCTGTACTTCATTGCCATACCTGTATAATCAGCCTTTGCCGAACCATCGCTTCCATCACCAAAGATGAAATCGTAAGTAATGTCAATGTCAAAGTCATTGAGTTTTTCTCTTGTCTTTCTGAATGTATCACCACCCTGAGTAGCGAGTTCAAAGTAGTCAAAGTTATACTGGAATTCAGGATAAGCATATGTAAATCTTACCTGGTTCTTTGCCTCACTTTCAGGAACTGCCATTATCTTCATGTACTCATCACCTTTGTCGGCGTAAGCAACAAATGCTGACTGTGTTCCATCACCCTGTGAAATACCAAATACCGGCATTACCGGGCTCTCAATAGGTACTGCATCATCTGTTTCAACATAATATCTAGGATTCTCGGCAGGATCTGTTCCGTACACATCACCTTCGTAGCTTGTAAACTTAACAGCATTTGTTGTAAATCTGATTAAGCTTCCGCTTCCGTCAGGTACCAATACGTATCCCGGTGTAATCTCTGTCTTATCTGTGATATTTCCTTCTGCGTCTGTTCTTCCCCATTTTCCTGATTCAGCATTGTAGTAGTATAACTCACCACCGCTTGCTCCAAGGAATGGAGTGATTGAGATAGTTGAAAGTACATCTGTGCCTTCGCCTTCTATCTCTTCGAATGGAATCTTATAATTGATGCTTCCGTCATCCCCTAATGTAATGTGAACGACTACCTTGAGCATCTTGTCTTTATCCAACTCTTTATCATTTTTTGCTGGAATCTTTCCAACGCAAAATTCACACTCAAGTTTCCACTTGTTATCTGCGCCGTCTTTCTTAAGTGATGACTTTCCATCATCTTTTTTTTCAGCTGCTGATGAAATCTTCTTTGTTGTCATCTGCTCGCCTGTACCATCAAAATACTCGATAGTAATTAATGAATTAGCCATAGCAAGATATGTGTTTGTAAAACTGTTCTGTACAGGAGTTTCCGCTATATCTTTAAGCTCCTCTACCTCACATCCGCATGTCTTTGCAGCTCTGCTTAATTTGCTTTCGTCACCTTCTTCAATTGCTTCTTTTGCTATCTTTATCTGATTAGCAAACGGTGAGTCAATTCCTGTCTTCCAGACATATCCTGTCGCTTTATCTCTGATTGCAAATACGTCTCTTGATTCACGGAAATAATATTCCACTTTATCTGACTCATATATCTTTTCAAATGAGTTTGGAACTGTCATATCTGATACTGCAGCTTCAGGAGCCTTTCTTGTATCTCTGTTTGTGTTGATATAAGAAGCACTTGTAATAGCACTCAACGAAAGGACGCCTAAGAGACTTACAACTGATACTGCTATTTTCTTTTTATTACGCTGTAACATTTCTTATTACCTCCTTAACTGCTGTGATTAAGAAATCAGATAACTGATCCCACATGATAATTACTATTACTACAACTACTGCTGCAATAATCATGAATAAAAATGTAATTATAATACTAACTACTGTCTGTCCGAATGAATAGTCATGCACTGTAGACAATCCATTGAATATATTTGCAATTGTCCAGCCCACACCAACCACAAGCATAACTGTGAGAAGGAATGCTTCGTTTGCTGTAAGTACATACGAGAATGCGATTACTGCAATCATTGATATCCATGCAGGAACAAGTCCGTATGCAGGAATCATATAAATCTGTTTTAATGTACCGTCACCGTCATTGATAGATGTAACAAGCCAGTTACAAATAATTGCCAATATAAGGATTGCAAAGAAACCTACTACAATAGCACTGATATCCATATCTTCAATATCTGTTTTCTGGTAAACGAATCCTTTGCTTGTCTGATAAATCATATATGTAATAAAGAAAATAATATATATGATTGTTGCAGCAACAAGAGAACCGTTCTTACCTACTCGGATATCATAATATCTATCGATTGGATGTCTTGCTGTTCTGAATGAATACCAAAGTTCTCCAAGAACAGGTACATTCTTAAGTTTCTGGCCAAGATCACGTTTTTTCTTTGATAACGCTTTCTTTCTGTCTCCGATTGCCCATGCAATTCTGAGTACGATTATTACTAATAAGAAGATAAAGGCTTTAGAGATGTTGTCTCCAATCTGATCTCTTCTTACTTCCCAGTATGCATTCGAGTACTGATCTCTGTCTCCGGCAATTTCAAAGTGTTCCATTGCCTTCTCGTACTCACCATCCTGGTAATATGCCTTACCAACACCCTTGTGTGCAAGCACTGACATCTGGTTAAGTCTCAATACCTTGTTCCACTCGATGAGTGACTGTTCGTACTGACCATGCTCGTAAAGATTCTGTGCTGTATAAATTGTTGTAGCGTAATCTGTTGGTATAAACGACTGTAAATAACCTTTTTCACTGTCGACTGTCCAGATTACTCCCTGATTATCAACAGTTACAGAGTTCAATTTTGTGAACAAACCTGAAATATCAGTACCGTACTTGTTCTGTGCACCAAACTGGAAAATCAAATCACCTGATGATGTGTAGATAGTGATGAAACCGTCAACGTCTGATGAGTAGATGATTCCCTGTGAATCTACGAAGATATCAGTTGTATGCGCTGTAGATACAACACCCGGTCTTCCCTCTTTTGTGTACATGTTACTTCCGTCTGTACTGTGTTTCTTGATAAGGTCCATTCTAAGTGACTGTGTACCGTTCATACTTGTTGTATAAACTGTACCCTCATCATCTACAAAAATATTTGAGAATGTAGTTGGGTTTGCATTTAATGCAGCCGACTTTAATTCCTGTTCCTTTGTGTAGATGAGTTTTAAGAATACCTGCTTTGGTGAAAGTACTGTCTTGTTTGATGTGAAATATCCGAGGAACTCGCCTGTTCCCGCTAACTGAACAATACCTGTATTGTTACTTTCACACACAATATAAATACTTCCACCTGCATCTACTGCAACTTTTGCAGGATCGTATTTTGCATCTGAATAAATTGGTGTGTCAGGCTTATCGAATTTTGCTAACATTGTGTAATCAGGACTAACCTTAAATACTGTGGCAGCTCCTGTATCAGCAATGAAGATATTGCCTTCCTGGTCAACGAATACACCCTTTGGTGTTGATATTCCCTCGCAGATATCTCTTCCGATCACCTGAACAACTGTTTCAGTGTTCAAATCGTAAATAACTACTCTTGAATTATCTGTATCTGCGATATACATCAATGAATTATCATCTACGTAAATATCACTAGGAGTAGATAATCCAAGGTTTGTAATTGTTCTGTCAGGTAAGTACGCATCCTGTGTTCTTACAAGATTATTATCATCATCAAGTGTCTTTGTATAACTTGTTGTCTGAGATGCACCTACTGACAATGCCTGTAACATTGTGAAACACAATACAAGCATGAGTATTACTGTTTGTTTGAAAAATCTCTTCATAATAATAGTGCACCTCCTACTTGATACCTGAATGGCTCATAGTATTCATAACCTGAGACTGCATACAGATGAATATTATCAAGTTCGGAATGAAAACGATTACCGCAATCGCTGCTGTAACACCTGCCGCTGACATAGCCGCATTTGTTCCAATAGAAGATGCGAAGTAGTTGAATGTTCTCATAGCCTCGTCTGTGATAAAGTTGTTTGATGTTTCTACGTTGTTCCAAACTGCCTGGAATGTAAGCACGATAGATGTTGCAAGTGCAGGCTTTGTAAGTGGAACTATTACCTTAGCTATAATTGTAAGTTCTCCTGCTCCGTCCATTACGGCTGCTTCGATAAGAGCATCCGGAATACCGTCTACGAACTGCTTAACAAGGAACAATCCTACCGGCATTGCAAGGAGCGGTAAAATATGGGCAAACCATGTATTTACTAATCCCATTTTTGTAATAACGATGAATCGTGGAACACCAACGGCTGTTGTAACGAACATCAACGCCATCTGGTTCATTCCCCACAAAGCACCCTTAATTGCAAACTTCTTCTTTGAGAATACATAAGCCGCCATAATTGTGATAATAACATTTAAAATAACTGTAAATACAGATACTATCATTGAGTTAAAGAAGTATCTGGACATCGGAATACCTGTAGAACCACCCAGGTTAAACAGATCTCTGAAGTTCTGTAATGTTGGATGCTTTACAAATATTTCCGGTGGGAATGCAAATAACTCTCCAAGCGGTTTGAACGCGTGGTTTATGATGTAGACGATAGGGATAAGCATCGCTATCGATAACGGTAACGCTATAGCATGGAATTTTATTTGACCTTTTGAAAATCTGGTTGGGTTAATTCTTGAACCTTGAAAATTTGCCATGTTTCTTTATCCCTCCTTCTAAAAATCTTCTTTTTCTGTAAATAACTTATTAGCTACCTGGCTACAAATCCAAACGAGGCAGAGAAGTACAACTGATACCGCAGCTGCATAACCCATCTCGTATCTGAGATATCCGTAGTCATCAATGTGGTTAACAATAAGCTGTCCGGAATATTCCGGTGTTGGGTTCGAACCTGCAAGTGATATACCAATCCAACCCATGTTGAAAGCACCTACGATTGACATAACCGCACCGAATAACATCTGTGGTTTCATTGATGGTACTGTAATGTAGATAATCTCCTGTGCTCTGTTTCTAAGTCCGTCCACGTAAGCTGCTTCATATAATTCCTGATCAATATTCATGATACCTGAAAGCATTGAAAGGAATCCGATACCCATTGAAGACCACAATGATACAATAATCATAATCTGCATGAAATGCTCAGGCTGAATGAGCCACTGTATAGGCTGGTCAATAGCTCTAAGCTGCAATAACCATGCGTTTACGATACCATTCTGGTCACCACTGAATGCAGCTTTGAAGATGATTGTTACCATCAACTGACCTGTCATGGAAGGTGTGTACATTGCCAATGAGTAGAGAGTTCTTGCTCTAGGTGTAACCTGCGCAAGTACCCACGCCATAAGGAAGGATAAAACGTATCCTCCGATACCAACGATAATTGCGTACATTACCGTGTTAGGTAAAACGTACTTCATAAATACCACGTCACCTGTGAAAAGTGTGAGGTAGTTCTCAAGACCTGCAAACTTAGGATCATTTACAACATCAAAGTGAGTAAATGAAAGTCCTACTGCAATCATAACCGGTGCGAGAATGAATGTTGCAAACATAAGTGCATATGGAAGCAACAACACGAGTCCTCTAAACCAGTCTGTATCTACCATTCTCTTATGAGAGGCATTTGGAGTTATGCCCTCTGGCATATTTTTCTTTCTTGCCATTATTCAATTCCTCCTTCCCCTCTTGCTTCATTCTGTTTCTGTTCAATCCAGTCTTTTCCTCTGATAACATAATCTTTAATCTGTTCTCCGTCAGCATCGAAGAATCCTAATTCTGTCATCTTTCTCTGAATTTCTCTGTTTACTTCCAACTTAGCTTCGTCTACCGCTACCTGTGCAGGTGTTCCGTCGAATACCATTGTTGTCCATATATTAGAAATTGTTCTCTCTAATAAGTACTGACCAGGTGTTCTTGATACGTCAGTTACGTAGTTAACCTGTTCGAGAACGATCTGTTTGTCACCCTCATCCATAGGAACATCCTTGAGTGCTTCAAGGTTAGCTGAAAGCCAGAAGTAGTTCTTTCCGTATGTTGAACGAAGTGTGTATGCGTAGTTTGTCTGAACTTCCTGACTTGTCCACCATTTAAGGAATTCCCATGCATCTTTCTGCTTATCTGTTGGTGCTGATTTTGGATCCTGTCCTTTTTCTTTGAACATAACCGCACCCTGTCCATTTGCAACGAATGTTCTGTTGATTGAACCATCTGCCTGCTCTGTTCCGATATATGGAGCGATTGCCCACTGACCGCTAAGCTCAGGTGCACCGTTCTTGATAAGTGTATAATCTTCCATACCGATAATACCGATTGGAAGCTGTGAATATCTAAACGAGTTGAAGAATCTACCTACCGATGTAGGAAGTGAGTACTTAGTGAACAAATCACCGAGTCTCTGGATTCCTGCTACAGCCTCTTTACTGTCGATAGCTGTTCTTGTTCCGTCATCTTCATATAACTTTCCACCATTCTGAAGAAGCATTGGTGTTGTCTGGTAGAACCACTTGTAACTTACATCAGCTACACCGATATTGTGGTAGAAGTTCATACCGTATCTCTGAAGTGTTGGAAGAATCTTAACAAGATCATCCCATGTGTTAGGAACTTCAAGTCCCAAACTGTCAAAAATATCTTTTCTATATATAATAGCGTTGAAATCTGTTGTTTCAGGAATAGCATATACTCCTTCGTTATATACATAGGAAACAAAACTTCCTGATGGGAATCTTGTTGCAGTCTGCCAGAAATCATCGAAGTTTGCCATGTTGTAAATTGCATTACGGCTGGCAAGATCAAATGGCATGAATGATGAAAGTTCCAATGCAAGATCAGGTGTTTCGTTTGCTGCAACAGCCATTGAAATCTTGTTTGCATCAGGCATTGGAGTAACTCTAACCTTTATTCCTGTCTCAGGAGTAAACTGAGTATCCGCCATTTTCTGAATAAGGTCTACATATGTAACAGCCTTATTCATCCAAATTGTTACTGTCTTTTCATCTTCTTTTGTTATATCATTTGAATATTTCTTTGAAACGAATGTATTAACTAACTGTTTTACTCCAATTCCAAAGCTCTTAATTCCTGACTGATTTGCTCTTGGAATCTTTGAATCTCCATATGCATAAATTGCATCCAGAGACAACTTGTCAGCAAGAAGTCCTGTTGTAAAGTTACTGAGTGATGTAAGTACAGAGTTGTCCGCTCCTGTGAGGTTGGCTGTGTAAAGAGCAATCTCATCAGGATATTCAAGATCCTTCTCGATGAATAATTCCGCCTGATCAAGGTATGCAAGGATTGCTCCTTCGTTACCGTCTTCAGAGTAATCCTGAAGTAAGAATCTCATATGAGTAATGAGTGTCTGATATGCTTCAAGATAATCTTTGATCTCAGGAATATATTTTGTCATCTTCCATGCTCTGTCTCTATCTACATCCTTACCTGTAATCTTTGTGATTGCAAGCTGGAACTGAGTAACGTGCTGTTCAATAAGAAGTGCATATCTGTACGCTTCCATAACCGGTGAGATTTCTGACTTGATTGTGAGTTCGTGATCACCTTTTTCGATATAAATAAGATAATCATTGCCATCCTTGTCAGCAACTTTGACATTCTGCCAACCTGATTTATCAGACTTGATCTCAAAGTTGTTAAGTTCGGCAAATGGAACTTCACCGTCAATACTAATCTTCGCAAAAGAAGAGAACTCATCTTTGTTGTTCTGCATGTGCAAAGCAAGTTTGTACAGACCTGTTTCCTTGGCTTCGAAACTGTATGTAAGTTCTGTTCCTGCTTCGTTCCATGTCATAATGTTTAATTTATCATCATCTACGTCGAATGGTGTAAGTGCAGAATTTGCTTTTGATTCGTAGATTGCCTGTGTAGAATTCTTTCTTGTGTAATCAATTGCATTGATTAACTGGTAGGCATCTTTAGATACAACCTTGTCGCTTGAATGTTTTGCTGCGTAATCCTTGTATGAAGGAGTGTTGTCCTTAGCAGCACTAATAGTCATCGAACCTAATACTAATCCGGCTGATGACTCATTCTTGATTGTAACAACATTCTCACCTTTATTTAAATAGAAGCAAAGTGGAGTTGTTGATACGTATGTATTATTGTAAATTGGTGATCTGTCCCACTCATCAACCTTAGTCTGAGTAGGTGGCATTTCATCACCATACTTATCAGTAGTAAAATCTTTTGTGTCTGTCCATTTCATTGTGAACACAACTGATTTTGCTTCCTGGAACTGTGATTCTCCGTTTATCAAAACGCTGGCTGTGTAATCTGACATTCCTTTTGTGATAGAAATGTAATCTAATGTGAGGTAGTACATTCCTTCCTTGTCAACATTAACAACATATTCTGCGTCATCGAGATAACCAAGTCCTTTTACCTGACCACTGTACTCAGTAAAAGATGTAGGGATATCTTTGAATTCTTCAGAATTGTCAGCGTAGAAATCCTGAGCGTTCACACCCTCCGATACACTAACTTCCTGTTCACCTTCTCCAACCTTGTCTCCTTTTGCAGCAATGAAGTCTGTATAGTAAACTTCAGGGCTCTCTCCATCATCAAGATAAGAATTGGCAAGTAAGTTGAAAGCCTTGTCTAACTCAGCTTTATCAACATCCTTTATATATTCTCCGGTTGATCTGAATGCAAAGAACCAAACTAAAACTGCTGCAACAATGATAACTATCGGTATAGAAATAAATAAAACTTTTTTCTTCATCATTGTTGTCCTTCCTTTGCGCAAAAGCGGAACTATGTTTTTGTGCAAAACCAGTTCCGCAATTGTTATTATTTAAAAGTTGTACTTATTTGATTTATTTTGACCATTCATCTAAGTGTCATTTGTAAGTCTTATTTGCAAGTCTTATTTGAACTGATCATCAGTAAATCCATAGTACTGTTTCAATGCTTCCTTAAGCTGTTCCTGAGCTGTAACGAAACGTCCGTTGATTGTCTTGTTCCAATCTACAAGTCTACTCTTAACGTTACTTACCCAGTCAGGCTCTGTCTGGTAAGAACCAGCGATATCACCATTCCACATGTTCTTCCACTCGAATAAGCAAGATGTTGTTTCTCCGTTCTCTGTGATTGTACATGGGAAGCACTTATCTGAGTAATCCCATGTTGCACCTTCTGTACCGAAGATCTTAACTACCTGAGCAAATCCAGGCATCTTTTCTTTGTCTGCATATCTCTTATGAGCATCAATGCTGTACCAGATATCCATCTGAGCGTCGTAATCTTCACCTGCTTTAACTACTGGGAATGAATCATTCATAGCGCTCTTGTATGTTGATCCACTCTTGTACATTGTGTCAGCGATTGCCTGCTTAGCTTCTGTGCTGGCTGTCCAATATGTTGCAAATGTGTAAGTGATGAGCAATTTGTTCTTTTCTTCTTCACTCCACTCTGAGTTCTTATCATCTTCTGCATAATTGTGAAGACAAATTGGATCAACTACGATACCAACTGTGTTATCACAGTAGTCTGTCTTTGGTCTAGGATAAATATCCCAATCTGATGCCTGAACAGTTCCGATACCGCCGATAGCATTTGGATCAGCTGCAGCTGTTAACTGCCATGGGCTTCCGTCTAATGATAAGATTCTGTTGTTGCAGAAGTAGTTCCATTCGTAAGAAGCACTCTCTGATACGATATCTTCAGGTACCTTTCCAAGTCCTGCCTGAGCGTTGATTGAATCGTCTGCCCATTCAGGTACGTACTCGATCAAATCCTGAACTGCATCTGATGCAAGGTCAACAAACTCTGTAGACTTGCTGTCTGAAGCTGCGATCTTTGCGTTGATATCTTTTGTTCCGGTTTCGATGAATGCTGTTGGAACGCTCATAGCACCCCAGAATGTCTTTTTATCGCCTGATGTAGCAAAAGCTGTGTACTCGTCAATATCCCAATCAGGATCCGGAACTTCGATATTGTTCTCCTCAGCAAGTGACTTGTTAACCCAAACACCCCAAGGAATTGAGTATGATGGAAGTCCTGCCTGGAATCCATAGTAGTTTAAGTAGTCCATAAGTGTCTTGTTGTAAGATTTGTATACTCCTGTGTCCTTGTATACTGATAAGTCAGCTACGATACCTTTCTTGATATCTCCAACTACGTCTGTAGAAGCCCAAATATCAGCATACTTTCCGTATGAAGACTTGAAGTTTTCGATTTCCTGATCCCATGTTGGTGTGTTAACCTGGTTTGGATCACCTGTCTTAGCCCAAAGGTTAATCTTGATGTTTGGATATGTCTCATTGAACTTCTTTGCTACTGCATATACAGCTGCAACGTTCTGTGACTTAAGATCATCCTTTGAGAGATCCATGTGTCCGAGATCCTGATAGTAGTTACTGTCACCAGCCCAAAGCATGATTGAAATATCACCTTCGGCGTTCTTATCAAGACCTGTCTCCTCAAGTGCACTACTTGATCCAGATCCGCCTTTCTTCTCAGACTTCTTACATCCTGTCATAGCGAATGCAGAAGCTCCCAATGTTACACAGAGTCCTAAAGCCATTGCTCTGCTTGCAAATTTTCTCATTTTGCTTGTTCCTCCTTTTATTTTGCAAAATTCTTTCACCTACATAGAATTCACATAGTGTTTATTCTGCGTTTATTTTAGCATATTGCTACATTATTATCAATACGCAAAAACGTTTTTCGCACGTTTCCATTGTACATTTTTTACATTTTTTTAACATTATGAATCAATTTTATTATCAATATTACACATCCATGTTGAAAACATTTTTTTGCACTTTGTCCTAAATGCACTATATATTGCAAGAAATCCTTTTTTTGACCTATATATTGGGCTTAACACTTCCAAATTTTCTAACACTCTTTTTGTTTTTTATAGTTTTTGAAATGTGTATTTCAGAAGATTATATAGTTTTTGAAATGTGTATTTCAGAAGATTTCAAAAATAACAAGAACAGCAATTATATAAACGGATTTCGAAATAATAGTTCGGCATCCCGCAAGATGATTTTCCCAAATGGGATGCACGACATTTTGGCTAAGAATGTTATGTTCGGCATCCCATACGATGTTTTTTCCAAATGGGATGCACGACATTTTGGCC